>Ga0082212_10008796_pt1 | contig 13126 bp, 1 predicted proteins | sample TergutNt197P3_FD_71548 | JGI IMG/M metagenome (GOLD analysis project Ga0082212, IMG submission 71548) | Neocapritermes taracua P3 segment gut microbial communities from Petit-Saut dam, French Guiana - Nt197 P3 | ecosystem: Host-associated > Arthropoda: Insects > Digestive system > Gut ... | reverse complement strand
GCTCATCATGCGGGCGCTCACGACAGCCATCTTATTCAGCGGCAGTTCCTTATCGACTTTCGGCGTTACGGTCACTTCGTCGAGGACATAGATATCCTCGTTCATGACGATTTCCAAAACCGTTTCTTTTCCGGAATATACAAGGATATTGTTCGACGCATACGGAACAAACCCTATCATCGTAACCGTAATATTACATCTCCCGACAGGCACGTTAGAAACGGCAAACACACCTTTTTCGTCGGTCGTTGCGAAATATTGCTTCCCGTTGGAAACAACCATAACATTGGCGCCCGGCAGCGTTTCCTGCGTGTTTTTATCCATCACGACGCCCCTGACTGTCTGGTTAAACTGCTGCTGAGCCGACAGGACAACCGGCGATAAAAGAAATAAACAAAGTAAAAACCTCTTCAATTGTAACATGCGACATAAATTTTTAGAATTAACGCCCGCAAAGGTACAATAGCTGTATAAACAATCAAAAAAAAGGGACGGATCACCTGAATTTGTGATAAAATGATTGAAAATACTGCTCAACGTGGAGGACGCAGGCTCGCAACTCCCTTGTCCATCCTTGCCTTGTCCATTCGGATTTGCAATCCGAATGTATAGAATATAAGGATTTGTAATCCGCGTTGTTTTTTTTTCGCATTACAAATGCTTATATTCGCAACTGCCGGATTGCAAATCCGGCAGGACGAAACAGGACGAAGCAGGACGAAGATGTAGGGGCAAGGCATGCCTTGCCCCTACTGAATGAAAACGGGATACTTCATCAATAGAGCGCCTTGACAGTTTGATTTCCGGAGACCACAATATACAGACCCCGTTCAGGAAGGATAACTTTTGCGTTCACGTCCTTCGCAATATCCTGATGAATGAGGTGGCCCAGGATGCTGTAAACATTCCATTTCTCGCCTGCGACAAGTCCGCTGACGTGCATGGTACCGTTGAGGACATGCGCAGACAGCGCTTTCTGCTGCGGATTGTCAATGTCGGTCGCTGATACCGTATAGGTGATTTCGACGGATTGCGCGGTCAGCCCTTCGCCGCTGACGGTAAGGGTCGCTTTGTAGGCGCCTGCCGACAGGTTACTGCGCGGGATGAGCACGATATCCATTTCGTCGCCTGTGGCCATACTGCCTGCTTTTGATACTGGAAGCGTGAACACATCAGCATTTGCGCCGGCGAGTGTAATCGTCAGGTCGCCGGTGGCAACGTTACCGGTGTTCAGGATGCGTACCGTCAGGTCGCCAAAGGTCAGGAGTTCGATGCGTTTCACAGGCGTGGCGGCGTAGGGCGTAGCAATGATAACGCCGTCCGTCGCCGTTGTCGTGAGGGTCGTAGCGCCGCAGGTCAGCACGACGGTATATGCGAACGAACCGTTGGTTCCGTTGGGGTTTGCTTCTGTTCCCGGGATGGCGGGCGTCACGGCTGTTACCGTCACGTCGCCTATCATCTGCTGCGCCGCCGACGAGCGGAGTTGTACGTCGAATGATTGTCCGAACAGTATTTTAAGCGTATTTATCAGCCATCTCTTTATGCTTGCCGCATCGTTGGCCGTTGCCTGCGCGATGCGGTAGATACCGCCTTCAATAGCCGCCTTGACGGCTGCTACCGCTTCGGCGTCGCGCGTGGCTTGTGTCTTGGCGAAAGTAGCCGTTACCGTAACGTTGTATGCCGGCATGGAGAACGAGCGGGTTGCTCCGGCGCCGCCAAGCGTTACGACGGTTGCCGGTTCGCCGGTTTTGCGTACTTCAATCGACGCAAGTTCGTAGCCGTCGGCAGGGGTGATGGTCAGCGTGACCGTTTCGCCCTGCGCAACGGAAGTCGTACGGTCTGCCGTGATGCTGCCGTTGTCGAACGTACCGATTGTGACGGTGTAAGCAGGCGTTGCCGTGATTGAGCCGGTTGATGTAACCGTTACCGTTGAGCCGCCTTGCGTGAGTGTGAAGGTCAGGTCGAAACTACCGTTCACACCGTCCGATGCGGCTATAAAGTTGGTAATCGTCAGGTCGGATACGGTTATCGTCAGTCCGGTGGAGGCTATCAGGTTGTTGATTTGTGTTACTAACCATGATTTCACCGCCGCTTCACTGTTGCCTGTTGCCTGCGGCATGGCGAAAGTGGCGTTATCTATCGCATCTTTGGCGTCTGCAACAGCTTCGGCGTCGAGCGTAGCCTGTGTTTTGGCGAATGTAGCCGTAACGGTTACATTGTATGCAGGCATGGTAAACGTACGGTTGGCGCCCGAAACGGTAAGTGATACCGTTGTCGACGGGTCGCCTGTCTGGTATGCGGAAATCGTATTCAACGCGTAGCCTGTGTTGGGCGCGACGGTCAGTGTAACAGTCTCGCCCTGCGTAGCCGTAGATTTGTCGGACGTCACGGCGCCGTTGGCAGTCGATCCGACCGTAACCGTATAGGTAGCCAGCGCTGTAATGGCGTTACCGTTACGGACGGCCATGTCGGAGGCGCTGCCTTGCGCGAGCGCGACGGACAGGTCGAAACTGCCGCTGGCGCTGCCCGATGCGGCGGTAAAATTACTAATCGTCAGGTCGGATGCGGTTACCGTCAGTCCGGTAGACGCTATCAGGCTGTTGATTTGGGCAACCAACCATGTCTTGACCGCCGGTTCGTCGTTGGCTGTTGCCTGCGGTACTGCGAAAGTAGCGCTTTCGATGGCAGTTTTAGCTGCTGCAACGGCTTCGGCGTCGAGCGTAGCCTGCGTTTTTTTGAATGTGGCTGTGATGGAAACATCATAACCGGGCATGGTAAACGTGTACTGCGGTAGAGACACGGCTACGACGGTTGACTGGTCGCCCGTCCGGTGTGCTGTAATAACGTCCAATTCATAACCGGTGGCAGGGGTGACGGTCAATGTGACTGTTTCGCCTTGCGTAGCCGTCGACTTGTCTGCCGTAACGCTACCGTTGGCGGATGCGCTGATTGTCACCGCATAGACCGGAGTCGCCGTAATCGTGGCGCCGCTCTTCGTTGCGGTGGCGTTAGCGCTGCCTTTCGTGAGTGGAACCGTAAAGTCGAAACTGCCGTTTACGCCGTTGGATGCCGGCACGAAACTGCCGCCCATGTTGAGGTCGGCGTCCGTGATCGGGGCAACACCATACGGAGCAATCAGCGCGTTGATTTGGGCGGACAACCATGTTTTCGCTGCCGCTTCGTTATTGGCAGTGGCCTGCACGACGATATAGGTAGCGTTTTCGACCGCATCTTTGGCTGCCGCAACGGCTTCGGCGTCGAGCGTAGCCTGCGTTTTTGCAAATGTTGCCGTAATGGTTACATCGAAAGCGGGCATTGCAAATGTGTACGGCGGTAGAGTCGAAGCGTTCCATGTCTGCACAACAGTCGAAATATCGCCTGTCTTATGCGCCTCAATGGAAACCGTTTCATACCCTGCATCGGGCGCGACGGTTAGCGTAACCGTTGTGCCCGCCGACGCGGTAGTCGCATCAGCCGTGACGCTGCCGTTGGTCGTCATTCCGATGGCAACGGCATACACTGCGATAGCGGAAATCGTATTTCCGTTCTTGGCGGCGGAACCTGTAGCGCTGCCTTTCATAAGCGCGACAGCGAAGTCAAACGCGCCGTCAGCGCCGCCCGAAGCGGCAGTCAAGTTACTCACAGTCATATCGGCAACCGTCACGGTTATGCCGGTAGAGGCTGTGATCAGGTCGTTGATTTGAGCGGCTAACCATGTTTTCACAGCCGCCTCGTCGTTGGCTGTGACTTGCGCTACCGTATAGGTACGGTTTTCAATCGCCGTCCGGGCAGCCTGAACAGCTTCGGCGTCGAGCGTAGCCTGCGTTTTTTTGAACGTAGCCGATACCGTTACGTCATTAGCCGGCATGGTGAACGTGTACGGCGGTAAAGACGCGGCGTTCCACGTACCCGTGACGGTAGCCGGTTCGCCGGTCTTAAAGGCTGTGATGACGTCCGGTTCATAGCCTGCGTCGGGTGTGAAGGTCAGTGCGACCGTTTCACCCGGCGCAACAGTCGATTTATCTGCTGTTACGCTTCCGTTGGCTGATGCGCCGATGGTTACCGTATAAACGGCGGTTGCCGAAATGGTGTTACCGGTTTTCGTAGCAGTACCGTTAGCGACGCCTTTCGCAAGTGAAACGCTGAAATTGAAACTGCCGTTAACGCCGCCGCTTGCTGCGGTGAAGGCGGACAATGTAATAACGCTTTCCGTCACGCTGACGCCTGTTGATGCAATCAGGCTGTTGATTTGCGTTGTCAGCCATGTCTTAACAGCCGCTTCGCTGTTGGCGACAGACTGTGTTACCGTATAAGCGCCGCTTTCGATGGCTGATTTGGCGGCGGCAACGGCTTCGGCGTCGAGCGTAGCCTGCGTCTTAGCAAATGTAGCCGCGACAGTGACGTCAAAAGCTGGCATGGTGAAAGTAAACGGCGGTACAGAAGCGGTGTTCCATGTTCCAACAACAGTTGTTATGTCGCCGGTCCTGTATACTTCAATCGCCGTAATTTCATACCCTGCATCGGGCGCAACTGTAAGCGTAACCGTTGTACCCGATGATGCGGTCGTCGCATCAGCCGTAACGCTGCCGTCAGTTGTCATTCCGATAGCGACGGTATAAACTGCGAGTGCAGAAATCGTATTACCGTTCTTGGCGGCTGTACCGGAAGCGCTGCCTTTGGAAAGGGCGACGGAGAAGTTGAACGCGCCGTTAACACCGCCCGAAGCGGCTGTAAAGTTACTTACAGCTATATCGGCTACCGTCACGGTTATGCCGGTAGAGGCTGTAATCAGGTCGTTGATTTGAGCGGTCAGCCATGTTTTCACTGCCGCCTCGTCGTTGGCTGTTATTTGCGCTACCGTATAGGAACGGCTTTCAATCGCTGTACGGGCTGCCTGAACCGCTTCGGCGTCGAGCGTAGCCTGCGTCTTTTTGAATGTAGCCGTAACGGTCACATCGTAAGCGGGCATGGCGAATGTGTGCGGCGGTAGAGATGCGGCGCTCCAAGTATCTACAACGGTCGACGATTCGCCGGTCTTAAAGGCTGTGGCTTCGTCGAGTTCGTATCCTGAAGAAGGCGCGATGGTCAGCGCGACCGTTTCGCCCTGTGTAGCCGTGGTCTTGTCTGCTGTCACGCTACCGTTGGCTGAGGCGCCGATTGTAACGGTATAGACCGGGGTTGCCGTAATGGTGGCGCCGGTCATGGTGGCGTTATCGGAAGCGTAGCCTTTCGTAAGCGCAACGCTGAAATTGAAACTGCCGTTTGTACCGCTGGATGCTGCTGTGAAAGCGGATAAGGCAATATCGCTTTCCGTCACGGCGACGCCATTCGATGCAATCAGGCTGTTTATTTGCGTTGTCAGCCATGTCTTAACAGCCGCTTCGCTGTTGGCGGCGGCCTGCGCTACCATATAAACGGCGCTTTCAATGGCCGCTTTGGCTGCGGCAACAGCTTCGGCGTCGAGCGTTGCCTGCGTTTTCTTGAATGTAGCCGTAATGGTTACATCATAAGCGGGCATGGCGAATGTATACGGCGATACTGACGAGGAGTTCCACGTATCTGCAATGATTGTATTGTTGCCGGTCATAAAGGCTGTGGCTCCGTCCAATTCGTAACCGGTGGCAGGCGTGATGGTCAGCGCGACTGTCTCGCCCTGTGCTGCCGTTGACTTGTCGGCCGTTACGCTGCCGTTGGCTGAGGCATTGATTGTAACCGTATAGACAGGGGTTGCCGTAATGGCGATGCCGGTCATGGCGGCGTTATCGGAAGCGGTGCCTTTCGTTATCGCTATGGCGAAGTCGAAGCTGCCGTTTACGCCGTTAGCGGCGGCGGTAAAGTTGCCGATAGAAATGTCGCTTTCCGTCAGGGTGATGCCGGTCGACGTAATCGCACTGCTGATTTGCGCCAGTAGCCATGTTTTGAGTTGCGCTTCGCTGTTGGCGGCAGCCTGCGTTACCGTATAGGTTCCGCCTTCGATAGTCGTTTTAGCTGCGGCGACTGCTTCGGCGTCGAGCGTAGCCTGCGTCTTTTTGAATGTAGCCGTAATGGATACATCGAAAGCGGGCATTGTGAACGTGTGCGGCGGTAGAGACGCGGCGTTCCATGTCCCTATAACGGTCGATAGTTCGCCGGTCTTAAAGGCAGTGATGACGTCCGGTTCGTATCCTGCGTCAGGAGTGATAGTCAGCGTAACCGTCTCGCCCTGAGCAGCCGCTGACACGTCTGTCGTTACGCCGCCGTTGGCAGAGGCGCTGATTGATACCGTATAAACAGGCGTTGCCGTAATGGTGGCGCCGGTCATGGCGGCTGTGTCGTTGGCGCTGCCTTTCGTAAGCGCGACGGTGAAGTCGAAACTGCCGTTGACGCCATTGGAGGCTGCTGTGAAGGCGGACACTGTAATATCGCTTTCCGTCAGGGTAATGCCTGAAGAAGTAATCAGGCTGTTGATTTGTGTTGCCAGCCATGTTTTAACGGCTGCTTCGCTGTTGGCGATTGCCTGCGTTACCGTGAAAGTAGCGCTTTCAATTGTTGCTTTGGCATTTGCAACATCTTCGGCGTCAAAGGATGCCTGCGTTCTGGCAAAAGAAGCCGTTACCGTTACGTTGTAATCGGGCATGGTAAATGTGTACGGCGGTACAGACGCGTCGTCCCATGTTTCAACAAAGGTTGACGGTTCTCCGGTTTTGAAGGCGGCGGCTTCGTCGAGTTCGTAATCGGTGGCGGGCGCGATGGTCAGTGTAACCGTTTCGCCCTGCGCCGCCGTTGTTTTGTCGGAAGTGACGCTGCCGTTGTTCGTGCCTTCAATCAGAATGGTATAGACAGGCGTTGCCGAGATAACGCCATTCGTGGATGCGTTATCGTTAGCGATGCCTTTCGTGAGCGCGACGCTGAAATCGAAACTGCCGTTTACGCCGTTGGCGGCTGCCGTAAAATTGCTGATGGAAATGTCGCTTTCCGTCAGGGCGATGCCGGTTGATGAAATCGCACTGCTGATTTGCGTCAGCAGCCATGTTTTGAGCTGCGCTTCGCTGCTGGCGGCAGACTGCGGTACCGTGTAGGTTCCGCTTTCAATAGTCGTTTTTGCTGCTGCAACGTCTTCGGCGTCGAGCGTAGCCTGCGTTTTTTTGAAGGTAGCCGATACGGTTACGTTGTAAGCAGGCATGGTAAATTCCTGTTCGTCTGGCTGAGATGTTGCGCTTAACGTCTCTTCCACAGACGGCTCGCCGGTTTTAAAGACTGTAATGTCGTCCAACTCGTAGCCGGTATCGGGCGCGACGGTCAGCGTGACCGTTTCGCCCTGTGCCGCCATCGTTTTGTCGGATGTGACAGCGCCGTCTGTCATGCTTTCAATCGTAACCGAATAGACAGGGGTTGCCGTAATGGTGGCGCCGGTCATCGCGGCGCTGTCGGTGGCGTCGCCTTTCGTGAGCGAAACCGTAAAGTCGAAACTGCCGTCTGTGTTGGTCGTGGCGGCCGTAAAGTTGCTGATAGCAATGTTGCTTTCCGTTACGGCGATGCCTGTCGATGCAATCAGGCTGTTGATCTGTGTCGCCAGCCATGTTTTGACATCCTCCGCGCTGTTGGCCGTTGACTGCGTCGCCGTGAATGTGGCGCCCTGTATGGCTGCCTTTGCGGCGGCAACGGCGGCGGCAACCGCGGCGGCGTCTAATGTGGCTTCCGTTTCCTGGAAGATAGCCGTCACGGTTACGGCGAAGTTGGGCATGACAAAGGTATAGGTCGCTCCGTTGCCCTTGCCCGAGCCGGTCAGCGGTACGTCCGCGACGTCGTTGGTCTTATGCGCGAGGATGGAGCCAAGTTCGTAGCCTGCGGCAATATTCGCGAGGGTGAGCGTGACCGTTTCGCCTTGCATGTATGCGGCTTTGGGGGTAGTTACCTGTCCGTTGACAAATGTCGCGATGCTCACGCCGAAGGTGACGGTCCAGTTCGCATAGAGGGTGACGTTCTGCGATACGGTATTGATAACAAAATCCCACTCGTTCAGGAAAGTATTGTTATCGGTAAACCAGCCGCTGAAGACGTATCCATCCCTTACAGGGTCGGGCGAGGGTCGGGTGATGTAGCCGCCGGAAGAAACAGTCTGCGGGGCTATCGCGACGTCTACCCCGGCAAACGTCACGGTGTAATTGACAGGTTGTACAGCGGTAAATATCGCCTCAACCGTCACGTCCGATTCGACAAGTACTTCCACCTGACTTAAATTATTCGTAAACACGCCGTCAATTTCCCAGCCGGTAAATACATATCCGGCCAACGGATTTGCCTGCAAGACGATACGGCTTCCGTGTTCATATTTTCCGGTTCCTCCGCCGTTAACCGTACCGCCGCCCGCATTGAAATTGACAACGACGTCATACAGTTTCAGTTTGAAATTGGCTGTCAGCGTCTTGCTTGACAGCAACAGGTACTGGTAGGCTGGGGTTGTCGAGAGGGTTTCGCCGTTCGAGCTCCACCTGACGAACTCGTAACCGGTATTGGGCGTCGCCTGCAGACTTAGCACATCCATATAATTGTACAGGCCGGGCGACGGCGTAACCGTACCGCCTGCAACCGGATCGATGGTCAGGTTAAACTGCACTTGTCCGCCCACAAACTGATTCCAGTTCACGGTTTTACCTGTTTTACCCGTAAACCCTTCGTCGTCGGTAATACCGGCAGTCTGAACGGTCAGGACATAATAACCGTCGCCCGTCGTCAATTGCGAAACATCCAATTTGAAGGTTCGCGCATCTGTTGGCGTTATATTAATCAGACTCACGTCGAGGTTTACGCCCTGACAAATCAGTTGAATATCGTCGGTAGTGAAGGTATTCGCGTCGATGTTTTTATTGAAACGTACCGTAATTTCCGTTACCGGAACTGTCGAAAGTGTTTCGGGCGCTCCATCGAACGATTCCACCGACAGGAACACGTTGGGACGCGGCGAGAAGGTGAGCTGGTATTGCGTGATTCCGACACCGATGTTATCCACAAAGTGGAGTTTGTTTTCTTTCAGCGGGTCTTTTCCGTCGCGCAGGGTACGGTCGGTTTGCCAGAAGTTTCGCAAATCGATGATAGCGCCATCGCTCAGGCGTTTTATCTCAAGCAGTTGCTGACTGCCGCCGGTAGGATCATAGATGGCGCCGTAGTTCCAGCCTGCGGCGTCCGGCGTAACCGTTAGTTGAAACTGGTTACTTCCGGCAGACGTACATTGGATAGTTGTCGTCACCGATACCGGTTCGATCGTTCCGTCCGAAAGGTAAATCCTGTCGGGCAGGTCCTCGGCATCGGGTATGTCGTTTACGACAAATCCGGTCAGGAACGAGCCTGCGCCGTCGGGCGTGCGGATGCTGCGGATCAGTTCGTGAATAGTTACCTCGTTCAACAGGGTTAAATCCGGATTTCCATAGCTGGTGACGTGCGTCGCCGTTATGTCGTATTCAACAAAATGACCCAGTAGCGAACTGGTAAACCACCACTGGGCATACGTCGTTTCACCGGCCGGGATATTCCCGAAATCGGTTGCAACGCTACCGCCCAAAGCCAGCGTATGGTCGCCGCCCTTCAGCTGCGAACTCAGCAATTCAAAATCGATGAACAGCCCTTTCTGGTTATCGATGATTTTAGGCTGCTGCGTATTCATGCGGACGTTGGTAGCATCGCCTGCGCCAACGTTGTTGATCAGCAGCGAAAATTCGGCAGGCACGATGGGTTCGACCTCCGGCGTCAGCGGGTCGTCGCCCAGTATGTCGCGCTGCATGAAATAGGTCAGGTCTAAGTTGGGCGACGGCTTCACCGTCAAGGTTACCGGGAACAGGTCGCGCGTCACTTCCAATCCGGTGAACGGATCGGTATACGACAGCGTACCGCCGAATGAATAGTCGATCGGTTCGGTCAGCGCGGCATATTTCGTCGGAATAAAGACGATAGTCGCCACGCCGGTTTTCTGTGCATCCAACGACCAGACGCCGTTCAACGTTCCGCCGAAATCTTTAATGCTTTCGTTGTTGATCTGAAATTCATGCGAAGTGGCAATTTGTCCAAATTCATCCCTGACAACTAAATTCAGTCTGACATTTTCCATGGTAATGCTTTCGCTGCCGTTGAAAACAGTCAGCGTTCCGCGGAAAGCCTGACGGGTCATGGTCATGGTTTGTGAGAATTGGAGGGAAATAGTGGCGCAAACGGATGAAGATGACAATGCGAGGTTATCATATAAGAGTTGTTTTTCTTTTCCCATCATATCGTCTACTGAAAGATAGTCAAAAGAACGGGCAGCTTCTTCGGCGTCATTTATCTTTGCAAGCAAGGCAGTTATCAATGCTTCATTAATATAATTATCGCTGCTTACCGTTTCTCCGTTAGCAATACGTTTAGTATTGTTCAATCTTTCAATAAATTGATCCAATTGTCCATCGGAAATATTAGAAGGTTTCAATGCCCGTAACTGTGGATCTTGAGAATCTATCCTATTTGTAAATTGCAATAGGTAGGTTAATAAGACGCATACTTCATCGGAAGATGAATCTAACCATTTATTTGCTCCGAAATACTCTTTTAAAATGTCAACATGAGCTTCCAATTCGCTCAATGCAATTTCTACTTTTTCCTGAAATGAGGCGATAGAAGTTTCAATTCCTCCAAGCGGACTCGACCGTAATCCGATTTTTTCCGGCTCGTCCGGCTCGTCCGGCTCGTCCGGAGGGCCAGGGTTACCGCCGCCGCCGCCACCGCCGCCGCCACCGCCGCCACCGCCGACGGAACATGGTCCATCTAAAAATCCTTTCAGACAAGAAATTGCTGACGCCACATTACCTGCAACCGAACAAAAGCCGGAAGTAACTATTGTACAAATACATGAAATGGATGCTAATGCATAGTCGGTTGCATCTTTGCTCGTTGCAGCGCCATAGATACATCCAATAAAAGGAAGGAAGCCAATGGCACAATCTCCTAATTTTGATAAATAGTCATCCCGACAAGGCGAACAATTTTTGTCTGCAAGAATTAACGGTGTTCCGCCACCGCCATAACCGCCGCCGTCACCGTGATAGCCCCATCCACTGGGGACGAGACCACCCGGTCTGTCAGGCTCGCCACTACTACCGAAGCCCGGCGTGCCTGAACACGAACGCAATTTGATAGTTTTTGAATATTGGCTGGATTTACCATCCGCCCCACAATTCCAACTATAAGATACACTAGGCGCTACGTTACAGGGTAAAGTAGGGGGATCGGGATCCGGATCGGGGTCGAGGTCGGGGTCGGGGTTGGGGTTGGGATCGGGGTCAGGGTTGGGGTCGCCGCCGCCTCCACCGCCGCCATCGTCGCCGCCGCCGCCATCGTCGCCACCGCCTCCACCTGGCCCGTTAGGTCCACCTGGCCCGCCCGGCCCGTTGCCTCCTCCGCCACCGCCTCCGCTGGAACCGCCTACAATCGAAACTTTTACCGGTATAACAATCGATTCCTGCGGTCTTAAACTTAATCCGTCCATAGCCGGATAATCAAATGATAAAGCCGGATAAACAGGAAATTTCAAAGAAACGTTATGCGCCGTTATCAATCCCTTATTTGTAAATACGGCATTGAAAATATAATAGCCTTTGCCTAACAGTTCTTCAATCGGAAATTGATCCGGGAATTGTGCCTCAACCACCGGTACCGGCACATTGGTTTGATACGTTACGGTCGTGACAATATCGTATTCGTCTTCAATCTCTGTTTCGACGACGTTCCAGTCAATCGCTATCGCTTGAAAACTAAGGTTGATCACTTTCGTTGCCGTCACTCCCGGATCAATCAATATATAATTCCGGTAATTGTCGTGCTTTTCTGCCGACACTTCGAGGGCGTAATATCCTTCCGGCAAGTTGGCGACCGTAAACAGTCCATCGGGACCGGTAACGCCTTGCGCAATCAGCGCGTTCGTCGTCGGATGTTTCACCGACACTTTAGCCCCTTCGAGATGCGGCGCTTCTGCCGTAAAATACGTATATTCATTACAGACGTCGACCACCAGCGTACCGGTAGATTCGGAAACAGGCTCAACCGCAAACGACAAAGTAATTCCTGTACCGTTTTCACAGTTGACGCCTATCGTTCCGGTGATGGGCATGTTCAATGCGAGTTCGTCGCCCGGCGTGAAACGCAAAATAACCGTTGCTGATTCGTTGGAAGCCAGCGAAGCCATTTCCCGCGGCGTAGCCGTACTAAGCCATGTGGCGGCTGGCGGCAAACTGAGTGTGATTTTCCCGGTTTCGCCCTTTCCTGTATTGATAATGGCAAACGGGAAATCGCGCGAAGCGCCTTTCGTCATCGTGGTGCGGATAGAAGAAATATCGGCTTGCAGTTTACCTTTCGGCGTTCGGAAATAAACATAAAGCGTTAAACTCATCAGATCGCTTTCGTCGCTCTTAATCAGAAACTTGACTTGCAACCAATCGTTGCCTTCGCTCGGTGCATCGCCTGTGAGCGTATAACTCATGTTGACGGTTGCATTGCCGGCAATATCTATCGGTTGGAACACAATCGTAGCATTATCAGGGGCCGATTCGATCTCCGCCCTGACATTGGTCAGCGCCAGGCTGCCTGTATTTGTCAACCGGATAGTTCCGTTATGCGGTTCGTTCACGAGCAGGTCGTGGGTGATGAACCCCGACCCTTCGCGTTTGAGGCCATAGACATCGAATGAAGCCTGTTCGACCGTCAGCCCTTCTTTCGGATAGCACGCCCCGACGCTGAAATGACCGGATTGCGTAACGGACGGCTGGAAAGTTACCTGAAACTGCCCCGAAGCATCCGTTGCCGCTTCCAACGTCTGACGAACGCCCGAAGCAATCAAATACACTTCAACAGCTGTATTGGCGATGGCCGTGCCGGCAAGTTGTCCTGTAATCATCACCGCCTCGCCCTGCACATAGACCGACTTGTCGGTTGCGACGGTAGCGGAGAACTTGGGTAATAACCTGACCGGTACCTTTTCGGAAGTATTGTTTAAATAGAGTAATAGGATTAGGCGCTTAGGTCGCTGTTAAATAAATTAAAAATGCTACCTTTGCGGCATGGAAACGAGAGAAAAATATACAGGCGTGAACTCAATAAAATTCAACCGTCATTTTCAGAGCGATAA
>Ga0082212_10008795_pt1 | contig 13126 bp, 7 predicted proteins | sample TergutNt197P3_FD_71548 | JGI IMG/M metagenome (GOLD analysis project Ga0082212, IMG submission 71548) | Neocapritermes taracua P3 segment gut microbial communities from Petit-Saut dam, French Guiana - Nt197 P3 | ecosystem: Host-associated > Arthropoda: Insects > Digestive system > Gut ... | reverse complement strand
TACGCTCTGTCTGGAATGCCCAGACCATCAATATAATTGTCATACGTGCCTTCTTCCGGCTTGTCGTACCACAGACCTGTACTGCCCAGCGTTGATAAACCCGTTAATTCAGCTGGTAGTGGAATTCCGTGACCGAAAACAACAAAGCCTCCCTGTGTCACGGTCAACGCGGCATTTGCGGAAACTGGCAGATTGTTATCCCCATAGACGCCTGTCGCGGAAACCGTTCCGCTTAGTCCGTCTTCGCCCAGCTCTAAATCGGCGTAGGGGGTCAAGATAACGTTATACCTTACATCAATAACGTCGGTAACCACTCCTTCCGCATTTGTAGTCTCAATATTATACTCAATTCCAGCAACACTGATCACTCCGATGTCAACCAGGTTATCCTGGCAATTTCGGTTTTCTTTACAATCTTCGTAGTCAAATACCTTCCGTGTCGCCGTTATGTCAAAACCGATATCGGTTTTGGGCGATCCGGCAAAATATCTGGCATCTACGGTAAATTGCAGATTCTTGCCAGGTTGAGCGCTAAGTCTCGCCGGCGTAAAAGTCAATGTCGGCCGCGCCCAGATAACGTTGATTTTCGACGTCGCCGTCTGACCATCAACGGCGGCTGAAATGGTGAAATCAACGGTTCCGGGCCGCGCCGGGGCGGTGTAGCTCACACCATACCGTCCTACCTGAAAGTAGGTTCCGTCCAGGCTGCCCGGTGGCGGCAACGTGATTTCAGTGTTCTTGGCTTTGGCACTGAGCACTACCAATTCCCCGGTTTCGACCGTTACTTCATTTGGTGTGAGCGAAATGCTCACATTATCATCTTTCGAACCGCCGCCGCAGCCCACAGTAAGCGCAAGAGCCAGGAGCAACAGTGAAAAACCAAATAGTTTTTTCATAGTCGTACAATTCCTTTGTTAATAAATCGTTATACTCAGGAGCTTCAACATTTCAATGCCTGCTCCATATATTCAAACCCGTCGGGAGGGGATTTTCACCCCTCCCTTGTTAACGTAAAGCGAGCCTTCCGCCTAAAAGCGCAAGGTGATCTTCCCCAGGAACGTACGATGGCCCGCCTTTGAATTAAACTGAGAGAAGGGGGCGAAGTTACCCGAGAATACCGTCGCGTTAGGGTTTTGTATCTGCTTGTAGCGCGCGCCGTACGACGACGAAGGGTTAAAGATTCCTTCATTAGAAGGCGTCGCGTGGTTGAATATATTCTGAGCGTCCACACGAACTTCAATTCGCTTTCCGTCCATGAATTCGATCGCCTTTGCCATGGTTGCATCCAGGCTCCAGCGGCCGTGCCCGTAAATGTTATTGCCCTGTACGTTTCCAATTTCGCCGGGTATGGCGTTCTGGTATATGGGCCGCACGGAGCCGTCTTCCATGATTTCAACAAACTGGGCAAGGCCCCAGCTGTACGCGCTGTCACCGCTTTCACATACGCGCCTCATACTGCCGGATAACGTACCGACGCCGGTCGGCGTCGCGGACTGGTCAACAAGAGCCGACGCGCATTGCGGGTCAGGTCTTCCCTCATAGGTTCGATTGAAGTAATTAGCGACCGGTGCGGTGGTGTTTAATGTAGCCGGATCCCATCTCACGGCAACGTCCTTGGTGTCAAAGTCGCCGACCTGCACCCATCTTGCCGAACTCCACTTGCTTTCGGTGACGCCGCCGGCCACGCTCATCGGCGTACCGCTTGTAGCGGTGCCTATCCAGCTCAACTGCCAGCCTTCGATGATCTTCTTGAAGGTACCGGTCGCGTCACGGAAGAAGAAGCCTTTCGAACCGAACGGAAGCTCGTAAGTCCCGTAGCTGTTCAACTGATGCAGGCGATGCTGGCCTGACAGACCGTAGCTCATCGTCCAGTTCGGATCGGACCAGTCAAGGACGCCGCCGCGCTGCAGGTTCCGGCTCCAGGTATAAGTCGTCTGGAAGTTGAGCCCGCGAATCGGCCGCAGTGTTACCTGCACCTGCATCGAATGATAGTTCGAACGCCCCTGGTTGCGCGTAATAGTCGGGCTATACTGCGGATTGGCGACAAGCAGGTTATCCGGAGCGCCGCCCGCTCTCAGTACCTGTCCGCCGCTGTATCCGCTGGGAAGCTCGGCCCTTGGAACCACGCCGCCGGGCCAATACTCGCCATATTGATCCTGGTTGGTTGTCGTCCCGGTAAAGTTAGCCGTACGCAGACTGCTGGCGACGGTCGCGAAATTACCCTGGGCGATGTTATTCCACTGATTATATCTAACCTGTTCCGCGCCAGACAGATCGTCAACTATCCGGCCACTTACAAGCGGCGCGTGAAGGCTGGGTGTGTTTGTATAGTTAATCGAGTTGGGGTTGCAGCGGATATCGTCCTTGTAGGGAATCCAGCCGCTGTTCAAAAGCGGAAAATCCGTACAGGATTTCATGTCGCCCGTTCCCGCCCGCAGTTTTACAAGCTCGTCGAACAGACCGTTGTTAAAGTAATTGGTCGTATTGATATCCCATCCGGAAGTGCTCTTGCGGGACAGCGTTCCGATATAGCGCACGTCTATGGTCAGGACGTTGCCGATGTTACGCGTTACCGACAGGTTCACGTTCTGGGTATAGGGGTTCCTGATGTTCGGATCGTATATGGACATACCTCCGGCTCTTACATCGGCCGTGATTGAATCCTTATACGACGGCGCGCCTGTTGCTGGGTTTGCATTCGCGCCCATCGGAATACGAGTGAGCGGCATTATGTTATCAGTTTCGCCCGACTTTTGGGCTCTATTCAAAGGCAGAATCTTGCCGACATTATCGAAGTCGATATACCTAAAGTCTTCATTACCTCTAAAGGTAAAACCGTATTCCATACCGGGAGCGCGAGCCAGCGCTCCGTATCCGGAGTTATGATCGTAGTTGCTGATGGCCCTGTAGCTTATCGAATAACCGCCGCGAAGCGTGGTCTTGCCTCTTCCGAACCACGGAAGCTGCCAGGCAAAGCCTACGTGCGGCGCCCAGTTGTTAAGATCCTTGTTGAACGCCGGAATGTCCGGATTCGGAGAGTTCGGCCCGATATAAATCTGCTCGGTTCCGAAAGCCGTATAGTCGAGAGAGCTCTGCCTTTTAAGGGCATCCAGATCCGGCATCCACACGCCGTTTTTGTAAAAATCGCGGGAAACGCCGAACATGCCTTCGATACCGTCCCTGACGCCGGCGGTCAGACCGTTCGCAACCCATGGCACGCCGTAATATTCATAACGTACGCCAAGGTTAAGCGTCCAGTCGCTGTTAATTCTCCAGTCGTCCTTAAAGTAGAAATTAAATTCACGTCCTCTAAGGTCGGAGATACGAACCAATTCGTTCGGATCGCTGGGATTGTTCCAGCGCGGATTAGCGGGGTCGACCGCGTAGAAAAACTGGTTGATTTCATTGATTGAACCCGACAGATAGGTCAGCAGGCTGTAGGCGTCGGAATACGCGCCATAGGATGTACTGGTGCCGCAGCCAAGACCATACCCCCTGTCGCACTGATGATATTCCGAGATGCCGGTTAATGCCGCACCTGGCACCCTACCTGACATCGGCCCTCCGAGGTCGGTCTCCTGGTTGTAGGTTCTGTAAGGGGAGCGGCTTAACGTTCCGCCCTGAATCCTGGGAAACATATTCAGCGCGGTGAAACCCGCGTCTCCGCTCGAATCCTGCTTTGATTGCAGATTTCTGAATTCAAAGCCGCCCTTGAAGGAATGCATGCCTTTCACCCAGGTAATGCTGTCGCTGAAGGTCCAGCGATTATCCGTGCCGCCCCAGGTCGATGTGACTCCCGTACCCCAGAAATAAGGGGCCGTGGGCGTACCGTCTGTTGTACCACCATATTGCGCGGGCGCGGCAAGTACGACGTTTTGGTACTCCCAGCCGCCCTGTACTTCGCTAAGCAGCTCCATGAGCGAATCACGTACATAACCGCCCGCCTTGGGGTTGTCCAGCGAGTTGTTCGTGTGCGTAAGCGTTCGCGAAAGGCCGGCGCGAAATTCGTTTATCAGCGTCGAGCTGATCGTGGATGTCGCAGAAATGGTGAAAGACTGCGGTTTACGGTCGGTAGCTCCGCCGTATCCGTCGGGAATCCGCCGCAGGTTGCCGGTGTCGTCACCGATGTTGGACTCGTAAGTATAGGTGCCGCTCAGACGATGCATGTCGCCGAGATTGTGATCGATTTTCGTCGTGATGTTTTTACGGTTGGAATCATACACGGTGCCAAACACGGTATCCTGCCCGCTGGCGACCCTCGTCCAACCGTATCTCGCCAGGTTCAGACCGTCGCCCGCCCCGAAGTAATCATTCGGCTGCGGCATATATCTCGGGTTGTTAAACCTGGTTACGAATCCCGTCCTGTCGTACCCCTTGCGATAAAGGTCATCCCAGGGAGTAGTGAAGTTATTACCATAGGTTGCGCTGCCGTAACTGTCAGTCAAGTTTATGCCGGCCGAAAGGAAATCGTGATTTCCATTTCCGGACCAGTCGTAGCCGCAGTCGTTGTAAACAGGGCTGTTTGCCATCGCGTAACGCCGGCCGAAGTCGTACGAAGCGTCGGCGATGCCATTGGGATCACTGATTCCTCCGCTAAGCCACGCCCTGGCGTCGGGCGACAGGTTGCCAAGAACGCTCACAAAGTTGAGAGCGTTGTTCACCGTAGCTCCGGAAAGCGTTATGCCGCCATCAGCGTTGTGATAAGGCAGTCCGGGTGATGCAACACGCCCCGACGGAAGAGTTCTGTTGTAATTAGTCGTATTTTCAGGAAATGTGTAGGTTTCAATGATTTTACCGCTTTCCGCGCCTACACCTACGGCTGGACGGGTTACCGCCCACAGGTTTCTCGATTCATCTTCCCCAGCGGCGTTTGTATAGTTAACGCCCCTGTTTGAGAATTGTCCGGGCGGATTCCCCGGCGCGCTGAGCGCCACGCCGTCAAGATAGCGATAAATGCCCAGACGCGCACAACCCGACAAAACCTGTGTGGTATAGTACGATCGCGTCCGCGCAATCTGATGATCCCAGGTCACAAAGAAAAAGGTCTTGTTCTTTACAATAGGACCGTTCAGGGTCAGGGTGTAGTTGTTTACGTTGCGCCAGTCGGCTTCGTTTATCTGCCCGCGCGCCTTTTCTTCCCATTCGCGCGAGTCAAGCGCGGAGTTCTGAATATTCCAGATCGCCGAACCATGGAAGGCGTTCGAGCCGGATCTTGTAGTCATCTGAATCTGTCCCGCGCCGCGTCCAAGTTCCGCGTCAACCGGGGAGAGTACCATTTTGAATTCACCGAGCATTTCAGTGTTCATACGGCTTGGCGTAGCGATACCGGAGTTGTAACGGATTTCGTTCACAGAAATACCGTCGCGCGTGATATTTATGCCTGACGTGGGAACTCCCGCAAAAGTCGTCTGATCCGCGCCGAACAGCGGATCCGAAGCCTGAACCACTCCGCCCATGATGTTGACCAGGTCAAGCACGTTGCCGGTAATGATCGGCAGGCTTGCCAGGATTTCTTCCTGGAGTACGGTTCCGGTCGATGCGCCCTGTTCAAGGACCATGCTCTCGGCGGAGGCGGTTACGTCGATGGTGCTGACGGTGCCCGCTACTACCATTGTAAAGTTCAGGCGAATGGCGTCCAGACGCACGCGAACATCCGTCATGACGGCCCTGCTGAATCCAGGCGATTCCGCCGTCACGGTGTAGGCTCCCGACGGCAGGCTCGGAAAATTGTAAGCTCCCGAACTGTTGGTCGTCGCCCTGGCTTCAAATCCGGTTTCGGCATTGATCGCCGTAATAGTTGCGCCGACAAGGACACCCTGCGAAGCATCCATGACGGTTCCGCCCATACTGCCGCCGGACTGCCCGAACGCCTGCGCCGACAACAGCAACAGCGCCACAAGCACGATCGCGAGACCCGGCTTTGCGCTGCGTATGTTATTGGACATGCTTTTTTTCTCCTTAGTTGTAATTTTCAACTCTCCTGCCAAGACAGGAGAGGATTTAACGGAACAAGAAGCGCTTTTACGACTTCTCCATAAAAGCGCCAATCTTTAAAAAAGCGCTGATTAATTACCTGTGCGGGCGAATCGCTGCGTTGCGCGGTACTCGTAACCTCGACATATTTCTGTATATGCCTCGGTTCCTGCGCTCCGTGCGCCTTGCGCTTCATCCCGCACGGACACTTAATCAGCGTTTTCTTAATAAATCACTTCATTGTTAACTTTCATTTTGTCGATTCGAAATTCGATAAATCCCCGGCCGTCGCCGAGGCGGCCGACTACCGGATAGGCGAACTCAATATTGAGCGTTTTGTCACGCTCGCCGATGATTTCCCTGCCGTTGACTTCGCGCGGGAAAAAAAACTGAAATTCCTGAGAGGCGTTGATTCCGGGAACAAACTGCGCGAGGGGAACCTTTTCACCCTTGCCTGCGCTTAGAAAGACCGAATTTTTAAGTAAATCCACGCTCTGGGTTTCCCAATGACGGTTCAAATCCCGGATGTTATCTAGGTTGTTGGATTCATAGGTAATATGAAAAACGACGAATTCCGGGGGAGGGCCGAGCAGAAAGGACTCCATGCTCTGGTCGAACGCCCGTTTTTCATCATTCGAAAGAGAATCATATTTTCTGTTAATCTGCCCCTGGCGTACCATTGCCTGACGTAGCGGTGCGGCGGAGCGCATTTGAATGTTGTACTTTACAAACGGCGCCTGGCTGTCCAGCGAAGCGCCCCCGCCGCCGTCGCTGACCTGTCCCGTCAGATTCAGTTCCTTGACCCAGGGGGAATCCGACAACAACTTTTGGCATTCCCTCTGTGTCCATTGATCAAAAGGTTTCGTCTCCCAAAATTCTTTTGCCATAACGATACCGGCAAATAAAAGTACGGAAACCACAGAGAGCGTACATACATTTTTTACCGCGCGCTTCGAGCATAAGTTTTTAATGAATCGCATGGTTATTCCTCCGATTAGACTTATTTTCCCGCCCTGAAAAGTCCCTGGTCGATATCCGGCGTATTAAAACCGACCTGCAGGACGTTAATTTTCCATTTTGCGATAAACCCGGACTGGTTTGAGCCGTCGATCATATAATCAAGCGTATAGCCGTGCGGCAGCGTAAACGCACCGACTTTCTTAAAATCTTCAAATTTTTCCGTAAGCGTGTAATAAGAATCGCCCCTGTCCATCTGCGAAATCGCCATGTGAGTGTCAGGGTTCGGATTAAATCCGGCGGTGGCGTCGTTATCCGTGCGGACTCTGTATTCAGTGCGTACATGCCTGAATGTTTCTGGATCAAAATACATGCGGATCCTCATATCGCCGTAGTAGTCCCTGGGGCGATATTCAAGCTCGTACAGCTCATTCCCGTCCACCCTGGCTTTGCCGAGCTTCATTACGGCGTCGTTACGTTGTATGTCCAGAAGAGGCCAGGCGGTTGAAAAAACTCCCCCAAGCATTCCATTCTTCATAATTTTGTTGTAACGATAGAGAAAATCCGCTATGGGAGATTTTAACCCGGGCTTCATATTTTCTACGGACACGGTTTCGCCGTCGTAGGCAAAATATTCCCCGGGATAATTGATGTCCGGAAACTTCATGGTAATACCAATTTGGGGGCCCTGAGACGCCAGCATGGCTGTTCCATTCATCCGCCCGTTCATCCCAAGGATGAAGTCAACTTCCGCGGTCCCAATAAAAATCAGGGATTGCACCCTTAACAGCGATACGGGATCCCCAAGTGATTTCAGATGTTCTGCGACCAGCTGTTCCGGCGTCAGATCGGCGGCGGGCATCACTGAAACCTGGACGGCGAGAATGCAGCAAACAATCAGTAAAAAACCGGTTTTCCTTTTCATATTCTTCCTCGAAAGCCGAAAGCCATTATTTAAATAAAATGATCCACAGCGCGAACCAGGGCACTCCTGAATGGATACCGGGACGGATTTTTCGCCGTCCCGGCAAAATCATTTGAAACTATTTATTTCTGTCCGATTCTTATTACAACACCAGCCGAAAAACGAACATGCGATCCGGTCACCGTGTCGAAATTGCGTATGGCAAACCACTCAACCTGCGCAGGCCGCACCCAAAGTTTATCGCCCACCTTGACATCGACGCCGCCACCGTAGACCTGGGCAAAGTTGACTTTTTTGGTGAACTCCGGTACCGGCTTAACCTGGTTGAATCCAAAAAGAGCGTGTACGTAAGGACGCACTCTTTCACTGCTGCCGAAGGTGTACTTGGGCCCGAGCAGGTAATTGTGGTACCTGGTGCGCGGCGTTTCTTCGACGCCTTCACGCACCTGTTCGCGTCCGCTGTAATGGCCGCTGCCATCCGCGGTAATCGCCCAATTGTTGTTCATATTAAAATCGAACGCAGCATTCCAACCGTGCAGGTCGCACGATATATCGCCGTTCTTGACACAACGATTAAACGAGTAACCTGCGAAAATATCGACCACCGAAACATCCTGCGCCATCGCCGCCGTTGAAGCACAAAACAGCAGAACCAAAACCAGCATAACTTTTTTCATCGTACTCAGACTCCTTTTAACGGTTTACAATAACGATCATTAATGTCCCAAAATAAATTTGAGAAAATTATTTATCGCTTTATTTATCAATAGTTATGAAAATTCCTGGCATGTAACGGTTTCATCGTTTTTCCGAACTGCCGCACGCTTCTCCACTTCCTGTTTCATGATGTAACCGTTTGTATAAACAGTTATATTACTCCATGAATTTAATCGCCGCAAGCATTTTTATTACATGGCGGGCATATTAAAAACACTATGTTGTTTAAATACAACAACATATACCCGCGTACAATTTTGAAGTATCTCGTGCCCCATTGATTTATCAGAATTTTTTTTAATCCGCTCACCCTGGCATTTTCTTAAGAATTTTCAAAATAATCCTCAAAAAATCCCGCAAACGACCGGAAGCTTGTCGGAAAAGGCCAAACGACCGTTGAAATGTAACAGTATATACAAATTGTTACATACGCCTGGTGAACGGGCATGTGTCATATCAGTTTTTGCAGTGCGTAGGCATAAGCGCCGACGGCTATCGCCCTGGACGTACCCAGGCGTGACAGGCCGACGCCGACACGCCGCATGGCGTCGTAAACGATCGTACGGCCGCTTCCAGGCGTCTTGATAGCACGCGTGCCGCCCGCGAGAAAAGTTTTCAATTGCTCCGGGTCTTCAAGATTAAATACGGTTGAAGCGAGGCGGGGAAATAGCGTCCCATCGTGAGAACGGTAAGTGCCGTTAAACTCCGCGACCAGTGCTGGTAGAAATAACGATGCCGCCGCCGATATGCCGCCGCCGATGACGGCAAGACCGTCAACAAGCGTCAGCGCCTGGGCCATCGCGTCTCCCGCGACTTCACCCATTCTGCGAAAAGCTTCAATGGCGGCGGACGCGTTTCCGGGTCTTGCTCCGATACCGATTTCAAAAATATACTTCGGTTCCGGTGATTCATCGAACGGGATACCGGCTTGCGCGGCGTAAATCCGGCGAATGGCGCGGATGCCGACACTTCCCTCGGCGTTCATATCCGGATCAAGCTTATTGCGCAACAGCCAGATTTCTCCCGAAATTGAATTGTCGCCCGCCAATAGCGTTCCGTTCGTTACGATCCCCGCGCCGAACCCCGTCCCCAGTGTCACGCCAAGAAGGTTTTTATAACGTTTGAGACTGCCGGCTTTTTCGAGCAGGCCGTTGACATAAGGAAGAAACCCGGCAATAGCTTCTCCGTATGCAAAGAGGTCGCCGTCGTTGTTGATGAAAACCGGCAGACCGAATTTGTCCTCCAGCATCGACCCCAGCGCGACGCCGCCGCGAAAACCCGGCAGATTCGGCAAATCACCGATAATACCGTTCGGATAATCCGCCGGGCCGGGAAACGCGAAACTGACGGCTACAGGCCTTGACGGGCATTGTTCCATGACGCGAGTGAAACCTTCGACAATATTCGCCAGGCATTTACCCAGATCGTCGGCGTTGGAAGGCAGCGTGACCGTTTCCGAAATCGCTTCTCCTCCGCAAACGGCGGAAAATCGGAAGCTGGTTCCGCCCGCGTCCAGAGTCAATACGGCACGAGCGTCATTTTTCAAGTCCATAAGGGTTGATCTTACTGCAAAATTCCGTAAAATGCGAATGATTTCGAGGGTATGACGAAGGTTCACACTATTACTTGAAGGAAGCGTTGTATAAACGAAAGGCAAGCTCCGAAAACCCCAAAATCAAGGCTTGCGACCGAGACAAAAGCGGAGTTTGGGGTTTTCGGAGCTTGCCGAAAAAGTTCGGATGGATAAAAATGGATAACCAGTATACGGCGGAACAAGTCAAAGCACGGATAGAAAAAATTCTCAGAAATTTCAGCAAGGAACCCGATAATGCCACTAAAAATCAATACTATAACGCAACATGCCTTTCAGTAAGAGATATAATGTCAAATCTGCGCACTCAGCGGTGTAATACCGGCGATTCGTTTGAGGATAAACAGGTTTATTACCTGTCAATGGAATTTTTACCGGGAGCTTCGCTTCACAGTCATATTTTCAACCTGGGGATGGAAGAATCGTTCAGGGAAGCGACAATGTCGCATGGCTACAATCTGGAAGAACTGTATGAAATGGACCCCGATCCCGGGCTTGGTAACGGGGGACTTGGGAGGCTCGCTTCCTGCTATTTGGACGCAATTGCAAGCCAAAAAATGCCCGGACACGGTTTCTCAATTTTTTATGAATACGGGATATTCAAACAAAAAATAGAAAATTTCATGCAGGTTGAAGAACCCGATGATTGGGCCTCAAACAGGGAATTCTGGCTCATACGCAACCCTGAAGAAACGGAAGAAGTTCATTTCGGCGGGAAGCTTGAAGAGACGTGGGATGAAAACGGCAATATGAAGTTTATCCACAAGGATTACACCAGGGTTCTCGCGCTTCCGTTCGACATGCTGGTCCCCGGATACGATAATAATACCGTGAACACACTGAGGCTTTGGAAATCAGGATCCGCCATGAGCATAGATATGAAATTGTTCGCGGATGGACACTATTTACAGGCGATGGAAGAAAAACACCGGGCTGAAGTAATATCAAAGATTCTTTATCCTGAAGACGCGCACAGGGAAGGAAAAATGCTCCGGCTGCAGCAGCAGTATTTCTTCATTTCCGCGTCAATGCAAAGCCTGACGCGTGAACACTATCGGCGTTATAAAAGCCTGGATAATTTCCATGAAAAAGTCGCAATACATATAAATGACACACATCCTGCCATGGCTATTCCCGAACTTATGAGAATATTTGTGGATGATTACTATTATTCATGGGAAAAATCATGGGAAATAGTTTGCCAAACAATATCTTATACGAACCATACCATTATGCCGGAAGCACTGGAACAGTGGCCGGAAGACCTGTTTGCGGAATTACTTCCCCGAATACACTCTATTGTGGTTGAAATCAACAGGCGCTTCAATGAAGAGTTGGCAAAACTTATTCCCGACCAGGAAAATTTAAGAAAAACCATGTCCATCATATACGACGGAAAGGTAAGAATGGCGAATCTGTGTGTTCGGGCCGCACATAAAGTAAACGGCGTGTCCGCTCTCCACAGCAGAATTATCAGGGAAAATCTTTTTTACGGATTTAAAATAATTGCGTCTGACAAGTTTTTAAACGTAACAAATGGAATAGCATATAGAAAATGGCTGTGTCAGGCAAATCCGAAACTGTCTTGTTTAATTGAATCGTTGATCGGTAGCGGATTTAAAAAAGACGCCCGTGAACTTGAAAAACTAACGCAGTATGCGGATAACGCTGAAGTACTACATCAAATATCAGATATAAAGATGGCTAACAAGGAAAGGCTCGCCAAATATATTAAAGAGCACAACAACATTACGGTAAACCCGAATTCAATATTTGACGTTCAGGTTAAAAGGCTGCATGAATATAAACGGCAACTGCTTAATTTAATTCACATAATCGATCTTTATAATATAATAAAAGAAAATCACAACACAGACATATATCCGCGAACATTTATCTTCGGAGCGAAAGCGGCGGCGGGTTATAGCGCGGCAAAGCGCATAATTAGCCTGGCATGCAACCTTGCCGAAGAAATCAACAATGATCCGGTTGCGTCGGATTTTATAAAAATCGTATTTATCGAAAACTATTCAGTGTCTCTTTCAAAACTGATAATGCCTGCCGCCGACGTGTCGGAGCAAATTTCGCTTGCCGGAAAAGAAGCGTCGGGAACGGGAAACATGAAATTAATGATAAACGGGGCTGTTACGATAGGCACTATGGACGGAGCCAACGTGGAAATACATGAGGCAGTCGGCGATGACAATATTTTCATTTTCGGGATGGACGTTTCGGAAGTTGAAGATTTAAAGCGATCGGAAACATATACCCCATGGTCTCTCTCCCACCACAACCACTCGCTTGACAGAATCCTGCACAGGCTGGCCACGGGAATTAACTGCACGGCGTTCAGCGACATTGCAAATTCACTGACCACGGGATATAACAACGTTGCTGATCAGTACTTTGTTTTAGCCGACTTTGAGGATTACAAGCGCGCGCAGAAGGATATTCAGACAGCATACGTGGATAAAATGCGCTGGAATCGCATGTCGTGTATTAATATCGCGAAAGCCGGACGTTTCTCCGCCGACCGGGCGGTCATGGAATACGCTGAAAACATCTGGGGAATCAAACCTGTCAGTGTAAATCAGGCGCAGGAGGAGGTGTAACGCGAATAATCGTCGGTGGAGCGAACAGCGTGAGCGAAACCGGCGGCAGGCGACAACAACAATCCCTGCTCTGTTAGATCTGAACAAAACCGTAGTTATTACGCAAAGAAAACGCTGATTAATTGCCTGTGCGGGCGAAACGCCGCGTTGCGTGGTGCTCGTAACCTCGACATAATTGTTGAGCGCCTCTCCTACGCTCCGTGCGCCTTGCGCTTCATCCCGCACAGATATACCCGCGAACGAAATGATTTTCCATGCCTGCGCGGTCTTTTTGACACGATGCGGCGTCAGGTTTCGCTTACGTACTATTGAGTACGCCGCGCTCAACCTTCCTTGCCTCGTGTCAAAGAT
>Ga0082212_10008794_pt1 | contig 13127 bp, 7 predicted proteins | sample TergutNt197P3_FD_71548 | JGI IMG/M metagenome (GOLD analysis project Ga0082212, IMG submission 71548) | Neocapritermes taracua P3 segment gut microbial communities from Petit-Saut dam, French Guiana - Nt197 P3 | ecosystem: Host-associated > Arthropoda: Insects > Digestive system > Gut ... | reverse complement strand
ATTGATACTCCGATAGAGCGGAATAAAAAACTTGAATGCAAACCATGATGCAATAGGAATGCTGAGACTGAACACAAAAGCATTCCAGTTGGTAGCGTATGCTTTAGCCGGCAACGCCAGAAAACTGATGCTACTGATAAAGGTAGCAAAAATAGACATACCGATCACCCACGACGGTATCTTACGGTTACCGGTGGTAAATGCTTCTTTGGTCTTGTTTTTCTTGTAAAATGAAGCGCCAAATAAAATGATGCATGCCATGTAGGCGAAAAAAACACATAAATCAATCCAATTCATTTTCAATTTTCAATTTTCAATTTTTAATTTTCAATTCTTACTGCTCTGTATTTCTTCTAAAAACTTCCTCACTTTCTCCCGTTCCGGTTGTTTGAATTTATGAAACGGTTCAGCCATAAAGTCGTTACAGATACCCATCAGAGAAAGAGTGCATTTTAGTCCTTTCAGGTAACTGGAAGAATAATTTCCCACACGGTAGATGGTAGTACTGATGCGCATCACTTGATTCATCAAAGGTATTATTTTATCGAAATTACGTTCCACCGAAGCGTGATACAGATCAACATACAATTTAGGAAACATGTTGGCTCCGCCATTCACACCACCATGTCCACCCATCATGACAAATTCCGGAGTAAACTCTTCCGGACCAACCAATAAGGAAAAGTCAGGCTGATCCTTTAATTTGTATTGTATCCGTTTGAAGTAGGCCAGATCGAAAGAACTGTCTTTTATGCCGATGATTTGCGGTATTTGGGCAGCTGCTACGGCCGTGTCGGGTTCTATCATCATTTTGGTATGTGCCGGCATGTTGTAGAGGAACACCGGTAAAGCAAATCGGGGTGCCACGTGCCGCAGATACTCCAACAATTCAGCCTGTCCCTGAGAAAAATAAAAAGGAGGCGTGATGACTGCCGCATCTGCGCCATTATCTGCCGCTATTACAGACAGATTTAAACTTTCTGCGAAAGAAGAATCGGCAATACCCACCAGAACGGGTACTCTACGGTTCACCATCCGGCAAGCGTGATGAATAACTTCGGTTTTCAAGCGATAGCTCAAACTGGCAAATTCACCGGTAGTACCGAGTATAAACAAGCCGTGTACGCCGCCTCCGATGGTGTGCTCAATAAGACGTTCCAGCCCCTCAATATCTAATGTGTCGTTATCCAGTAAAGGGGTAACAAGTGGGACAATAATGCCCCGCAAAGGTTTTGGTATCATTTTGGTTGTATTTTATTTTTTGCAAACGTAATCATTATCTCGTTAAGTTCAACCTAAAGTGATCAAAAAAAATTTCGTATTACCAATTTTTGTTCACGAATGACATCTAATGTACACTAATTTTTATTGCATCAAAACTGCACTCATCAACACATTGTCCGCATTTGATGCATTTTTCAACATCAATCGTGTGCACCTCGTAGGGCGTGTAGGGAATAGCATCCACCGGGCATGCTTTGGCGCATTTGGTGCATCCGGAGCATTGTTCCGTAACCACGTATTTGATCATATCCTTGCATGTTCCTGTTTTGCACACGCCGTTGACGTGTTCTTCGTATTCTTCGCGGAAATACTTCAGTGTGGTCAGTACGGGGTTGGGCGCCGTTTTTCCTAATCCGCAGAGGGAAGCCTTTTTTACGTTCAGCGCCAGTTCCTCTAATCTGTCAATATCGGTCGGTTCGGCTTTTCCGCTGCACAGGCGGTCGAGAATATCGAGCATTCGGCGGATACCCACGCGGCAGAAAGTGCATTTACCGCATGACTGGTCGCAGGTGAAATTCAGGAAATAACGGGCAACGTCCACCATGCAGTCACTTTCGCTCAGCACGACCAGCCCGCCGGAGCCCATCATGGCGCCCATCTGCGTAAAAGCGTCGAAATCCACCTGTACATCACAGAGATGCGCCGGAATACATCCGCCCGACGGTCCGCCTGTCTGCACCGCTTTGAGGCGTTCACCACCTTCCACTCCGCCGCCTATTTCTTCTATAATCCGATTGAGTGTGATACCCATAGGCACTTCAATCAGTCCGCCATGACGGATTTTTCCCGCCAAAGCAAAGACTTTGGTGCCTTTGCTTTTTTCGGTGCCTGTCTGTGCATAGGTTTCGGCGCCATGATATATGATGAAAGGTATCTGGCTAAGCGTTTCCACATTGTTGACTAATGTAGGACATCCGTATAAACCTTCCACCGCAGGATACGGGGGACGCTGTTTCGGAAATCCGCGTTCGCCCTCAATGGAAGCGATCAATGCCGTTTCCTCGCCGCACACAAAAGCGCCCGCACCCTCAAAGACGCTGACGTCGAATGAGAAATCGCTTCCCAGAATGTTGTCACCCACCAGATTTCGTTCGCGGCAAAGTTCAATAGCCGAGCGGATGCGGACAACCGCCAGAGGATACTCGGCGCGGATATAAAAAATTCCTTTCCCTGCGCCCACAGCGAATCCCGCAATGAGCATCCCCTCAATCACTCTAAAAGGGTATGATTCGAGCATCATACGATCCATAAACGCGCCGGGGTCGCCCTCATCGCCGTTGCAAATCACATATTTTTCTTTAGCATTTGAAGCCGCTACTATTTCCCATTTTTTTCCTGTCAGGAATCCGCCGCCGCCACGTCCGCGAAGACCGCTCGCAAGGACGGCGTCAATGAGCCTCCCCTTATCTCTCTCATTGGGGTGGGGTAGGGGAGAGATTGCTTGTTTCAACGCTTCAAATCCCTTGTGGGCGATGTATTCGTCAATATTCAACGGCGACAGGAATCCGTAACCTTCCGTAGAGATGTGTTTTTGTCCGGCAAGAAAACTGTCAATCACGCCGGTGCGCTCATGGTGCGGCTTCCAAATCACATTGTCCCATGTAATGTCGGTATGAAAGGTATCCACCTGATTGAGGATATGGTTTTTCAGACGTTTCAGATATCCGGCAGGTTTGAAGTGATGGTGCAGAATTTCCTTGATTTCTGATGCTTTTACATTGGGGTAGCGAATCTTTCCCCCATCCTCTCCAAATGGGGTAGCAAGGGGGGCTACGTCAATCAGCGGAACTTTATTGCAAACGCCAACACAGCCCACCGGCTTGATATTGACCTCGATACCCAGTTCGCCCGAAGCCTTTACAAGTTCTCTGTAAATATCCGCTGAGCCGCTCGCCTGACAGCATGAGCCCATACCGAGACGTACCTCGCCGGCTACACGCCGAGATGCCTGTTTCGCTTCGTTTTTTTCTTCCTGTTCCTGCTGAGCGAGAAAATCATTCATCACCTCGTTCACCTTTCCGGGAAGGACATGACCGTAAATCTTTTCATCAATCTGCACTACAGGCGCCAGCGTACAACAGCCCAGACAGGCGATTTTTTCGATGGAAAAAAGACGATCGCCGGTAGTGATGCTTCCCTCGGCCATTTTCAGTTCACGACGGAAAGCGTCATACACATTTCCGGCGCCCTTCACGTGGCAAGCCGTGCCGGTACATACTTTGATCAGGTGTTTCCCGTAAGGAACATGCCGGAACTGCGTGTAAAACGTAGAGACAGAAATCAACTGTGCACGGTTAATCTCCGTCCGCTCATAAATACGCTCAAGGGCGTTTGCCGGAAGATAACCGAACTCATTCTGAATGGCTTGCAGCAAAGGGATCATCATTCGCCGCGAAGTGCCAATCTTGTCAATGATGGCATCTGTGCAGGAAATCATGGTTTCGCTTGTGCCGGTGCAATTACAGGACATATTCATTATTTATTTTGATCTGTTGTATCACGCCTCAAAGTTACATAAAGTTTTGATAACGGCCAAAATCAGCGAATCTAAATTTTTCCCTGTGTTCGGACAAGGTTATTTCTCATCCCAACGGAGGAAAAAAAAAGGCCGTAAACCACAGGTTTACGGCCTTTCCAATTATTAACCATTATGATGTTTTACTCTTTTACTACTTTCAGGGTTTTTATATACTGACCTTTTTCCAGACGTAAGAAGTACACGCCGGCAGGCAGGTTTTCCAACCGGATGATTTCATCGGGGCCGGTTACCTTTTGGGTATGCACCACAGCGCCGCCTCCGGATATAACCTGCAACGTACAGTCTTCCGCACCTGCAAGATGCAGTGATCCTGCAAACGGGTTGGGGTAGACTTTCAGATCAGCGCCGAACACGTCCTCTACGCCGGTGCCGGGGCCGGTGGAAGTCACAGTAATGGTGGCTACATTACTTGCTGCAGACGCACCCAGTGCAGATACTACGCAATAGTAGTAATATGTGCCTGCCGATAGTGTCGTCGGAAGCGAATAACTTGCGTTCGTTGCGCTCGTGATGGCTGTACCGCCGGTGTTGCTGTTCGTCGTATTGCTGTACCACTGATAGGATGGCTGAGCAGTCGGAGTTACAGTCACTACAACGTTCAGGAAGACGGATGTACCTTCAGGGACATCGGTATTCGAGGGATGCGTATCAAATTCAATAGTACATTGTGTCGGGGGATTCACTGTAACCATTGCCACATCGCTTTTCACAGTTGCTGCGCCTGTCATGCTTACTTCACAATAATAATAATACGGGCTGCCGATGTTCGTCAAATTCTGCGGAATCGCAAAACTTGTGCTCGTTGCACCCGAGATGGACGAACCGCCCACGTTGCTGGCCGATGTATTTACGTACCACTGATAGAGCAGCGTGCCGCCACTTGGTGTTACACTTGCGCCAACCGACAGGCTGCCTATTATTTCGCCTTCATCGAATGATGAGGTAGGCGTGGGGTTCTGGGTAATGGTGATGGTGCGTGTTGGCGGCGCGCTTACGGTCACTGTCGCTACATTACTTGCTATTGATACGTCGGCAGCGCTTACCAAACAGTAGAAATAATACGGGCTGTCGGTATTGGTCAGGAACGTCGGAATCGTATAGGTTGCGTTCGTTTCGCCCGGGATGAGCGTACCGCTGGTGTTGCTGTTCAACGTATTGCTGTACCACTGATAACTAATTGTTGCTCCACCGATTTCCGTTGCTGCAATCGTCAGGTTGCCTGAGATTTCGTTTTCGTACACTGTGGTGTTTGCAGTGGGTTGCTGGGTAATAGTAATTTCGGTGTCAGGTTGCCACTTCGCATAGAGTGACAAAGGACCGGTAACCACAGTGTTGGCATCCCAACGAAGGGTACAATCCTGATCCAAATACCAGTCAAGGAAAGTATATCCGCTAAGCGAAGGATTGTCAGGTATCATTGATATCGTCAATTTGCTTCCGTCTTTCACTTCCCGTGTCGTGTATACAATACCCGCCGTCCTGTAGAAAGTAACCGGGCACAGCCAGCCGGCATAAAGCGTCATGTTACCCATGACCTCATCAGCGCTGAGATTCCATGGAATTGTACATTCCGTATCACTGTACCATCCGCCGAAGTTAAATCCTGCACGGAACGGAGAAATGCTTGCGCTATTTTCTATTTTGCCGTTCGGTCTTACATTGAACGGGGGAACGATGTTACCGCCTTTCGAATCAAAGGTAACGGTGTACATCCAAAGCGCGTACAGTGTCATGCTTGCTTCTACATTCTGGCTGAAGTTCCAGGCGGTTTCGCAGTACGGCTCCAAATACCAGCCGCCGAAAGCCCAACCCGAACGAACAGGATCAACAGGCGGTCTTGTTACCGGAGTATTCGGCGGGATGTTATCCACCGTTATTGCGGCAGGCGTTCCGCCCTGCGTGTTGTAAGTAATCGTGTATCCGAATTTCCATTTTGCATAGAGTGTTATATCATGATTCACTACTTGCAGATCAAAGTCCCACAAGTTGTCAAGCGTGGCCTCGGTGTACCAGTCTACAAATGTATGATCTTCGCGCACAGGATCATCCGGTTTTTCTATCTTGTGACCCGGCGCTATTTTTTGATCGGGAATGGTTACCTCGCTGTAATGCATGAAATGCACCGTATAGACGCTGGAGGCCCATCCGGCATAGAGCGTTATGTCGGATGTGACCCGGTCGGAAGCAAACGTCCATTTATCAGTGCACCCCGGATCTTTAAACCAGCCAACAAAATTGAGCGTGGCATGTGTGGGATCCGCAGGTCTCGTGATCAGGCTGTTATACGCTACGGTTACGGATGAGATATCCATTAACGTTTCGCTGTCTTTGAAAGTGACCGTATGCGCAGCAACGACTGTTGCTGTCGGTATACTCGTCACCATGCCTGTCTGTACGGATGATGTGATTTCAAGCGTGATTTGCAATCCGAGGTCGTGAGACGTCACTGTGTAAGACGATCCTGTACCTTCCTGTACGCCGCCTACTTTCCATACGTAACTCAATGCACCCGTATCGTTACCGTCAACGAGCAAACCGGTCAGCACGTCGCCAACTTTTGGGGTCATATTACTGATCTCTGCCTTACCTTCCAGCGCAACCCCGCGCGTTACGATTACGGTCGGATCGCTTGAATCAGATCCATAAGTGTCATCGGTTTCTTTGATTCGCTGGGAGAATGTATAGGATGTTGTCGGGATCAGACCTTCGAACAAAGGACTGAGTTGCCATTCTCCATCGAACATACGGTATTCATAAGTATATGAACCGGGTTCATTCAACAAGACGCTGGTGGCAGTTACATTACCGGCATCCGCTGTTGGTGCGTCAGGTTTATCGGGTCCGATTTTTTTCTTTACATTAGACAAAGTAACGCTCAATTCACCCGGTTCGATATCTGAAGTGACAACAAGTCTGATCACTTTGTCGTAATCTGCCAGTTTGACTGTATAAGATGGCCCATAGGATGTCGGAACACCGTCCACATACCATGCATAAATCAAACTTTCCTCTATGTATTTAATGTTTTCAATATCATCAGTATCAACGGTCAACACGTCGTAAATTACCGGCGACGGGTTGTCGTTGTTGTTGTTGATTGAAACTGAACCCGCAAGATCACCCGGTACGTACACGTTACATTCATCCATCATGTCGCTGCCGTCCTGCGCTATTACCTTGATGATGGTATGACCCGGTGTATTTGCCGTTACTGTTCCATCAGCAATCACTGATGCTACAGAAGGAACTGTACTCGACCATGTTACGCTGAAATTCGTGGCATCGTTGGGTAGAACAATGGCTACCAGTTTTTCCGATTCACCGGCATAAAGGATAAGATCGTTCTTATTCAGAGTGATGCTCTCCACAAGTTGAATAACCGTTACATCGCAGGTAGCGGTATAACCTCCATCGTCCGTTGTTACTGTGATGGTAGCAATACCTTCACTAACGCCTGTTACTTCGCCATCGGTACTTACAGTGGCTACGAATTCATCATTACTTAACCAGGTTACATGCTGATTTGTTGCAATGTAAGTACCGCCTGTACCGTCAGGTTTGACAGTGGCTACCAAAACTTCTGTACTTCCGGTAGGGATGGTGGTATTTAATTTATTAAGTTCGACGCCTGTTACCGTCACTGCCCATTTTGCGTAAAGTATCGTGTTAGAAGTTATAGTAAACGTTTCACCCGGCGCGTAATCCGTTCCGCTACCATCTGCCGCCATATTCCATCCTATAAATGTATGGTCTGTTTTCGTCAAACTGCCTGTGTTATCCATAACCGTAACCGTCGAGCTGCTGTTATACGGTGAATCGGTATCAGTCGGCTCTGAGCCGCCTGTGTTGCTATTACCGTTGTATATGACCGTGTAGGTGTTGATCGTCCATTGAGCATACAGCGTAATAACACCCGTTATAGTAAACGTTTCACCCGGCGCGTAATCCGTTCCGTTACCGTCTGCCGCCGTATTCCATCCTATAAATGTATGGTCTGTTTTCGTCAAACTGCCTGTGTTATCCATAACTGTAACCGTCGAGCCGCTGTTATACGGTGAATCGGTATCAGTCGGCTCTGAACCGCCATCATTGAGATTACCATCGAACGTAACCGTATAGTAATCCAACGTTTCACTATCACCAGCGTCATTGATGGTGATGTCCTTCCCTGTGTAATCAGCGCCGTCATATATTTTCCATATACCGTTGAAAACCAATACCGTTCCGCTACTGATGTCGGCGGTAGTGGTTTCTTCGTCGGTAAGTTTCAGTGTGAAAGTCTTGCCATGTCCGTCCCATTCACTACCATCCTTATTGACGGTCAGCGTCGCCGGGTAGGCAGTAATTCCTGTTACGGTACACGAAACGTTCACTGCGCTTGTGATGTCGGGTATTTCCAGTTCTGCTGTCGTCGTGGATGACGCATCGTTCCATATATATGTGTAAAACAATGCATCTGTACCTGATGCGATGAGCGTCATTGTTGTTCCACTCAGTACTGCGTCGCCGGATGCCATACTGTTAGATGCAACGACATCGGCGCCGGTAGCATCACCTGCAGGCGTTGCACCGAACGTAACCGTATAGTAATCCAACGTTTCACTATCACCAGCGTCATTGATGGTGATGTCCTTCCCTGTGTAATCAACGTCGTCATATATTTTCCATATACCGTTGAAAACCGATACCGTTCCGCTACTGATGTCGGCGGTAGTGGTTTCTTCGTCGGTAAGTTTCAGCGTGAAAGTCTTGCCATGTCCGCCCCATGCACTACCATCCTTATTGACGGTCAGCGTCGCCGGGTAGGCAGATAGCACTGTAACCTTACAAGTGGCTGTATAATCACTATTGTTATCCCGCGATGTTGCAGTAATGGTTGCTTCACCAGCACTTACTGCTTCTACCACACCGTTTTCGTCCACTGTTGCCACGGTTGTATTGTCGCTGCTCCAAGTAACAAATTGATTCGTGGCATCAACAGGAGTAAAATCGACCATCAACGATTCCGTTTCTCCAACAACAAGCGTTAATTCGGTCTCATCCATGCTTATACCTGTCACATTTACAATACTCATATTAACATTTGTGAAGCGATCCCACGGAACTCCAGTTGCTATGTTTGTTTCTACATAAAGCGTCGAACCACTTGGTAAGGAGCTGGGAAATGCATTGTTACTGGTGGTGACTTGAACACTACTATAAATTATCATAGTAGTAAGGTTTGTGCAATTGATAAACGCATTATTGCCGATATGTGCGCTACTACCTTCAGTGTTGGTGAAAATTATGGTAGTGATTCCGGAACTATAATCATTCCAAGGAGTAGGGTTTCCACCGGTGTTATGATTTCTCATATTACCTGTTCCGCTAATGGAAAGCGTGTAGTTACCTAAAGTACCGGAAACACTCCATTTATAATTACCATCTGTACCCGAACCTACAATTTGCGCACTAAGGCTTGCGGCACACATCAAGCCGCATAACAAAAGAAAGTAAAATCTTTTCATTGTTGATAAAATTTTAGATGAAACATAATATTTTTGTTTTTAATTATTTGACATTATAAAAATTGTGCAAGTTTACATATTTTTTTAGAAAACCAAAAAAAATACTATTTTTTTATTTTTTTGACGAAAGGAGAAATTAGTGGTTAGTGATTAGTGGTTAGTGGTTAGTGATGGCAACTGTCCCTTAATTTTCTCAAACTCCCTGGTGTTGGTCTTGGAAGTGGGAACGGTGTGCGATAATAATTTTTTCAGGGATAATATAGCGGGGCAGACAGAAGCAGCGGCACGAAGGGGGTAAAACGGCAAAGGCACGAGGGGATGAAGGGAAAAATGGTGAAAAGGACAGTAAGGACAAATGGTATTCATGGCATTTTTAATTTAAGACTCCTACCTTATTTAAAAAAACAAAGGTACAACATTTTTTTTAATTTTTGACGAAAAAATGCAAGATTTATTCAATCAACGCTTTGACCCACGTTGGGGCTGTCTTAAAAGTTTTTTGGCACGCAGATAACGCAGATTTGCACAGATTTTAATCCATTTCATCTGCGTCATCTGCGTGCATTTGAGACAACTTCGAGGTGTTAAAATGACACCATTGTGCAAATTGGCAGATGGCGCATTTGGGTGAACGTGCCGTACAGACATATCGTCCGTGCAAAATAAGCCAGTGATGTGCGATGGCGCGTTTGTTTTCGGGGATGTAGCGAATCAGTTGTTTTTCCGCATCGAGCGGGTTTTTGGCGTTTTGTGTCAGCCCCAACCGTTCCGACACACGAAAGACATGCGTATCCACAGCCAGCGCCGGCAGGTTGAAGATCACCGAAGCAATCACATTTGCGGTTTTTCGTCCTACGCCGGGTAGTTTCATCAGTTCTTCGACCGTGTCGGGTACTTCGCCGCCGTATTTTTCGGTGAGGATTTGAGCCATAGCGATCAGGTGCTTTGTTTTGTTGTTGGGGTAAGAGCAGGAGCGGATCAGTTCAAACACCTCACCTTGCACGGCATTGGCAAGCAGTTCGGCGGCAGGATAACGCTCAAAAAACGGCGGGGTGATCATGTTCACACGTTTATCGGTACATTGCGCTGACAAAATGACAGCCACCAATAATTCGTAGGGTGTGCGGTATTTTAATTCGGTTTCGGCAACCGGCATGATCTCCTGAAATTTAGCCATCACATTTTGAAACAGTTGTTTACGGATCATCGGAATTATGTTTAATAATAGTACAAAAGAAACATTTTTTTTTCATTTTCGTATCATAAGTAAGTAAAGATTCAAAAAAACGTTATATTTGTATTTTGGTTGCAGATATATATAATGAATGAATAAAGTACGACTCAATGTGTTGGGTATCTCATACAGTCAAACGCAGACAGGCGCATACGCACTGGTGTTGGGCGAAGAGAACGGTAACCGGCGAATCCCGATCATCATCGGCGGTTTTGAGGCGCAGGCTATAGCCATTGAATTGGAAGGCATGAAAGCGCCCCGTCCGCTGACGCATGATTTGTTTTATAATTTTGCCATGGAATATGGCATTGTTGTTGAATCGGTGTACATTTTCCGACTGGAAGAAGGTATTTTTTACTCGAAGCTGGCATGCAGCAACGGGGGTAAGCGCATGGAGTTTGATGCGCGAACATCCGACGCCGTGGCCTTGGCGTTGCGGTTCCGCAGTCCTATCTATACTTCGCCGGAAATAATTGATCGAGCGGGTATTGTCTTTACAAATGAACCACAGCGCCCGTCCGGTCAACCGTCGTCGGCGCACCCAACCGTCAGAAAAAAAGGAGATTTGCAGTTGATGGATGTTTCCGAACTGGACCATTTGCTGAACGAAGCCATCGTCAATGAAAATTATGAGCAGGCTTCAGAAATACGCGATGAGATCAAACGAAGAAAACAGACATGATGAAACAGGAGATTGAAAATTTTATAAAAAATTTAATGTCAATTGTACTTTTTAGATGAATTTGGCACGACTTTTGTTACATCTTTTTTAAGTTTTTTTTCATAATTTTGTAGTAGAAAGAGTCGTTCGAGAGAACCGCTCTTTTTTTTTTACATGATATGTGAAATCATCAATATAAATTTTTATTTTTTGTGAGGACAATAAAAACAAAATAATCGTCGTTAATATAATCTGAATGATTCAATTGACCAATATTAATAAATCATACAGCATGGGGCATAACAAACTCCATGTGTTGAAGGGTATTGACCTGAATATAGAAGCAGGCGAAATGGTTTCGATCATGGGCGCATCCGGCTCCGGAAAATCAACCATGCTCAACATATTGGGCATATTGGACGATTACGATACGGGCAGTTATAAACTCAACAATACGTTGATGTTCAAGTTGAGCGAAGCGAAAGCTGCTTATTATCGCAATCAGTTCTTAGGTTTTGTCTTCCAGTCGTTCAATTTAGTCAGTTTCAAAAATGCGATGGAAAATGTGGCGCTTCCGCTTTATTATCAGGGAGTGCGACGCAGGCAACGCAACAGGATGGCCATGGAATATCTCGACAAGGTAGGACTTTCCGAGTGGGCAACTCATGCGCCAAGCGAACTGAGCGGCGGCCAGAAACAACGTGTAGCCATCGCCCGCGCTTTAATCTCGAAACCGAAAGTCATTCTGGCAGACGAGCCGACCGGCGCACTCGATTCGAAGACGTCCGTCGAAATCATGGAAATGCTGTGCGAGGTGAACAGACAGGGCATTACCGTTGTGATTGTGACGCACGAGCGGGATATTGCCAACATGACCCAACGGGTCATCAAACTAAAAGATGGCGTTATCGAAGAAGACTATCATGTTTGAGGTTTCGAGTTCCGGGTTCCGAGTTCCGAGTTGGGCAAAGCCACGTTAATCCAAAACTCGAAACAATAAACAATAAACCCGAAACTCGAAACCCGGAACCCGGAACAAAAAAAACCGAAACAATAAAAGTATGTTTGACTTAGATAAATGGCAGGAAATATTCAGTACCATCCGTAAGAACAAACTCCGCACGGTTCTTACAGGATTCAGCGTGGCATGGGGTATTTTCATGCTGGTAGTGTTGCTGGGTACAGGGGTAGGCTTGGAAAACGGTATCCGTAAACAGTTCGAAGGCAACGCTACCAATACGGTACGCATTTTTGGCGGACGCACGTCGGTGGCTTACGATGGTATGCAGATGGGACGCATGATTCAACTGACCAACGATGATTTCGACCGCGTTCAGAATTTAGTGTCGCGGGCGGATAATTTTACGGCGCGACGCAGGGTACCCTTCCTTGACAGCAAAATTTCGTACAAAAAGGAATATGGTACATTTGACATACTGGGCATACATCCGGGTATGAAGGCGGTTAAATTAGTCAAAATAACAGAAGGACGTTATATCAATGATGTGGATGTGAGAGAGATACGCAAGGTGGTAGTCATCAGCAAAATCATTGCCGAAGAACTCTTCAAGTATGGCGAGGATCCATTGGGCGAATATGTCAAAGTAGGCAGCATACCGTTTCAGGTGGTAGGCATTTATGAAGACCCCGACAAATACGACAACCGGCTCGCCTACATCCCCATCACCGCCTCTCAGAAAGTGTTTGCCGGAAGCAACTATATCAACAGCATCGTGTATACCGCAGGCGATATGACCGTAGCCGAAAATGAGGCCACCATCGAAAGGCTCCGCGCTGATTTCGCCAAGCGTTTCCGTTTCGACCCAAAAGACGAACGCGCCCTGTGGATACGGGACAATTACAAGGAATACCAGCGTTTTCAGAGTTTGTTTATTGCCATCA
>Ga0082212_10008793_pt1 | contig 13127 bp, 9 predicted proteins | sample TergutNt197P3_FD_71548 | JGI IMG/M metagenome (GOLD analysis project Ga0082212, IMG submission 71548) | Neocapritermes taracua P3 segment gut microbial communities from Petit-Saut dam, French Guiana - Nt197 P3 | ecosystem: Host-associated > Arthropoda: Insects > Digestive system > Gut ... | reverse complement strand
TGCACTGCTACAGGCCTGTGTCGGATGGTCTGTGACTGGCGGAAAGAGGGAAAAACGGAACTGGAAATAGCCGCTCTGCTATACGATAACGGGAAATGGTGTAGCCTCGCTCAAATAGGTGCTTTGCTGCACAACGATAATACCCGCATCAGCGCAGATTCGATGAAAAAAAATGCTTCCCGTCTTTTGGCAAAGCCAAAAGAATAGCCGACCTCAAAAAAATTTTCCCTCTCTTTGCCCCAAAAGTCTACGGCCATGTCAGTAGCCAAATTTTGGCTACCTAATGTCCACGCCTCGGCCTCTTGCGCTAAAAATCTCCTTGAGTTTTATACTCTTGAAAACTCTTGAGAGGTAGCAGCATGTCTCACAAACCATCAGAATATCCCATACGCGGGGCTATGCGAGCCAAGGAATGCGCCATATTCCTCGGCATTGGTGAATCAACGTTTTGGCGGTGGGTGGCCTCTGGGCTTGTGCCCAAAGGCATACGCCTTTCACCGCGTTGCACGGTTTGGCCTGTTGAAGAATTACAAACAATGGTCAAGCGTCCGCAATCCGCTGAACACTCCGGCGCCTTGTCGGATTGAGTTGATGTCTATGACTACCCTTAATGACAGCGAGGCCCGACCTGCCGTACGGGTTGCGCCCCAGGCATACGACCTGCCGTCCGCTGTGCCGTACAGGTTGGCATGCGGGATGCCATGCGCCCGGAATGGCGCCCGATCTGACGTACGGGGTGGCGTACACCCTGACTGCCCAATCACAGCACAAGGCGCTTTTTGCGATTACGGTCTTTCCGCCCTGCAAATCAATGTGCTGGCCTTGATTCTCCACGCAGGGGCGCGGGTTACGCCGTATGACCGTATAGCGCGGCAACTGGCGCAGGAGTTCGACCTGGTGCTGACGGCGGAATCCGTGCGCGGCGTGGTGACTCGCCTTACCGTACGCGGCTTTATCCGCCGCAAACTGGCCAGGGAAGGAACAATCCGTGGAGTGCGCTTCAGTCCGGTGGACGCGCTGATCTGTCCGCATATCGTACCCGTCCGGGCTGACATCCGCTGTGGCATCCGAGGTGAGGCCCGGTCTGAACCTTGCGCCTCCCCATCTATTCTAAATGAGATAGAAAGAGAGAAACTATCTATCTCTTCTGGAAAGGCAGATCAGGAGGCCATCAGCAGGCTGGAAGCCCTGAGCGATGCTGATGTTGTCTTTCATTGGCCGGCGCTGTCCCGTCTGGGCTTCGGCACACACCAGATTCGCCAGATTCTTCAGCGGCTGGAGCAGGTACACATCGGGGCGGATAAGATCGCCCAGGGTCTGACCCATGCCGAATGGGCAATCAACTCCGGGCGCATGCACGACAAAAGCGGCGAACCTGTCGCCAATCCACTGCACTGGGTTTTCACAATTCTTGCCCGCCAAGGCTATTATCCCAGACCGGAAGGCTATGTTTCGCCAGAAGAACAAGCGGTGTTGGACGCAGGCGCGGAAAAGCAAAAATTGGCGGCAGCACGGCAAGCCCATTTTGAGGCGGGATATACCGCATGGGAAGCCGGGCTTTCTGAAGCGGAACGCCAAACCATTTTGACCGAGCAGGGTCACAAATTCGGACCGCCGCACATCATGCTGAAGCGTCATTTTCGCGTCAAAGTTTGGCAAAACACAGACGACGGCGATGCAAATACTCCGCTCGCCCTTAGTGAAGGAGGCGACCAGGATGTATGATTTTTTCGTCCGTCCATCGCGTCCGCATTCATGCCGGAAGCGACGCCTCTGTCAAGGCCAAGCCCGTCCGGGCCGCTCCGCGTGCCTTGACATTCGGCGTCTTGCTTCCGGCCAAAAAAGACTGCGGGCGATGGACGGAAATACCTCCGGCGGGGGCTTTGAACAGAAATGCTCCATCCGTTTTGCGTCTGATGCTTCCCCGTTTTGCACCCAGGTGTTCCCCGTTTTACCCCTGCGTCATCTTCGTTCTGCACCTGAGTCTTCACCGTTTGGGGTCGGCATGTTCCCCGTTTTCCGACACGGGCGGGAGCGTTTTGCGACCGGCAGCTTCAGCGTTTTCAGCCGACCGCGTTGGCGTTTTTTGTTGAGCGGTTCAGCGTTTTGCAAGTACCCCCGTTATTCCTGGCAGGATGGGAGCCGTATTACATACGGCTCCATCCTGCCAAAGGGCTGGCGCCCTCTGGACTCCTGCGGAGTGTTCGGCGCTTCGCTTCTCACACTCCCAAAACGGCAAAAGACATGAAGAGCAAAAACACAGGCGGCAGATATGCCGCGAATCAGTTGATCACGCTGCGCGTGACCCCGGAAGAAAAAGACTGGCTGGCGGAGCGCATCGCCATCATCGGCATTTCTTTGTCGGCATACGCGCGCCATCGGCTCTTTGGGGGCAGACCGATTCTGCCCCGCGCGGACGAAAGCGCCATACGCGAACTGCGACGCATGGGCGGCCTCATCAAACACAATTTTGAAACGCTCAGGCAGGCGAAAATGGGGGCAGAGTGTATCCGTCAGCATGAGATTTTGCTGCAAAGCATCGTGGCAAAAATCGAAACACTCGGGAGCAGGCAAGATGATCGCGAAGAAGATCAAATTCAAATCGACGACGAAGCCGAAAGCGCGGCAGATCGCTGACCTCGTTGATTACATCCGCCATCCGCACGATAAAAACCCGGAGGAAAAAATCGAGCATGCTGGGGGGCTGAATTTCCTGACCGGTATGCACAACAGCCAGAAGAAGGAGATGACCTCCCTTGCCACGGAGACAGTCTACAGCAAAATGCCGGTCAGCCATTATGTGTTTTCCTGGCGGGAGCATGAACAGCCCACGGCGGAACAGGTGGACGAGCTGGTGGATATTTTCCTGCAGGAAATGGGGCTGGAGGGTTGCCAGACTGTGTACGGCCTCCACTACAACACCGAAAACTATCACGTCCACATCGCGGTGAACCGGATGCACCCCGTGACCATGAAGGTCATTGACCCACATAATGGCTTTGACATTGAAGGGATTCACAAAGTCCTGGCCCTGATGGAGCATCGGCAGGGCTGGGCGTCTGAAGCCAATACGCGCTATGTTGTGAATGATGCCGGGGCAGTTGTACGCCGCCCAAGGCCGGCAGTAATCAAGCCCAAGCAGCCCGCCCTGGACTTTGAAACCGCCACTGGCGAAAAGTCCGCCCAACGTATTGCCCAGGAACGCGGACACGCCATCATCCAAAACGCGCAAACTTGGCCGGAGCTGCATGAGAAGCTGGTCGCAGCCGGCTTGCGTTTTGAACAGAAAGGTTCCGGCGCCATCATTTTTGTGGGCGAGATCGCGGTCAAGGCGTCCTCGGTGGATCGTGCCTTCAGCCTGGGCAAGCTGTGTAAACGGCTGGGCGACTTTGTCCCTGGCGATTACCTCAAGGAGAAAGTAAAGATTGAGCCGGAGCCGGTCAGTTCCATCAACTTGGAGGAATGGAAGCAGTATCAAGCCGCAACCGCACCGACAGTTCCACGGATGGTGTTGGAAGACCCCTCGATGGGCTTGCTCAAAGCTCGGCAGCGGAGTGAGCGGGAGTCTCTGGCATCCAGGCTGCGCCAGCATCTCCCCCATCCGCCCCTCGGAGTACCGCCAGGGCCTGTACGCACCTGCCCCCGCTGTATCCTCAATATCGCGCGGCATTTTCAGAAGTTGCAGCACAAGGAAGAAAGGCGGCAGCTTCGGCGTAAAATGGGGAAACGACAGCGCCCAGCTTATCAGCGTTTTGAAGACTGGCTCCGTAATCGTGACTTGGGTTATCAGGCTGATCAATGGCGATACCGCAAGGCGCTGGAAGCCCTGCCGCCTGCCCTGCGGGAAGCTCCCGCTTTGCCCACCGACCAGAGATATGATCCCGTCAAAGCCTATGCCGCCCATAAACAGGCAATTCTCGAAGGCAAACCGGACTTGGCTGTTTCTCACCTGGACGTCTATATTGCCCTGCATATGCGCAAAAAGGGCTTCACACGGCAGGCGGTTCTGGAAGCCATTTGCCAATGCGCCCAGGAAGGGCAGCCGGCACAGCCGGAACGGAACTGGCGGCGTTATGCGGAACGCGCCACAGCATGCGCCTTCGGCATTGCCGGGGATATGGTCCTGGCGCGCGTTGCGGTGGCTATAGAAAAAGAACAGCAGGAACAGGGAAAACGGGACGAGGAAGCCCGGCTGGGTGAAGCGGTACGAGAAGCGCCAAGGCAGCGGATGCGATGAGCCAAAGATGTGAACACCAATATGGGTAGCTCAGCTCAGTCGTCATCTTCTCCCGCCAAATCAAGAACAGCTTGGGGGTAACTGCCTGTTGCTTCCCAGCGCACAAAACTTTGAAAATCTTTTAGAGCATCTGTTGCTTTTTTAGATTTTGCAGAGTCATTTTTAGTATTGAAATAAGTGATAGACGATTGAATTAATTGTATACCTTCTTGAAAAAGTTTCATTGAGGATGTGTTTTGAGGTGAGAAGTAATCGCTAACCCTGCGAAACCGCAGCAGGTACAGGAGCAGCAATACACCTTGGAAAAACTTCTGGGCAAAATTATTCTGCTGCGATGCCTGCTGCATGAGGGAAATGGTGTGACGTGCCAAACCTCCTGCAGTTTGCTCTGTCAATGCGTTTGGCGCTTGTTCTCTGTATCTTAACAGTCTGCTTGTTGACCTCAGAGCCTGAATTGGAAACCTTCCAGTATTAGCCTTTGACGTTATATTCTCAAATAAAAGACGGATATCGTCTGCGCTTTGAAAACATTTTCCCGCAGACTCTATGAGCACATTGTGCATCATTGGGGGATTGTTGTCGTGTATCAATGCTGTTCTTATATAATCAACAATATTTTGTGGTGTTGTGAGATACATCCATGTAGCTCTGGAAAGAAGAGTCTGTAGAGTTTTAGTGTCTTTTTTGCCGAGTAGTTGTGCAAAGTCCTGCGAAAACTTATTACTTATCCGGCACAATTGTTCATTTCCAGTCTTCGTACAACAAGCGCCTTTCTCAGTGAAAGGGTAAAGCGCATTAAAAAACATTATCCCTCGATTATATTGATATGGTGCTTTTAAACACTTATTCTGTATCTCGTTAATAAGTTCTACATAATTGGATGCTGTGGGGGATGTGACTTCAAATTTATCAATAAATTGGATATTTCGTGTTCTGCATAGTGCCGGATCTTCCGGATGTGCGGCAATTTCCAACAATGCCGGCCAGCCTCTCTGAGTTTTAGGCGGAGCAGATCGCGGTTGCATAGTCGCATAATTCATCGGGATGCTGCGTCCATCCAGAAAATTTTTGTCCCGCGGTGTAAAGGATACTTTGGCAAGGCCTGCCGCCGGTTTCATATTGACGCGTACATCAAGTAAAATGTCCCTTTCGGACGATGATGGGAAATTGATAATGTTGTTACGAAACGGCGTTTCCGCTTCATCCTGCAGAGTAGTGGCCTGCTCGTTTGCCACTATACCATCGGAAAAAAAGTTTGCGGCCACCTCAAGGGCATAGCCTTGAGCCCATTTCTCCAACTGGTTAGAACGTCTTTTTACGGTCTCTTTGCCTTGTGTACGAACCCAGTAACGGACAAGGCGTGCCTGACATGGAGAAAGGCTGGGAGGAGTGAGTGGTAACGCATCACCGTCATCTTGCGGCACTATGCCTTTGCACAACAGAATTTCGAGCTGCCTTTTACCGCTAGGGAGTGCAAACTTTCCTGCTATCGTGTCTTCAAATGCCTGTCCTCCAAGAACTTCTTGTGCATCCAGTAACGGATGCCACCGTTGTTTTCCCTCTGTTATTGTGAACAGAGACAATTGCGGCATGGTGTCAAGATAGGCGGGGATATCCCCCAACCTCCGCTCGCCATATATAGTGGCGCCTTCCGCAATGGTCAGATTACCGGGAGTAAGCCAGACCACCATGCGTCGAGCGCTCTTTGAATAATTCCGCATACCAGCTTGGACTGCAGGTGCCAGCACAGTGTTGAGCCAGGTTGTCGTCGGATTAGCGGGCAACAACGGCCCGCAAGCGATAATGCCTTGCAGCGATTCTGTTGGACTCGCATGCATCAGATCTATTATTTCTTGGGCAGCCTGTTCGGGAAAAGTTGTTTCATAGGCATAATGTTTCAAAGAGCAGGACGGTTTGAGAATTTGCCGCAACATGGCGCTTTCGCAGGCAGGAGCAGCCTGTATGGCTGCCTCTAGATTGATGGGTTCCCAGAATTGCCAACCTTTGTCTGTACTCCAGGGGCGGGGCAGTGTTTCGGCAGCAAAGGGGTGTGCGGCCATTGCCTGCCACACTTCGGGGAATGTCGTAAACAACTGCCAATAAGCCCCGAAATCATCCGGCGCACAAAGCGTTTCAATAACATTGCCAGCCCAGTCCATGCCCGTCAATTGAGACAGGTCATGAGGCCGGTCACGTAGCGGCAAGATATACTGTCGACCATTGTGCGTATATCGGCGTAAGCGTAAAGTAGTAAACTCCAGCGCATCCAGCCCAAAGTACAAGACGTGAATATGCTCATCGCCATGATCAGTCTTGATCAGAGTGAGCAGTTCCGGCTCCGTATGCTTCAGCCAAGTAAGGGCGGCAGCCACAGGACGCCAGATAAGATACGGTTCCGGCATGCCAAGACCAACGCATTCACGAAGAAAGGTTTCTTGCCCTGTTTCATCCAACGCGTTGGGGATGGCAACGATTGCTAGCGGGCGAACAGAAGAGATGTCATCGCACTGCTCTTCTGTTCGAGAATACAAATCGCACACGGATTGCGCGAGCATTCTACCTATGGGAAACTCAGTTCCATCGGCAGTCTTCCATGCTGCGAAGCGGTCGCCACGCTCCACCAAAGCACGCCACAACACAGGCAACGGAGCACGACGAAGAGCTTGCTGTGTATCGGTGTGAATTTTTGCTTCCGCTGGCCAGGAAAGCCCTGTGTGCGCTCGCTGGCTTTCGGCCTCCTCTCCGGTGCGGATACGCCCTAGGATTCCTTGAGGCAACAATACGTCAGCTAACGCGAACCCTTCTTTGGATAATTCGTTGTCTTGCCATGCTGGCACATCCAGCAATCCGAAATTGGCTATGCCTAGCACTTTTGTCATCGCATGGCCTCCTCAAAGCGCTCCTGCAACAGGAAGGCCATATTTGCCAACTCGACAGCCCATTGCCGAGGGTCTGCCGGGACTTCAATCACCGACGGCGCATCGTGGCTTGCCAGATGCAAGTCCACAGTTTTGCCATGGAGAGTACTGGCTATAACCATGCCTGAAAGTTTCGGGAAATTTGTTTGGTGTTCACTCAGCAATGCCTCATGGAGAATTAAGGACTGTTGTGCAGAACGGCTGACTGCATTCCAATCCACATCGTGCATGGAGGAGGCGGTATGTACTGCCCAGATGACTACGACGCGCCGTTCCTGTTTGCCGATGCGTGCCAGCACCAAATACAGATGGGCTCCCGTGCGCCACAGTTCCTTTGTTGCGACGTGGGCGTGAGCTTCTTCGGAATGCACAATTTCGAGAATCCATTCCGCCGTTTTCGTATTTTGGTTAGGCATTATGACAAATGGGCCGGGCTCGCTTCCTGCCAATACCCGACCACCAAGACGCTGTTCTTTGCGTATATGCATGGATGCCTGCAAAAGTGGTCTTGCAAAAGTGTTCTCTCCGCTGGCGCGTTGCCCCTCCATGCTGGAAAGAGCAGCGCCTATCAACAGGCGGGCTATATCTGCCCAAGTTCGTGATTGCCAATCCCAAGCGCGGTCTTCTTCGTCTTCTTGGCGCAAAAGTCGCCTGTAGCTCTCCCATACCTCCCGGTAACGCGCGTCGTTTTGTAGGACATAGTTTGGCCTGACGCGTGTACGGAGCGAAGCGACATCCTGTAAATTGCCGTCCATGACAAGTTCAGCGCATAGGTTCTGAAACTGCCGAATATCTCTCCCCCTGTTGGATTGTTGATATTGTCTGCCGACTTCTATGGTGATGTACTTCTGGGCCGCTTCCTTGCAGCGCTTCAGAAAGTCTTTAAGGACTCTGTTTTCCAAGGTGTCAAAGGATTCTTTCCTGGAGATTCCCATCAGCGACTGCCGGTGTGCCGCTGCTTTTTGAGCCATAGTTTCGCCGGGTTGACGGATATACCATCGCAGACAAGCGGCGTCGGTTTCCATAATTCGCTCAACAGGCAGGAGACTGCGTTCCCGAAGAAGAATTTTTCGAGCCATTCGCACTGTTGGGCCGAGACGTTTGCGCATTTTTTCAGCAAGATGCACAATGAGCGCCATGCGAGGTTCGCTCATTTTTCCGGATGCTCGCTCAAGATATTTATAAATATCCTGCCATGGCAAGTAATTTTCAGAGTTTTCTTTATTGCAAGCATCAAAGCAGTCATCAAAGAACTGACTCCATGCCTTGACGGTGTTGGCCAGGTCGGAAGGTTCGTTTGCCTCCCATTGGGACATGGCAAACTTCGTATTGAGCTTGACCTCCTGTGTTAGCTTGCCTGAAAAAAGTGTCAGGTGCGGCTGCACTGTTGAAGCATGAGCTTGTTCCTTTGAGGCAAGAACACCATGTGGCATTTCGTAAAGGCGGTATTGCCCCTGTAACGTTGCAAAAGCCGCCCCATGGGGAATAAACTGTTCATTGCGTCTGGGAAGCATAAATTTGACATTCTCTGCTGCAACGAAGACAGGACTGCCATAGTAGGGAAAGGAGAGCGTGTCGTCATCCGGGTTGACAACCTCCTCCCGCGCTGTAGACCATGGCCACAGGCGGATTTGCACACCTACCCGTTGCGCCATACTTACGCGTCCTCATCAACAGGGCGTGTTACGCCGCGCCAGTGGAACATGCCAAGTGCAAGGCTTTCTTCTCGCGCTTTCCGAAAAGCGTCTTCCAATGGGGTATCACCAAGGCTGTTGATAAGAGAAGCGATTTTGCTGAGGGTTGCGTTACAGGCAGCTTCATTCATATCCAGGCCACGCAGTTTCGGCAGGACTTTCTGCTCGATCTGATCAGCAAAGGCAAGTCTGTAACGGTTGTCGTCATTTGTACGCGGATAATTGGCGACATATGCGGATATGGCCTGCCGGACGCGAAAGCCGAAAGGTCGCCCGACTCCGTCAAGCGCGTCATTCAGATTGCCGATCCAGCGATTGACCTCTTCTTTTGGCCAGTCACTTTTCTCCTGGGAGTGGAGCCAAGTCTTCCAAGTTGAATAAGGCAGAAAACTTTCGCGTTGACTGGATGCGGTGAATGTAAGGGCTTGTGCAGCTTTCTCGTCCGGTTTGCCAAAGCGCAAGACATTGGAACGGTCAAGCACCTTGTCGGAAAGAGTCTGCGTTGTCTCATCCTCATTCATCGTACCGACAAAGAAAATATTCTCCGGAACCCACACTTTGAACCTGCGAGCACCTGGGCCAGCGTCAAATTCAAGTTCAGCCTGGCTGCGCTTTACCTGCTTGGACGAATCATCCACCATGCGTCGTAGTTCCAGCTTGGAAAGAAACTCACTGAAATAATATTCGGTCCGGGCTAAATTCATTTCATCAAGTAATACTAGCAGCATACGTTCACGTACCCAATCATTGCCTTTGAAGTCTTCACGATAGTTAAAAGGATCCATACGCACGAGAACGCGAGACAATTCCGACGCCTTATATTTCTTCTCCAGATAATTATAGAAGCCGAACATATCTTGTGGGGAGTCCCAGCGGGGCTGCACAGCCATAACAAGCCGATGCATGCCCATGAATTTCGCATACTGGAGGGGAAGCAGCGTCTTGCCTGTGCCGGATACGCCAGCAAGGACTGTCAATGGATTAATGTCGTGGCATTTCAACGCGGTATGGAAAGCATCAATGACCCTTTCCGAGAAATAATAGCCCTCATGGCGCAAAGTGTTTCTGAACTGCTGCAACAGCATTGATTCATCACGTTCTTGGGCCGCGCCGGCGAACTCATCATGCGACAGGCAAGCTGGTGCTACTTCCAGTAAATCCGCATAGGGGGCCTCGCCGGGACCGCCGGGAGCTGTTCCTCCGAGTTCACCCCGCAGTTTTTGCAACTCCACGGTTAGAGCCTCCTTATGCGCGTTGAGGCTATCAATTTCCTGTTGCAGGGCATTGCGCGTTACTCCCAATGTGGCCGCAACCTGTCGAGTTTTGGAAAGCCAGTCCTCTGTTTTTATCTTCTCGTCTCTGAGAGGTTCCAGTGTCTGCTTGTGCGCGGCTATATCCTGCTCTAGCAAATGAATTTGTGTGGATAGGGCTGCATGCATAGCTTCCAATTCTGCAAGCCGCCCGGCTTGAGCCTTTATACTTTCGATTTCCCGGCGCAACTCTTCCAATTGTCGTTTCAATACGGCTGCTTCTTCTTTTTGGGCTTCAAGGTTGCCAATTTCCTGTGCCAGTTTATCAAGCGCTTGGCTCTTAAGATGGCGCTGGTGTTCAAGGCTGCCCACCTCAACAAACAGATCCTGATTTTCTTGACGCTTTGCTGCAAGAGATTGTTCAAGTTGGGAAAGTTCAGCCCTGACCAATTCCTGTTGATGCCGCTCCCCATTCAACAAGGCAAGTTCACTCTTTTGTCCGTCAATCCACTCGCGCAATGCGGCAACATCTGCCTGAAGCACTTCCTTCCTGGCAGCGAGTTCAGCGATATCGTCGCTATCGCCGATCATGGCGCGTACACGGGCACGGTGGTATATGTGATATCCAAAGATAACCAACAGGAGCAGCAAAAGAAGCGCGCTTGCTGCGATCCAGATTAATGCTGGGACTGGGGGAAAGGGAATGTTCATGGCAAATCCTGTGTTGGTAAGGTTACTGATTATCGGCAGGATGTTTTTGTTTTTGTGACTGTATGGCTTGGAGGGTGGCAGACAACGTTTCCAGATCTTGCCGCAGTTTACTTATCATTTGTGATAAGGATTCACTATTATCCTTGCTGAAACGGGCTCCGGACTGAATATCCGTTGTCGCCGTGGCAAGTGCTAGGGCCTGCTGTTCCAGCGAGCGAACAGAATTTTGAAATCCAGAAACACCCGTTTGGAGTCCGCCTACTTGGGATTCAAGCGTTTTTGCCTGTGTTGCTACGGTTTCCGCAGCCTTAGCCAAAGTATTGGCAAGCGGTAGTATGCGCTCTTCCATTGTTTGGACTTTTATTAAAAGCTCCTGGGAGCGTTGCGTCCAGAGCTTTATCGGTTCATCTAATACGCGAAGCGTCGTTGCAAGCTGGTTATTTTTCTCTGTCAGGGTTTTTACTTGATCCTGCAATGCTTTGCTAACATTTCCTCCTTGAGCAACCATTGCCAAGAACTCCGCTCTATACTGTTCCAAAGAGACAAGGTGGTTTCCCATCTCTTGCAGACGATTTTTCATTGTGGGCACTTCCGCATCCAAGTTGCGTGTCGTTGTCTGCACATGCGCTGCATGACGCGCGTACTCATTGCTGGCTGAATCAGCTTTGGCTAAAGAAGCCTGCAACTGTGATGTCATGGCCTCGATGGTTTTTTTAAAGCCTTCCAAGACTTTTTGGTCTTTCATCATGAGATCTAAAAGATCTTGTGTATGTGCGCGAGAACGTTCCAGCCCTTGGATATCGGCTGTGAGCGAAGCAAACTGTTTTTGCTTTTCTGAGATGCTGGCACGGAGTGAGGTTTCCTGACTCTGCAATGCGGTCAGTTCTTGCTTTGCTACTGCCGCAAGCGGGCGAGCGTTGGCTAGTTCACTTTGTGCTTGCCCCAATTCTTTGCGTACTGCATTCATGCGGCTCGTGAGTTCTGTATTATCTCCGCTGAGCTTGGCAGCCTCTTCCACAAGAGTCTGACGCTGTTTGGTCATCTTATCTAGTGTTTGCCGAAGCTCTTTCTGTGTGCCTTCCAGCTTCATAACAGAAGCGGTCAATTCTTCATAATTCTGCCTGAGCCCAGGCAATGCTTTACTTTTTTGTTCAAAGTCATTTTTGTCGCGCTCAAGAGCATCGCGCTCCCGTTGGACGCCTGCACGTTCCGCTTCAAGACCGATAACCTTCCAGCCGGTAATACCCACCAGCGCGATAATGAGCGCAAGACACATTCCCATAACCGCGATGGATGGAAAGGCGGTATCAGAACTCGGCGTTTTTTTAGAGAAGGAAGGCGCAGAGGAGGATGGAGATTGATGCGATGCATCGCTATGTTCTTGGTTCATTCTGCCTCCAGGCGTTTTCAATGGAATCCACACATCCAGCTAAATTTTCCCGCAACTGATATGTCCAGAAGCGTATCACCCGCCAACCCATGCCCTGCAATTGAATATCACGCCAAACATCATCCGTTTTGCGCGACCCGTCAGAGGTGCGGTGACAGTCGCCATCAACTTCAATATCAAGGTAGACCTTTTTTTCTGCATCCACCAAAGCCATATCCAAGCGGCGACTCCCCGCTTGAAATTGTGGCCTCGGTTCGAGACCGCGCTCTTGCAGAGCGTCGAACAGAATTTTTTCCCATGGGGATTCGTGCGGATACCATTCCCCTCGTGTCGTTTCTTTGAATGCTTTTTTATCTGTTGGGATAGCAAGGCCTTGGATATGGGAGATGCCGCATTGTGCAGCCCATGCGCGATTACCAACAACATGCAGAACTGCTTTTGCCCGGCTGACAGCGACATTGAAGACCCGTCCAGTTTCACGCAAAAAATTCAGTGAGCCGACGGGCATTTCGCTGCCACCACAAAGGCTGAAAAACATCACATCGCGTTCGTCCCCTTGGAACCCGTGCGCTGTATCCACATGGCAATTTACAGCGACCAGGGCTTGGTAAAAGACAGTATCCGCCATAAACAAGGCATCGTGAAGCCGCCTTGCCTGTTGGCGGAAAGGTGTCACAACGCCAATACTGCCTTTAAACGAGTTTTCCAGTAGGAGAACTCGTAATAGACGAACAATTTCATCAATTTCATCTTGGCAATAACAGCCGCTTTGTCCTGCACTGGCAATAGCGCCTTGGGTTTCGGTCCAATGTATACCGGGTTTCATCCCCGGTGGGATACAGAAAGTGTTCACGTTTGTTCCAACACGAAACCGCCCGCCATAAAAAAGTGAATTGGAGTACTCGGCAATACCTTCAGCACTGCGAT
>Ga0082212_10008792_pt1 | contig 13129 bp, 10 predicted proteins | sample TergutNt197P3_FD_71548 | JGI IMG/M metagenome (GOLD analysis project Ga0082212, IMG submission 71548) | Neocapritermes taracua P3 segment gut microbial communities from Petit-Saut dam, French Guiana - Nt197 P3 | ecosystem: Host-associated > Arthropoda: Insects > Digestive system > Gut ... | reverse complement strand
GCCTATAAGGTCAACTATATTGCACCCACCATTCCGGGGCGTATTGACAATATTTTGGTGGAAGTGGGTAATCGAGTTAGCAAGGGTCAGCTATTGGTGCAGATGGACAGAACCAACCTTGTACAGGCACAGTTACAGTTAGCTAACGCCGAAAAGGAACTTGGGCGCGTGGAAGAGCTTTTCAAATCGGGGAGCGCCACGCAGCAGCAATTTGACCAGTTAACCTCACAGGTGGACATCCTACGCGAGACAGTTCGTAATCTCGTCGAAAACGTCGAGTTACATTCACCTATTGACGGAGTAGTAACCGCCCGCATATTCGACGCCAAAAACATCTACGGTGGCGCACAACCCATCCTCACCGTGATGCAGATGGTTCCCGTGAAAGTACTGGTAAACATTTCCGAAATCTATTTCCCGCAAGTGAAAACGGGAATGGACGTGCGTGTAAGGCTTGACGTCTATCCCGACAGAAATTTCGTTGGCAAAATCAACGTCATCTATCCCACCATTGACCGGCTATCGCGGACGTTCAACGCCGAAGTAACCATCACCAACAACGATTTGAGCGTCCGTCCGGGAATGTTCGCACGGGTAGAACTCAATTTCGGCACGCTCGATCACGTGGTAGTGCCCGACGTGGCAGTCATCAAGCAACCCGGAACCAACACCCGCTACGTTTATACTATAGAAGACGGACTGGCTCGCCGCCGCGAACTGCAATTAGGACGCCTGCTCGGTAACAGTTACGAAGTTATTTCGGGCATTGAATCGGGCGCTCAAGTGGTCATTGCAGGACAATCGCGACTGCTTCCCGAAATGCCGGTGAAAATTGACAACTAAAAATTTCCACACGTTCGTATGAAATCAGAAGAAACCAAAGCATTATTTGCTCAATTTGAACAGGTATCTGTCGAAATTGAAGGCATAGAATGCTGGAGTGCAAGAGAATTGCAAAAATTATTGGGTTACATACAATGGCGTAACTTTGAGAATATCATTGACAAAGCCAAAAAAGCATGTAAAAATGCAGGAGAAAATGTAGCCTATCATTTTGCTGACGTCTGGAAAACGGTACCGATGCCAAAAGGCGCTGAAAAAAAGATAGATGAATTCCTTCTTACGCGCTATGCCTGCTATCTGATTGCACAAAACGGCTACAGTAAAAAAGAGCAAATTGCTTTCGCTCAAAACTATTTTGCCGTCCAAACAAGACGGGCAGAAATTATTGAGCAACGTATTTTAGATTATGAGCGGGTAAAAGCCCGTGCAAAACCGGCGGAAACAAAGAAACATTTGTCAGGTATTCTGTACGAACGAGGCGTGAATGACAAGGATTTTGCCATCATCCGTTCCAAAGGCGTCCAAGCTCTGTTTCGACTGAACACTGTAATGCTGAAACGAAAATTAGGCGCTCCCGACAATCGTCCGGTTGCCGATTTCCTGCCCACAATCAATATCAAAGCAAAAGATTTAGCGGCTGAAATGACCTCTGTCAATGTGCAGACAAAAGACTTGCACGGTGCAAAACCCATCGAAACCGAACACGTTGATAACAATCTGGCTGTAAGAAATATGTTGCTGGAGCGCGGCATCGTTCCCGAACAGTTACCTCCTGCCGAAGACATTAAGAAAGTGAAACGAAAATTGAAAAGTGACGAAAAGAAGGTACTGAAACCAAATTAATCAAAAAATAAATAAAATAACAAATGAAAATATACGAATCATCTGTCCGAAATCCCATATCAACCATCATGATTTTTATCGGGGTGATTGTCTTCGGGGTGTTTTCACTGCAAAGGCTGTCCATAGACCTGTATCCTGATATGGATGTCCCTTACATTAGTGTGTTTACGACCTATGCGGGAGCAAGCGCTGCCGACATCGAAACCAATATCACTAAAATCCTTGAGAATAATCTCAATACGGTGAGTAACCTCAAGAAGTTGACTTCCCGTTCGTATGACAACTTTTCGTTAGTTTCCGTACAGTTTGAGTGGGGGACGAATCTTGACGAGGCGTCCAACGAAATCCGCGATGCTGTGTCGCGTGTGGAACGGTACCTGCCCGAAAATGCAGAACGTCCCACCATTTTCAAAATCAACACGAGCATGATACCGATACTGTTTCTTTCGGTAACTGCCGAAGAGAGCTATCCGGCGCTGGGCAAACTGTTGGAAGAGAAAGTGACCAATCCGCTGAATCGTATTGACGGCGTGGGTTCGGTAAGTGTCGGCGGGGCGCTCACCCGCGAAATTCAAGTGAATCTCGACCCCGTGAAAATGGAAGCCTACCATCTCACCATCGAGCAAATAGGGCAGGTCATAACCACTGAAAACATGAATATGCCTGCGGGAACGATGGATATTGGTTCGGGTTCGTTTTCGATACGCGCCGAAGGAGAATTTTCGAGCAGCGACCAAATCAAAAGCCTTGTAGTAAGTCGTCTGGGGGGTAATACCGTGTTGTTGTCCGACGTGGCTACGGTGAAAGATACCACGCGGAAAGTCACCCAGGAAGTGTTGAGAGACGGCAAGACGGGCGCACAGATTGTGATACAGAAACAGTCGGGTTCCAACTCAGTAGCTATTTCCAAGGCGGTACTCGAGGAAATCCCCATATTGGCCAAAGACTTGCCGCCCGATGTGCATATTGACGTAATGGTCAACTCAGCCGACTTTATCCAGAATAGCATCAACAGTTTGACCGAAACGGTGTTGCTGGCATTCCTTTTTGTGATGCTTGTAGTGTTGTTCTTCCTCGGACGCTGGCGTGCTACGTTCATTATCGTATTAACGATACCCGTATCGTTGGTTACCAGTTTCATTTATCTTTATGCAACCGGAGGTTCGCTGAACATCATATCGCTCAGTTCGCTTTCCATAGCCATCGGTATGGTGGTGGACGACGCTATTGTAGTACTCGAAAATATCACCAAACACATTGAAAGAGGCAGCTCGCCGCGCGAAGCAGCCATTTACGGCACCAATGAGGTGTGGTTAGCCGTTATCGCCACCACACTAACGGTAATTGCCGTATTCTTCCCGTTGACGCTGGTGGGTGGCATGGCAGGTATCATGTTCAAACAATTAGGTATGATTGTCTGTATCGTGATCGCGATTTCGACTATCGCCGCTATAACCCTCACACCGATGCTTTCAGCGAAGATACTACGTTTTCGGGAAAAAGGACATACCTACAAAGGGCTGGGCGTTCTGTTCAAACCAATTGACAAGTTTCTTGAGAATCTGAACAGTGGTTACGGACGGCTACTCACCTGGTCGGTTCGTCACCGCACCGTCTTACTCATCGTTTGTACCCTGATTTTTGCTTCGAGCATTTTACTGTTGAGATTAGTTCCTACCGAATTTATTCCAAGTTCGGATAACGGACAGATTACTGCTACTATTGAAATGGAACAGGGACGCGGTTTGGGATACACACGTAAGATAACCGCAGAAATTACCGAGTTTATTCAGGCTAATTTTCCTGAAGTTCGGGCGCTTTCTACCAGCACGGGCGCTGCCGACGGAAGTAATATTTTTGCAGCGTTCGGAACGTCCGGCTCGCACGTCATCAGTATTACCATGAGATGTACGGATGCAAACACCCGTCAACGAGATGTTTTCATGATGGCCGACCTGATGCGCGATAAATTCAATACCATACCCGAAATTGTAAAATATTCAGTCAGCACCGGCGGAACCGGCGGAGGCATGATGGGGGGCGGCGCCGACATAGCAGTAAATGTATTTGGTTATGATTTTGACGTCAGTGAAAATTTTGCCAGAGAGTTGATGGCAAAAATGCAGAAAGTTGAAGGAACTCGCGATTTAGCGCTTAGTCGCGATGATATGAAACCGGAATACCGCGTAATATTCGATCGGGAAAAACTTGCCATGTTCGGATTGAATACAGCCACTGCTTCAACATTCGTGCGTAACCGCATCAATGGGTTGATTGCGAGCAGATACCGCGAAGACGGCGACGAATATGATATTGTGGTGCGTTATGCCGAAGAGTTCCGCGAATCCATCGAGGATATCGAAAATATTAAAATATACGGCTCAACTGGGCAGGCTATTCGTGTGAAAGATGTGGGCAGCGTGGTTGAATACTTTTCGCCGCCCAGCATCGAACACGAAGACCGTCAACGTGTGATTTCCGTAACGGCTTCGCTGTATGGCGCAGCCTTGGGAGATGTGGTACAGGAAATTAACAAAATATTGGACGATATGGAGTTTCCCGCTGGAATTTCAGTTTCCATAGGTGGCGCTGCCGAGGAACAGGCTGAATCGTTCGCCGATCTGGGAATTCTTTTAGTATTGATCGTTTTGCTGGTTTACATCGTAATGGCTACGCAATTCGAGTCTTTGCTTTCGCCGTTCATTATCATGCTCTCGCTGCCGTTTGCTTTCACGGGAGTTTTTCTCGCATTGTACCTCACCGGTACCACATTGAGTCTCATTGCTCTTATTGGCGCTGTGATGCTGGTAGGTATCGTGGTGAAAAACGGTATTGTGATGGTGGACTTCACTAACCTGTTGTGCGAACGCGGATTGTCCATCAAACAGGCGGTTGTCGAAGCAGGAAAATCGCGTTTACGCCCCGTGCTGATGACCACCCTGACCACTATTCTCGGTATGTTTCCGTTGGCGCTTGGCGTGGGCGAAGGCTCCGAAATATGGCAACCAATGGGTATCGCTATCATCGGCGGATTAACCTTTTCCACCATGATAACGCTCATCATCGTACCCATCGTTTATACCATATTTGGTACGCGTTCACTAAAAAAGAAAAGCCGGATTATTCAGAATGAAGATTGAGAAAACCGTAAGATAGTAAGACGTGTAAGACCGTAAGATCATGGAGATACCCCAAATAATAGACGGCATTGCAACCGATAAAAATGCAAACGAACAACGTCGTAATGTTATCAAGCAAACATACATGGATTTGTTACAGTATTTGCAACAAACAAAAGGCAAAAAAGCCGTTTTTAATCATTTTTTGGGTGTTGACGTGTATATCATCATGCGTGAAAGTGAACAGAAAACAAGCAACAGCGGCGCTCATAACTGGCAATCGACCTATGCGGTAAAGCATCTTGAAGAAGTAATAACAAATGCAAAAGCAAAAGAAGGGGTTCCTGTGTACAGTTTGCCAAAAACAGGAAAACAAAAAAGTTTCAAATATGTGAATATGGCTGTATTGTTTTATGAATTTAAGAATGAAGAGTATGATTATCTTAATTTTACGATTAAACTTACATTAGGAATCAAAAATGATGGCAGGCATATTCAATATAGTGTAAATAAGGTAGACATAGTAAAAAACAAAACCATCTTGTAATAAGGTCGCTAAAACTCGCGTTTTCGCCTGTACAAGATGATTTATGACGCAAAGATACAATCAATTTTTCAATCAGCAATAAAAAATCAAAAAAATAAAAAATAATCATATATGAAAGCAGTATTTATAGTCTATAATCAGGCGCTTACAGAAGCGGTGAACAGTATCTTCGACCGCCACCAAATCAGAGGGTATACCAAATGGGCTGATGTGCAAGGTCGTGGCAGCAATACCGGCGAGCCTCATTTTGGCAACCATACGTGGCCGGCAATGAACTCGGTCATCCTTACTATCATTGAGGATGAACAGGTAGAACTCTTGTTGGCAAGTCTCAAAAAACTCGACAACAAAACGGAACAACAGGGTTTACGGGCTTTTGTATGGAGTATCGAGGAAATGTTATAAATTATTTGTATTTATACGGATTCAAAAATAATGAATGAATATGGAAATAATGGAAATGGAAGTTGGAGAGGAAGAGCAAATCCAAAACCAACACAAATGGATGACGTTGGAAACGGGCTTGACCGATTATCATTACAGAAAGAACGAAGAGCAAATGTTGTCGATAAAGAAACTCTCAAGGTTGCCGGTATCCTTCGAGGAAGCAAGGGAGATAGCCAACGAACAGCAAATAATGTTGTAATAAAAGCCCAATTAAATGAACTTCTTTTTTACTTAGGTAGAGAAGGAAATTGGAAAATTTCCAAATATGGAAATAATGTCAAACCGCTTCTTGATGACGACAAGAAAGGGGTTGAGGCAGATGTATATTTGTGGAATGATGATGGTGAATACAAAGTCATAAAGGTTTCAAAATGGTGGGTTCGTCACCAAACGCCTCTTGAGTTTGTAGAGAATAAAATTATTGCACATAATATTATTTTTCCGCAGACAGCCTATTGGTTAATCGGTATTCAATATGACCGCGGCGACTTTCTTTTTGTTCTTGAACAGTCTTATGTAAGAAGTATGAAGGGTGTAAAAGTGACTCAGCAAGAAATTGACGAGGACATGAAAAAGAGAGGTTTTGACAAAGATGGCTCTGCTTATTATTCAGATAATTATATCATTTCAGACCTTAATTCAAAAAATGTTTTGAAGGGTGTAGATAATGAATTATATTATATTGACCCTATTATTTATCCAAAAACAAAAATCACGAAGTACATATCAAAAAAAAATCAATAATGAAAAAGTTTTTTATCAGTACAACACTTATCGTTCTGACAACATGCGGATTATACGCACAGGACGTCAAATTTGGAATAAGAGGCGGGATGAACCTGCCTAATATCATGGCGGGAGGTAAAAATACGCCCGTGAGTGAAGGTTACAAGTCGCGGACAGCGGTTGGTTGGGGAGTCTTCACCGAGTTGCAGATCAATCCGACGGTTTCATTACGTCTCGGTGTGGAATATAGCGGAATGGGCGGCAAAAAAGACGGAATGCAAGCCATGCCTACAATGCGGCTCGTTACCGAAATGGGTAACTCAATAGGCATGGGAATAACCGATCAACAACTTGAAGCGCTGGGATACCTCGCCGGCAGTATGCCTCCGTACTATTATGCTAATATCAACAATACCGCCAAATTTGACTATGTGATGATACCGCTCATGGCGCAGTTCGGTTGGAATCTCGGTCAGTCGCCGTGGCGCGTGTACGTTAATGCGGGTCCATTCGCGTCGTTTCTCTTATCAGGCAAACAAGTATCTGATGGAAGCAGCAAATTGTATTCTGATGCTTCGGGAACAACAACTTTGTGGGATGTTTTTCCGCAGGAAGCAAAGTATTACGTTGCAAGTGAATTTCCAACCATTGAAACAACATTGAACGACCCTGCTACTTTTGGCACAACCAACATTACGGGTGAATTAAAGAGCACCAATTTCGGTGTTACAGGCAACGTGGGCATCCGTTATCAATGCAAACGCAACTACTTCTTCCTCGAACTGGGCGGTAACTACGGTTTTGTCACCGTGCAGGACGACGACACCAACGGCAGCAACAGAATTGGCGCCGCTTCAGTGATGGTGGGGTATGCGTTTTCGCTGTTTTGATTCATTGAAACAGCAACTATATATCCGAGGTACTAAATTTTACCGGATATGAGTTATTCCGGTTTACTGTTGGTCAAAATATCCCCCGCAACCTGACTGATATTACATTCCGAGACGTTTCTTGAGGCCGTCGAGTTCGGTGGCCAATTCAGCGGGGAGGTGGTTGCCAAAACGGGCATAATGTTCGTCTATCAGGGCGACTTCCGCTTTCCAGTCGTCGTTGTTCACTTCGAGCGCTTTGGCCATTTTGGCTTCGTCCATACCGGCCAAACCTTCTATGTTGATGGCGTTCGGGGCGGGAACCTTGCCGATGGCGGTATCCGCCGTTTCGCCCTTTCCATTGCAACGGTCGAAAATATATGCCAGCACACGGCTGTTTTCGCCGTAGCCCGGCCACAGGAATTTGCCGTTTTCGTCCTTACGGAACCAGTTCACGTAAAAAATACGCGGCAGTTGCGCGCCTGCATGTTGACCAATTGTTATCCAGTGGCCGAAATAATCGCCCATATTGTAACCGCAGAATGGGAGCATGGCGAACGGGTCGCGGCGGACGCCGGCTTTCAGGCCGATAGCGGCGGCGGTAACTTCCGAACCGACGATGGAACCCATGAATACGCCATGATTCCAGTTCATGGATTCATGAACGAGGGGTACGGTATTTGGACGGCGGCCGCCAAAGAGGAACGCCGAGATAGGTACGCCTGCAGGGTCTTCCCACGCTTTGTCGATGGCGGGGCATTGAGATGCCGGCGCAGTGAAACGCGCGTTCGGGTGCGCGCAGGGTTCGCCCGACGCAGGGTCGTGCGCCTTGTTCTTCCAGTTGATGGTTCCGGCGGGGCATTCGCTGCCGATGCCTTCCCACCACACATCGCCGTCGGGGGTCAGACCAACGTTGGTGAAGATGGAGTTGGCCTCGCAACTGTGCATCGCATTGGGGTTGGTTTCCAGCGAGGTGAAAGGCGCTACGCCGAAGAAACCGGCTTCGGGATTGATGGCGTACAGACGTCCGTCGGCGCCGAATTTCATCCATGCGATGTCGTCGCCCACGCATTCTACTTTCCATCCGGGGATGGTGGGAATCAGCATGGCGAGGTTCGTCTTCCCGCAAGCGCTGGGAAAAGCGGCGGTGATGTATTTCTTTTCGCCCGCAGGGTTAGTAATGCCGAGTATCAGCATGTGTTCGGCCATCCAGCCCTGTTCTTTGGCCATCGCCGAAGCGATACGCAAGGCGAGGCATTTCTTGCCCAGCAGCGCATTTCCGCCGTAACCCGAGCCATACGACCAAATTTCGTGGGTTTCGGGGAAATGGGTGATGTATTTCTTTTCGATGGGAGCGCATGGCCATTTGACGTCTGCCTGTCCAGGAGCCAGAGGAGCGCCTACCGAGTGTACGCAAGGCACGAAATCGCCGTCGCCCAGCACATCCAGCACTTTTTGCCCCATACGGGTCATCATGCGCATATTGACCACCACGTAAGGCGAGTCGGTAATCTCAACGCCGATATGGGCGATGTTCGATCCGAGCGGTCCCATGCTGAAAGGTATCACATATAATGTACGGCCTTGCATACAGCCTTTAAACAGTTCGCGCATGGTTTGCTTCATTTCATCGGGATCAGCCCAATTGTTGGTAGGGCCTGCTTCGTCCTTTGTCTTCGAACAGATGAAGGTACGGTCTTCAACGCGGGCTACATCGCTGGGATCCGACTGGAAATAGTACGAATTGGGGCGTTTGGCTTCGTTCAGCTTCACGGCCATTCCGCCGGCTACCATACCGTCTAACAGACGCTGGTTTTCTTCATCCGAGCCATCGCACCAACATACACTTTCAGGCTGGCACCAATCGGCCCAGTCCTGTACCCATTGTTTTAACTTCTGATTGTTTGTCATATGATTAATTAATTCTAAAAATTAGATGGCAAAGATATTCCAAAAGTTTGAATAATGACAATTAAATGGCAAAAAATAGAAGAACCTATAACGATAATTATTATTTTTGCAACCGATTTTAAAGTCTTTATCATTAAAAACCCTGTCATTCTCATGAAAGACGCAAAAAATAAGGATATGAGTATAAATAAAAATACTTCGGGCAATCAGGAAAACGGTCAACAGGAAGTTTCAAAATTTGAGAAAGTGTTGTCCGGCAAATATTTCAAATTCGGACTCGTTACGTTCCTGTACCTGCTTTGGGCGTTTTGGGTGGGCAACTGGTGGCTGCTGCTTGGCGTACCTGTGCTGTTCGATGCGTATGTATCGAAAAAAGTCAACTGGACTTTCTGGAAAAAGCGTGAAGGCCCCAACAGTAAAGTGGTGGAATGGATTGATGCATTGATTTTTGCCGTTTTCGCTGTAACGCTCATCAATATCTTTATCTTCCAAAACTACAGAATCCCGACAGGTTCGATGGAAAAAACCCTGCAAATAGGCGACCACCTCTTTGTGAGCAAACTGAAATACGGGCCGAAAATTCCGAATACCCCGCTTTCGTTCCCGTTTGCACAGCATACCCTGCCGATGACGACCAAAACCAAATCATATGTGGAATGGATCAATTGGCCATACAAGAGGTTGGCCGGTCTTACGCATGTGAAGAACGATGATGTTGTGGTTTTCAATTTTCCGGAAGGCGATACGGTGCTTATTCAAGATCAGGCAAACAGTTACTATCTGATAGTACGCCGCCATGCCGAGTATTTACGGAATCGCGATAAATATTCTAACAACGGGGTACGTGAATTGGATTATTATATCAATCTGTCGAGAAATCAGTATCTGAACGAATTTGAAATAACCGTCCGTCCGGTTGACAGGCGCGATAGTTATATCAAGCGGTGTGTTGCCATACCCGGCGACACTTTACGTATTGTGAACACTCAGGTGTTTGTGAACGGAAAGCCCCAGGCGCAATTCCCCGGAATACAGTTTCGTTATCTGATACAAACCGACGGGTCGCGCATCAATACCCGGACATTCGAAAAATTGAACATATACAGGGACGATGTGCATGATACGGGCAACGGATCGTATGATATACCGTTAATTTCAGCAAATGCGGAAGAGATTAAAAAGTTGGCAAATGTACAGTCGGTTCAAATACGAATGATGCCCGAAGGAATTTACGACAGTGAGATATTCCCGCACGATGAACGTTACTCCTGGAACGTGGATAACTTTGGCCCGTTGTGGATACCAAAAAAAGGAGTTACCGTAAAAATCGACACAGCCAATATCTGTTTCTATGAACGTATCATCACCGCCTACGAGGGTAACGAATTGAAAATACAGAACGGCACGATCTACATCAATGGCGCCAGAGCCGACAGTTACACTTTTCAGATGGATTACTACTGGATGATGGGCGATAACCGCCATGATTCGCTTGATTCGCGCTTCTGGGGGTTCGTGCCTGAAGATCATGTTGTTGGAGCGCCAAGATTCGTATGGCTGTCGTTGAACAAGGATAAACCTTTTCCGTTCAATATCCGGTTAAACAGGATGTTCCGTCCTTCAGGCCGGTAAAGTTGATGCGAAGAATTATTTTATTTCAACAACTCGAACTTTTTGCCAAATTGAGCGATTGCAACAATTTTTCCATCGAAAAATTCTCGGTTTGCACCACTATATGTGCTCGGTTGTAAACAGGTTCGCGTTCATCTAATTTGTTGATAATATATTGTTGAAGCTCCGTTTCTGTTTTTCCTTTGATTAGCGGACGCACGGAATGCGGGCGAATAAGCCTTCTTGAGAGCGCATGCGGCGATGTTTTCAGGTATACCACTTTGCCGCCGGCAAGCATCAGCTCCATGTTATCGCCATGACAAGGCATTCCGCCACCGGTTGACACCACTGAATAGTCACGTTTTAACAAATCAATCAGTATATTGCGTTCCAATTCGCGAAAAGCGGATTCGCCTTGCGATGCAAATATCTCGGCAACCGTCATCCCCTGCTGCGTTTCAATAAAAAGGTCGGTATCCACGAAATCGAAACCTGTCATTTGGGCAAGACGCCTGCCAATAGTCGTTTTGCCGCTTCCCATAAAACCAATGAGAAATATTTTCATCTGTTGAAATATTTATTAGACGCAAAAATAATTAAATCTTTATGAGATGAACTATAAACTTGCCACGATGGACAGTTTATTCACATATTTTGTATATTTGCCCCAAAATAGTGTTCTTATGAAAATTCATCATCTCAAATATCTCGGATTGCTTCCCGCGCTTGTATCATGCGGACAGGGAGGCGGAAAGGCGACTCATCCGCAGTCGTTGAATTTGCCCAAATTACCTGATGCCGGTAAACCGCGCAATGTAGTCTTTATCCTCAGCGACGACCACCGTTACGATTTTATGGGGTTTACCGGACGCGTTCCTTTTTTAGAAACGCCCAACATGGACAGGTTGGCGCGCGAAGGCGCGTATTTGCGTAATGCCTTTGTTACTACCTCGCTTTCGTCGCCAAGCCGCGCGTCAATCCTGACGGGAATGTTTTCGCACCAGCATACCGTTGTGGATAATTCGGCGCCGGTGCCCGAAGGATTGACATTCTTCCCGCAATACCTGCAAAAAGCAGGTTATCAGACCGCCTTTTTCGGGAAGTGGCACATGGGACACGACACCGACGAGCCGCGTCCCGGATTCAATCATTGGGAAAGTTTCCGCGGGCAGGGCGTATATTACAACCCGACGCTCAACATCAACGGCGAACAGGTAGCGTATAAAGACAGCACATACATCACCGACCTGCTTACCGAACATGCCATCGACTGGATGAAACAGCAAAAAGACGGACAGCCTTTTTTCGTTTACCTGTCGCATAAAGCGGTACACGACGATTTCTCGCCTGCTAAGCGTCATGCGGGATGTTACGCCAACGAAACAGTGCCTTTGCCCGAAAGTTTTCACACGCCTCATTACGGGATAAAGGGTTTGCCGACCATCGACCCGAAAACGGGAAAGGCGGCTTCGGGCGCTGATTATTATGGCGACGGGATGCGTCCCGATTGGGTAAAAGCGCAGCGCGAAAGCTGGCACGGCGTGGATTATGCTTATCATGGGCGCGAACCGTGGGAGTCTAATGTCATTCGTTATTGCGAAACATTGCGCGGGCTGGATGAGAGCATCGGCGCGGTGTTGGAGTATTTGGAAGAAGCCGGATTAGCCGAATCAACGCTGGTTATCTACATGGGCGATAACGGTTTTGCCTGGGGCGAGCATGGTTTGATTGACAAACGCCAGTTTTACGAAGAATCGGTGCGTGTACCCATGCTGGCGCGATGCCCCGAATTGTGCACAGGTGGAACGGTGATCGAACAGATGGTGCAAAACATTGATATTGCCCCTACTATTTTTGAGATGGCCGGCCTGCAAAAACCGGAACACATGAGCGGCGCATCATTTATTCCGTTGATGGAAGGAAAGCAGACGCCCTGGCGCAATCGTATTTTCTACGAATATTACTGGGAATACGATTTTCCGCAGACGCCCACCATGCACGGCGTGCGTACCGACCAGTACAAACTGATACGTTACCACGGAATCTGGGATACCAACGAGTTTTTCGATTTGAAGAACGACCCTTACGAAAATAACAACCTGATTGCCTTGCCCGACCATCAGGAAACCATCAGACAATTAACCGCCGAACTGTACGATTGGTTGGAAACGACCGAAGGCATGTCCATTCCGTTGAAACGGACTGTGCGGACA
>Ga0082212_10008791_pt1 | contig 13129 bp, 9 predicted proteins | sample TergutNt197P3_FD_71548 | JGI IMG/M metagenome (GOLD analysis project Ga0082212, IMG submission 71548) | Neocapritermes taracua P3 segment gut microbial communities from Petit-Saut dam, French Guiana - Nt197 P3 | ecosystem: Host-associated > Arthropoda: Insects > Digestive system > Gut ... | reverse complement strand
GCAAAAAACGTTCGAATATTTGTGCTACTTTGTTGAACGGCCGCCATTAATTCGGCTTGATTTCCATTCCCGATTTGAAATAGCTCATATATTGATTGGGGTCTGCCAGTAGTTGTACAGCCTTTTTTATGTTCTCATCGTCATGTAGCGACGCCTTGATTGCGCCTTTCTGGAAGTAGTAGCGGATTATTATTTCGTCGCGCAGCAATTCGCTGATTTCGCTTTTGAAAAGCTTCAGGTCTTTCTCGAGGTCGGGGCGCAGTTTGGCTTCCAGCGCTTCGAACTCTTTCGCTGCCAGTTCGAAATATTTTTCCAATTTGGCGGTTCTCATCAACCCCTCCAAACTTCTCTCAGTCTGCGAATCGTATTTGAAATCGCTATCCTTCACGAATTTGGCAAACTCAGCATATATATCGTCCGTTACGACAAAATTTTCGGGTTGGGCGATGGTGGCGTTTTTCGCGGCAAAATTGTTGGCAAAATCAAAGATATAGAATCGTGTAATCAGTTCGGTGCCCAAAAGGCTCATCGTGTCGATGCTGACGTTTATGTCGGGAACAACGCCGCCGCCGTCGTAGACGATGCGCCCGTTTTTTGTGGTAAATTTGGAAATCAGCGAATCGGGTACAGTACGCACGCTGCCGTCCTCGTTGCGATTGGAGTAGTCTAGCGCCTGAATGCACCTGCCGCTGGGAACGTAATATTTGGCGGTTGTTATTTTCAGTTTTGCATTGTAGGTGAGGTCGCGGGTGGTTTGCACCAGCCCTTTGCCGAAGGTGCGCGTACCAATAACCAGTCCGCGGTCTAAATCCTGCATGGCTCCGGCAACAATTTCGGACGCCGACGCCGACGCCCTGTTAGTCAGTACGACAATGCGGACAGTCGTGTCGATGGGTTCCTTCGTGGCGGTGTAAGTATTCTCCATCTCTTTGATTTTTCCTTTCACCGAAACAATTTCGGTTCCTTTGGGAACAAACAGGTTCATAATATCCACCGCTTCGTGGAGAAGTCCGCCCGGATTGGAGCGCAAGTCCAGAATAAGCGATTCGGGGTTGCTCTGCTTCAGTTCCATGTAAGATTTTTTGACCTCTTCGCCGCAATTTTGCGTGAAATTGGAAAACCTGATATAGGCGGTTTTGTCGTCCAGCATGGTATAATAAGGCACTGCTTCGATGGTAATTTTTTCGCGCACCACATCCACATCGAAGGTTTTGTTGTCGGTTGGGCGTTTTATTTTCAGCTTCACCGGTTTCATGGGAGGGCCTTTCAGCAGCTCGCTCACATCTTCGGTATTCATTTTCGAAGTCGGCTTTCCCTCCACTTCCAAAATGATGTCGCCGGCTTTCAGCCCGAACTTATGCGCCGGAAAACCTTCATAAGGTTCCGAAATAATAATATTGTCGCGGTGTTTTGTTATCAACGCGCCAATTCCGGCATATTCGCCAGTAGTCATAAAACGCAGATCTTCGATTTCGTTTTCGGTGATATAATTTGTATAAGGATCAAGCGATTCCAACATTTTGTCGATACTGGTTTTTACAAGTTTATTTGGATTCACTTCATCGACATAAAATGTGTTCAGTTCCCTGAAAAGCGTATAATAGATGTCGAGGTTTTTGGCAATCTCAAAATTTTTCTGGTCATGTGTAAAACTGTATGCCGCCAAGCCGATGGCCATCACCACAATTGTTCCGATAAAATATTTTTTTACTTTCATCTGATAAAATTTTCTTTTTTTGAACGAAAAATAGCTGCTTTCAGTGCATTATCGGTTAACATTATTGAACCTGTCATACCGATTCGCCAAAATCGCAAGTCGCAAAATTAGAAAATCTTAGATACACAGGGGGTAATAATTCGTTAATTTGTTCCTTTGATTTTGAAAAAAATGTTAAACAGCGAATAAAGCAGTCCGATTTTGGTGCAAAAGCGCAGGAAACGGCATAATTCTTTTTTCGCCGATTTTTTTCTGTGTTTTGTCGATTCCTCAAATCGGTGCAACAATATGTAAACTATTTTTACAGATGCTTTGTATTAAAATCACATGAGACACGTTTTCAAAATATTGATATGGGCAGGCGCCGCTTTGATGATGACATCGTGCCTTTTTTCGGGCATTTCGGTCAAGGGCAACGGAAATGTTGTTGAGCAGGAGCGCGATTTGGGCGCGTTTGAAAATATAAAGGTCTCCAATGGGCTCAATGTATATCTTACCAATGGTGAAAACACAAAAGTTGTGGTGGTTGCCGACGAAAACCTTCTGAATATCATAGAAACGAAGGTTCTTAACAATACGCTTGAAATAAGGACTATTTCGGGTATTTTGCAGGCCGCTTCCAAAAAAGTGATTATAACGGTTCCCACGCTGAATAAGATAGAAGCCCATTCGGGAAGCAATGTTTATACCAATGGACAGTTTACGGCCGACAAATTATCGTTGAGGGCGCTTGCTGGCTCCAACTTTAATATGGACATGGAATGTAACGATTTGGATGTTTCACTAAGCGCTGGCTCCAATGCGGTTTTATGCGGAAAGGCAAACCTGTTTGTCGCCAAATCGACGGCCGGCTCCAACATAAAAGCAGAAAAACTGAAAGCCGAAGTCTCCAAGGTAAAAGTTTCCAGCGGCTCAAACGTTTGGATAACCACCATGCGCGAAATGTCGGCACATGCATCCAGCGGCGGCAATATTTTCTATTACGGATCGCCCGAAAAAATCGAAACCACTTCTTCGTCGGGCGGCAATGTGCAAAAGCGGTGAATCCTCACGGAAAATCAGCCCAAGAGCATTAAATTTCGTAGCCCGTATCGGGCGGCAGATCGGGTTGAAGTGATGCCGCTACAGCCAGTTTGTCGCAGCGTTCGTTATATGGATTGTCGTTGTGCCCCTTAACCCAGATGAATATAACGTTGTGCTTTTCATAGATTTTCAGAAAGCGCATCCACAAGTCGGGATTCTTCTTTCCTTTGAATCTTTTCGCCACCCAACTTTGCAGCCATCCTTTTTCAACCGCGTTGGCCACATATTGCGAATCGGTGAAGACCTTCACGTTTGAACCCTCTATCTTCAGCGCTTCCAGCGCCACAATGACAGCCATCAATTCCATTCGGTTATTGGTTGTATAGTTATATCCGCCGGAAATCTCCTTGCAGTGACTCCCCGACATCAAAATGATACCGTAACCGCCCGGTCCGGGATTGCCCCGCGCCGCGCCATCGGTGTAAATAACAATTTCCGGTTTATTCATAATTTAATTTACCAAACAAGCGGCTGAGTTCGAAATGAATCCGATGTTGTGATTTCTATATAAAATCTCCCGATAAATTTCGGCAGCCTTTTCAGTCGGCGCTATTCCAAAATGGTCATCCAGCCCCATTTATCTTCTTCTTCGCCATACTGAATACTGCGCAGTTTGTTGTAAAGTTTCGTGCTCCATTTTCCTGCTTCGTTTCCGTAAAGGAATTCGCGATTTTCGTCGGCGTCGAAAATTCTTTTCACGGGCGAAATGACGGCAGCGGTTCCGCAGGCGCCCACTTCTTCGAACGTGGGAAGTTCTTCGCAGGCAACTTTGCGCTTTTCCACTTTAAGTCCCAGTTCTTCAGCCAGCGCCATCAGGCTGCGGTTGGTGATGGAGGGCAGAATCGATTCCGAATCGGGAGTGATATATGTGTTGTCTTTGATGCCGAAGAAATTGGCTGGGCCGCATTCGTCGATATATTTTTTTTCGCGGCTGTCGAGATAGAGGACTGCCGAGTAGCCGCCTTTTTTTGCTTTGTATCCCGCGGCAAGGCTGGCGGCATAGTTTCCGCCTATTTTATAACGGCCGGTGCCATGAGGCGCGGCGCGGTCGTGGCACCGCAAGATAATCAGATCGGTGGGTTTGAATCCTTCGGGGAAATAGGGGCCGACAGGCATCACAAAAACGACAAACAGATATTCATCTGCCGGTTTGACGCCAATTTCGGCGCCGGTGCCAATCAGGAGCGGACGAATGTATAACGAGGCGTCCGAATCGAAAGGCGGGATGTAATCCCTGTTTAGTTCGACGGCCATTTTCACGGCGCTCTCAAACATGTCGACCGGAAATTTTTCCATCATGATTCCTTCGCACGAACTTTGCAATCGTTTAGCGTTTTCTCCCATGCGGAAGATGCGAATTTTGCCGTCTTTCCCCTTAAAAGCTTTGAGCCCTTCGAAAGCTTCCTGCCCATAGTGCAAAGCCGTTGCGCCCATGTGAAGGTTTATCATCTCGGATGAGCAAACCTCCAACTCGCCCCATTTGCCTTCGCGAAAATAGCAACGCACATTGTAGTCGGTTTTCATGTATCCGAATCCTAAATTCTTCCAATCAATATTTTTCATATCGGTAGTTTTTGTTATGAATGACAAAATACGCAAAAATCAAAGAATAATTGCGGTTAAGAGATAAAAAGTTTTACGAAAGTGAAAAGTTTGTTAAGAAGAAAGTTGTTTCCCATTATCTTATGGCCTTTCGGCTATCGAGTTGCACAGGCTTTATGCGCTCTTGCCGCGTTGACTGACTGCCGGAAGAATTGCTTTTGAGCGGAACGGGAACGTGCGAAGCGCATCAGCCAACGGCGAAAGTAACATTTCAAATTCAGCGATAAGCAAAAATGTGGTGCGAAAACGATTTTTGTTTTACTTTTGAAATAAAAAACAGAAGTTGATGGACAGCAACGAAACAATTGATAAAATCAGGCAAAAAGCGTTGGCGTTGGGTTTTTGTGAATGTGGCTTCGCGAAAGTGCGTATGCTGGTTGAAGAGCAGGCTCATTTGGAGCGTTGGCTTTTGGAGGGCAATCATGGCGAAATGGAATATATGGCCAGAAACTTCTACAAACGGCTTGATCCGCGTTTGATGGTCGAAAATGCCAAAACCATGATTGTGGTTCTGCAAAACTATTTCACACAAAAAAAGCAAACCGATGCCTGTGCGCCGGTTTTGTCGAAATATGCATTTGGCGCCGACTATCATTTGGTGATGAAAAAGAAACTGTTTCGCTTACTGGAATTTATTCAGAAGGAGATTTCGCCTTGTACGGGAAGCGCATTTGTTGATTCGGCGCCTGTTTTGGAGCGTGCTTGGGCGAGGATTGCCGGCTTGGGATGGACGGGCAGAAACAGCAACCTGATATCGCCGCTGCACGGAAGTTTTTTTTTCATCGGCGAACTTGTTATCGACATCGATTTGCAAATTAATGCGGCAACGTCCATTTTCGACCGTTGCGGAAAGTGCAGGCGTTGCGTCGATGCTTGCCCCACGCAGGCGATTCTGCCGAATCGCACTATCGACGCCGAAAAATGTATCTCATATCAAACCATTGAACACAAAGGCGATATCGATGAGGCGCGGCAGGGGAAATTTGAAAATCGGGTTTTCGGATGCGACATTTGCCAGGATGTATGCCCATGGAACCGCAGGGCGCAATCTCATAATGAGCCGCAGTTTGAGCCGCAAAGGCAACTCATGGTGATGACGAAAAAGGAGTGGCAGGAAATGGACGAAGAACAATTCAACCGGCTGTTTGGCAATTCGTCCGTAAAACGCACAGGATTCGAAAGATTGAAAAGAAACCTGAAATTTATTGCGGGGGATGCGATAACACGTTGACGGACTGATTTCTATGCATTATCATTTTTTCTTTTTCGGGAAAAGGACTATATTCATCAAAAAAATCATTATATTTGTTTTTTGCGGGCAATAATAAATGCAGGGTTGGCATGTGACGCAGAACTTTCGCAAGCGACAAAAAATTAATGAAAAATGGGAATTACTGAAATATTCAATCTGGCATTGCCGTTGACCAATCCGGTTTTGATATTCTCATTAATTTTGTTTATCATTCTGTTTATCCCACTGATTTTAAATCGTTTTTCCATTCCTTCGCTGATAGGGTTGATCATTGCCGGTGCCGTTATCGGCCCTTTCGGGTTCAATCTCATTGCCCGCGACAGCAGTATAGAATTATTCGGGACGGTGGGGTTATTGTATATTATGTTCATTTCCAGCCTTGAAATGGACATGCCCGAATTCAAGAAAAATTCTGTAAAGAGCATCATTTTCGGTTGTTATACTTTCTTTCTGCCCATGATACTGACTATTGCCGCCGGGCGTTTTTTGCTGCAATACTCATGGATGAGCTCCATATTGTTGGGCAGTATGATCGCCTCCAACACGCTGATAACCTATCCGATAGTGAGTAAATTGGGGATTTCCAAAAACAGGTCGGTCAACATTTCCATTGGGGGAACCATCTTGGCTACCATTGGCGCCCTGCTGGTGCTTGCTGTAATTGTCGCCATGAACACGGGAGAGCTTTCGGGGCGTTTCTGGTTCAGGATAACCACATCGTTTATCATTTCGTCGTTGATTATTTTTTTAGTCTTTCCGTTGGTCTGCCGCTGGTTTTTCAAAAAATTCGACGACAGCGTTTCGCAATATATATTTGTTCTGGGGTTGGTTTTTTTGGGCGCGTATCTTGCCGAGATCAGCGGTTTTGCGCCCATTGTGGGAGCTTTTTTTGTGGGAATAGCGTTGAACAGGCTCATTCCGCAAACTTCTGCATTGATGAACCGCATCGAATTTGTCGGCAATGCTTTGTTCATTCCTTTTTTCCTGATTGGCGTTGGGATGCTGATTAATTTCCGTGCGTTTATAGGAAGTTTTGAAGCCATTTATGTGGCCGCAATGATGGCTATTCTGGCCATTGTTTCCAAATATGTGGCTGCTTGGCTTGCCCAGAAATCTTTAGGCTTCAATAGGGACGAGCGAAGCGTCATGTTCGGCCTTACCAACGCCCAAGCGGCGGCGACACTGGCGGCGGTGCTGGTGGGATATAATGTGATTCTGGGTTACGACGAAGCAGGAAACCCTCTCCGAATGCTGGACGAAAACGTTTTAAACGGTACTGTCCTGATGATTCTGATTACCTGCACAATAGCGTCGTTTGCAACACAAAAGGGCGCCATCAACATTGCCGCGTCCGAGTCGAATGTGGACGACAGCCCGGATGTGAACGAGGTTCAGGAGAGAATATTGATCCCGCTCAGTTATCCCGAAAATGTGGAAGAACTGGTAAATTTGGGTGTCACCGTTAAATCGCCTCAGAAACACAGTAAACTTGTGGGGTTGAACATACTGGATTCGGCCAAACCCAGTGCCGCCAACGAAAAAACAGCGCAGAAACTGATGCTCAAAGCAACGAAGATAGCGGCCTCCACCGATAGCGAATTGATACCGGTTATCCGCTACGACACCAACCTTGTCAATGGCGTGACCAATGTTGTGAGCGAACATAAAATCACCGATATAATCATTGGGTTGCATCAGAAAAAAGGAATTTCCGACTCTTTCTTGGGAACGCTGGGGCTGGGAATTTTGCAGCGGTGCAACACCACAACCATGATTTACCGCCCGTTGCAGCCTATCTCGACCATAAACCGAAATATCATTTTTGTGCCCGACAACGCCGAAAAAGAACTGGGATTTCCTTTCTGGTTGGTCAAAGTTTGGAATATCGGCAAGAATACAGGCGCCAAACTTGTCTTTTACGGTTCTCAACGAATTGTCAACTTCCTCAGCGCCATAAACGAGAATAATCCCATCGACGCCGAATTTAACTTTTTCGACGACTGGGATGATTTCCTCATTCTCGGGCGCGAAATGAAAAGCAATGATATGCTGATTTTTATCCTGAGCCGGAAAGATTACCCTTCCTATGCATCCTATATGGCGAAAATTTCGACCTACCTGAATAAATATTTTTTGGGGAACAATTTTCTGCTGATTTATCCTCAGCAAAAAGGCGTGGCCGAGCATACCGACTACGATCCTACGGGTGTGTCAATGTATGAGCAGATTCCCGAAAGTATCGAATTTCTCGACGATCTGCTGAAAAGGGTGGGGAGCTTGTTTCGCAAAAACAGGAATGAAAAAAGATGATTCACAGCAAAACCCCAAACGAAAACCATATCCACTACTGTTCCTGAGGGATAGTAATTTGTAAATTTGCACAAAATTATCTGTAGGGCTACTGCCGCCATCTCGCAAAATCGCTTTTTAGGTGCAGTTTTTTCATTTATCGTCTTTTACTTCTTGCTTTTCATCGATTGGTTCTGTATGAATATTAATCTGTGTATTTGCACCAAATTCTTTGCGAATACGCCGTGAAAGCGCGCCCGCAATATTATGAGCCTGAACCAACGAAATAAAATTATCCAATTGTATATGTACGTCTATTACAAATACTTCCCCAATTTTGCGAGTACGAAGTTTGTGGTAACTTTTCACATGGCTATCCTCCATAATCAGCATTTCTATTTTTTCGACCGTTTCTTTGGGTAATGAGGCTTCCATTAATTCTTGGATGCTTGGTAAAGACAATTCTATAGCTGTTTTTACAATAAAGAAACTCACGATAACACTTGCGGCAGGGTCTAAAATTACCCATGTATCGCCTAAAAAAATAGCTCCTGCAATGCCTATTGCAACACCTATGGAAGAAAAAGCATCTGAACGATGGTGCCAAGCATTGGCGATGATTGACTGACTATTTATCTGTCTTCCAATTATTTTGGTGTATTGAAATAAACCTTCCTTGCAAACTATTGAAATCAATGCTGTCCAAAGTGCAATCATTTGAGGTCGAGGTAAAAATTCTCCTCGAATAACCGATATTATTTTAACCGTTCCATTGTAAAAAATTCCCAAACCAACACAAAAAAGTATCAAAGCAATCAAAAAAGTTGAAAAAGTTTCAAATTTTCCGTGTCCGTATGGGTGCCTGTCGTCTTTTTCGGTATCGGAAATCCGAAAGAAAATAAGAACAATTGCATCTGTTATGAGGTCGCTCAACGAATGTATTCCATCGGCTATCATAGCGGAACTTTTTCCCATAAAACCTGCTATAATTTTACACAACGATAAGATAACATTGATAATCGCTCCTATCAAAGTAACTTGCTGTGCTTTTTGTGTTCTTGTTTTTGTCATTTTTTTATCTTTCTTTTCTACGTTTCTGTTTGTCGAATTTCACAATATTTACTGCGTTGTTGCCAAATTGCACCTAATAGGGCGGCGGCTTTCACTGCACGTTAGCAGCAGCCATTTTTGTAAATTCTCTATCTTTGTCTTTGTCATTCTATTCACTTAAATTCAACTATTTTTACTCCTTTATCAATCAATTCTGTTTCAACAAGATTTATCTTGATTTTGGCATTTTTATCCCAATTTGTATGTCCATTTTTCAAAAGAGTGGTTTCAAAACCTAATTTCAATCCACCTAAACAAGTCGCTTTTACACAACCATGTGATACTAATCCACACACTATTATTTTACTAATATTCTTCTCACGAAGAATACTTTCTATATTCGTGTCTAAAAATGCGTTCCCATGCAACTTCTGTACTGTCAAGTCATTATCTTCTTTGTCAATTCTGTTATCAATTTCCCATTCTTCAGTAAATTCTTTCAGTTGCTTATTGTTATGCTGAATAAAAACTAACAAGTCCCCCGTTTTTCGACATGCATTAATTGAATGATTTATAGTATTAACAAATAAAGAAAAATCATGTAAGTCTTTTTTCTTTGTCAATCCATTTTGAATGTCAATTATCAATAATGCTTTCATTTTTTCTTTTCTTTATGTTTGTCGCCGTACGTTAGCGCAGTCGAGTGAATTGATTGTCCCGTCGTTCACAAAGTCCGTAAGGCAATGAATTACTGTCCCCCCGAAACGAATTTTAAATAGAAGCACGGACTTTCAAGTTTGTACAAATTTTCAATCGAAGCACTTCACGGGGGACAGTAATTCAGTGTCTAATTCTAACTCCCGTCAATGTACTGCACTGTCAGCTCGCTCGGTTGCTGCTAACGTTTTGGCGGTCGAGTAGGAACAGGGAATTTCACCCCATTCCTCTCACAGAACCGTACGTGATAGTCTCCCATCATACGGCTCTTATCATACAACCTTTAGACTATTGGATAACCGATTTCCCAATGATAAAACAAGGTCGGATAATGACGTCTTATGTATCTTAAATGTTCATAAGCACGTTCTTTACTTCTCTTGAATTTCTTGTAATAATTCAGTATCCATTTAGCCATCCGATTATGAAGACGGTGTAAAACTGAGGTCAAGGTGTTACGACGATATTTATCGTAATAATGTATCCAACCTCGTATCTTTTCATTCAGTAATTGTGCAATATCTTCCCATGATTTTGCCCACAGGTGGAATTTCGTTGCACGTATCTCCCCTACTATCTTACTGTAGGATTTCTTGCTCAACACGCATCCGTAACCTAAGAACATACCTCCTCTTTGGGATTTCATGCTCTTGGGACGATAACTGAAACCAAGAAAATCAAATTTGGTCGGTTTGCCTTTCAACTGAGGTCTGAGGTAATTCTTACAATAAACTATTTTAGTCTTGTCTGGATGTACCGTCAAATTGCAGATTTGGAAACGCTCCTGTACTTTGTTTAACACGTATTGACTTTGCTTGTCAGTTTTGCAATGGATGACTATATCATCAGCATATCTTACAAAACAAAGGTCGGGAAAATGGATGTCCATCCATTTATCGAAGGTGTAATGTAAGTATAAATTGGCTAACAGAGGACTAATTACTCCACCCTGTGGTGTACCTTGCCCTGACCTGTAAGATGTGCTACCATCTGTATGTACTATGGGAGCTTCAAGCCATCGCCTTATATACATCTTTACCCATTTCTCATCTACATGTTTGTCCAATGCCAACAGTAGCTTCTCGTGAGAGACCGTGTCGAAAAAGGATTTTATGTCCAAGTCGATTACCCATGCGTAATGACGTACATTTTCGCTTACGCAGAATAAGGCTTGATGCGCATTCCTTAATGGACGATAGCCGTATGAGTTGTCATGGAAAACTGCCTCGAAGCGAGCTTCTATGTAGTCTTTGATTACTTGTTGGGCGATCCGGTCTTCTACTGTGGGAATCCCTAATTTCCTTTTCTTGCCATCTGATTTATTAATCTCATGCTCTTTTACTGCGGGTGGAAAATAGCTCCCTGAAGATAGCCTGTTCCATAACTTGTATAAGTTATTAGACAGGTTTGATTCGTAGGTGGTCAGACTGATATTATCTATCCCTGCTCCCCCTGCATTACTGTTTACCTTCTTGAAAGCCGATACCACCATTTGCTCTGTTATAGGAAATGGTCGTGCTTTCTCCTCAAAAATCCTTCCCATAAAAAAATGAGTTGTTTATAAGTTGAAAACCGTATGATTAAACCCCTTCGCTCCATGTTCATTACAAACACTTCAACACTACTACGGGTTTATCCGCCACCTGTTGCAACTTTGGTAATAATCTTGTCTGTTAGAACTTGAGGGTTCCCTTTCGCATTTGCAACAGGCTTCCTGTGTTCCGTTAATAAGCCCGGATAAAAGTCATGCCTCCTTAACAACGACTACCGTACAGCCAATAATCAGGTCTCCGCTGTACTTATCACCCTGTGCGTAGAAACAGGGATTTTGATAGTGGGTTATGCTTTCTCGATGCTTCATCGGAGGTTCACTCGCGTTCATCTCTTTTATCCATACATGAGCAACTCGACTGTTGCCCTTTTCTGTTTTCGCTTCGCACGCATAAATCGCTCCATACGCACTAAAACAGTTGTTTGAAGCCCGCTCCTGAAAGCCGACTTCGGCGGGGCGGTTCCGCCATCTTATTAACAGTTACGTGAAGTGTTACCTTCACTCACAGCACACCTACGCCGAGCGAGGGGCAAGAGCAAGGGCTGTTATTTTTAGTACTATTTTCATGATACTTTAGTATATCCACATTTTCTTATTCCACCACGAGAACTTCAAATGTAGCCCCTAAGGAACATTCAAATCCTGTATCAAATATGATATTTTGAGCATCAAATATTACATTTGCATTGTTATTTATTACGACATTGCCTTGAGGTTTGGAAGAAGTGACGTTGCTACCTATATAGATGTTATTACCACCGATATAACGGTCAGTAGTAATTGTTTCATTTTGAATGTAAATATCCGCACTATAATCAATTATATTTCCATTGCCCACAATAGAGTAAGCAGCCGGATTGGGTGTACAGGTACTGGAAGGAAGCAGTGATGTATTGACACCCGTATGATATCCCGATCTTAATTTAATCAGGCTCAACACATCATTGAGCTTAACAGTGCTCCCTGATGCAAGACAAAAGTAACTGCCCGATTGCAGTTCCATGTATCCATTACCATTAACTTCGATAGAAGAACCGGAAACAAATTGCAATGTTCCGCCATTCTGGACAATGATTTTGTTATTATCCGATAATTTGACTGTGTCTTCAATTACTAATGCTGCACCATTATTTACGGTTATTGTTCCGTTGTGTGGAAGTTCAAAATTATTCGCCAATGTTAAGACGCTACCTGATTGCACAACAACATCCCGGTATAATTTCAAGTAGAAATCCCATACTTCATTGTTTTCTATTACCAATGGCATAGAAGAGTAGGTGTCCTTTCTTACATATTTGCCTGTATAGGTAGTTGCTAAAGTTCTGTGCATGTGTCCGGCTTGCATAGGTGAAAAGTAACGGGCTACAGCATTCCCTCCCAGTACATTGTTTGTAATTTTGTCGGCATTAGGAATCATATTGTCGAAAGGATCTGCATTCCAATCTTGAATATGCGGATAAGTACCTGGGCAAAGTCCAAATATGTCTGATAAATATTCATCATCACTACATTTCGAACTTGATAAATCCGAACATTTAATAGAACAATAACCCGAACAGATTACAGCTGGCGCTCCACCTCCACAATAAGTATGCATCAATCCGAGATTGTGTCCGATTTCATGTGCCAGCAACATACCGAGTATCCAAGTTTGTGCGCTACCAACACACAGGCCAATTATAACATAATTATCACTATTAATATTTGATATTGGAAAATTTGCTAGTCCTCCAAAAGAAGTTTGTGATGAGTTGGTTTTTCCTGCTGAAAAATAAATATTCAATGTAGAATTTCTTTCTGGAAAATTATTTTTAATGTAATTAATGAAATTCTGAGGATTGGACGCATTTTGGTTAAGATTGGTATT
>Ga0082212_10008790_pt1 | contig 13129 bp, 15 predicted proteins | sample TergutNt197P3_FD_71548 | JGI IMG/M metagenome (GOLD analysis project Ga0082212, IMG submission 71548) | Neocapritermes taracua P3 segment gut microbial communities from Petit-Saut dam, French Guiana - Nt197 P3 | ecosystem: Host-associated > Arthropoda: Insects > Digestive system > Gut ... | reverse complement strand
CCCCGAGCCGGTCCAGCGATTGGATCCCTTCCCGCACCATGCCACCTCAAGCCGCCTACAACATAGCGTCAACGTCGCTTACTACAGCTTTCTGCTCTGCCGCCAGTTGGGGCTGGATTACCGCTCCGCCGCGCGGGGGGGATTGCTGCACGATTTATTCTTCTACGACCTCGCCAACAAAAAGGATGGGCCGCAGCACACCTGGCTGCACCCGGAGATCGCCCTCCAGAACGCCGAAGAGCTGACCGAGCTGACCGAGACGGAGCGCGATATCATCCTTTGCCACATGTGGCCCCGCGCGCATTTCCCCCGTCATCTCGAGTCCTTTATCGTCAGCATGATGGATAAGGTCGCGTTCCTGACGGAGGTTAGCCGCACGGTATTTGTCAACCACAAAAGCCCCCGGAGGTCGAACACGCCGGAGAGCGTGAGAATGTAAACATAACATAGCAAAAACAGCCGGAACCAAACGGTTTCGGCTGTTTTATTGATTTATTCATTACACCGTGATCGTTTCCCCGGTACGCAAAACTTCATTGACAAAACTGCTTCTTGCCTTTGATCTGTCCAGCAGGATCGGTTCGATCCTTGTATCTATGTCCCATGTCAAATAGCACAGTCTAGCCGCTGTTTCCAAGCGGTCCCCTTCAAAATCATTCATGATCACCGCTATATCAATATCACTGTCTTCGGTTGCGGTATTATTGGCATATGAGCCGAACAGGACAATGGCATCCGGGCGCAACTCTTTTTGCACCTCTTTCGCATAGCGTTTCACAGTGTTCATAACCGCTGCTTTATCCATGAAAACAAATCCTCCGTTTCCTTGATAAGCTCAGTGCATTTCTGTTCGGACAATCCGGCGGCTATTTCATCTTTATACGCCGTATACCGCGCCTCTATATTCATGGGGGATAAGATCGAAATGAATTTCTTGCGTGGCGGCGAAAGAAGCTCTGATAGGTTAGAGAGTTCGGCCAGCCGTACAAGGTTATGGACCTTGGGCGGCTCCGCATTGCCGTCCGTTTGGGCGATCACCGCTTTCAATGCCTTTTCAATGGTTTGATGGCACATAAAAGCAACATACAAATACCTTTTCGTTACAAGCATCGCCCTTGCCGTTTCCAAATCGTATTCCGCCATATCCAGCCAATGCGCCGCGTTTTGATCCAACACACTCACCTCAACAAGGTTTACGAAATCCTATATGGCCCCATGATCATCGCTATCGACGCCGAGCCGGTCTTAAAGCCTTTTGTGTAGTCAAACGTCACGCTGTACAGATGGTTGAACTTGACCTCGCCGCTGTCCTGCACCTCTCCGGTTGTCAGGTCGATCAGGCCCGGGGAGCTGGTGCTGTGTACCGTCGCCGAGCCGGTGCGCAGATAGAACGACGCGCCGATCCCAAAGGTCACGGTTTTGCCCGCCGGGATCTCCACGCGCACGTAGGTCGCCGGCGTTTCGCCGCCGGAGGCCGCCGGTACGGTGGGCAGGTCGCGCGCCACCTCGTTGGCGATCGCCTGTATCTGCTCCGGCGTCAGCGTGAGCGTGCCGCCCCCGCCGCCGTCCGCGGAGCCCAGCGCGTCTCCCAGACGCCGGAGCGCGTCCGCGACGCTGGCGTCCAGTTGCCGCGAATATTCGTCCATCTTCTCCTGCGTCATCCGGTCGATGCTTTCCTTCAGCTGAGGCTCCAAGCCCTGCAAGTAAGACAGGCCCACCAGCGGGTCTTCCTTGTCGCCGAGTTCCGCCGCCAGCGCCAGCACGCTGAATACGATCAGCGCCGTCAGCAAAAACGCCATCGCGCCGATCACCGCTTTTTTCTGTGCCATTATGTAGCCCTCCTCGAATTGATTTCCTATGTAGGGGCGGGACGCTTGTCCCGCCTGTTTAGCGTAAGCCGAAGCTGACCTCCAGGGCATTGTCCACTTTTGTCATCAGCCGGGGGTCCAGCGCGCCCATGCGCTCCTTCAGCCGCTTCTTGTCGATCGTGCGCACCTGCTCCAGCAGGATCACGGAGTCCCGGCTCAAGCCGTAGGTACGGGCGGACAGCTCGATGTGCGTCGGAAGCCGCGCCTTGCCGGTCTGCGATGTGATGGCCGCCGCGATGACGGTGGGGCTGTGGCGGTTGCCCACATTGTTCTGCACGATCAGCACCGGGCGGATACCGCCCTGCTCACTGCCGATCACCGGGCTGAGGTCGGCGTAGTAGATATCCCCGCGCCGCACGGTGGTTTCGTCTATCTGCTGTTGGATGGCCGGCTCCGCGCCGAGCCGTATGATGCTGGCGTCCAAGCGTGTTCACCTCTTTTTTGCGGGATTGCCCTTGTCGGGCTTTGCACTATCATTGTCCCACAAAAAAAGGTAAGTTATACGCTTTGGGTCAATTGTCAAGTCTCATCTGCTAATCGCCGCGGCACTCGCGCGCTGACCGCGCACAGCAGTTCATAGGGGATCGTCCCGGCTTTTTCCGCCAGCTCATACAGGGAAACCGCGCCGTCCGGGCTTTCGCCGAACAGCAGCGCGGGGTCACCCGCGGCGGCGTCCGGGACACGCGTCACATCAACCATCATCATGTCCATGCAGACCGCGCCCAAAATGGGGCAGCGTGTGCCGCGCAATAGGACTTCCGCCTGGCCCGACAGGGCGCGGTGGTAGCCGTCGGCATAGCCGCATTGCAACACCGCCACACGCGTATCGTGCCCGGCGGTCCAGCGGCGCCCATAGCTGACCGTCTCTCCCGCCCGGACCGTGCGCACCATCGCAACGGACGTCCAAAGCGACATCACCGGGCGCAGGCCAAGCCCGTTCCCGGGGCCGGGGTCATACCCGTACAGGGCAAGCCCGGTGCGGATCATATCGCCCAGCTCCGCCTCTCCAAAGTGTATCATACATCCGCTGTTTGCGCAATGGGTGAATTGAAAAGTATGCCCCGAACGCGCCAGAATATCGCGTTGGAGCGCAAACCGTTCCAGTTGTGTGTGTGTGAAAGCGTTGGCTGGCTCGTCCGACGCCGCCAGATGCGTGTACAGCCCTTCCGCGATCAGACCGGGCAGCCCCAGCGCGGGGAGCAGCTCGTCCGCGCCGGCAAAACCCAGGCGCGACATGCCCGTGTCCAGCTTGAAATGCGCCTTGACCTGAACCCCGGCGCGCACCGCCGCCTCGGACAGCTTCGCCGCGTGTTCGGGCCCGGCGACCGTCAGCGTTACGCCGCGCCCGGCCATTTCCGGGGCGCGTTCCGGCGGCGTGCGGCCCATGATCAGGATCGGGAGCGTGACGCCCGCGTCGCGCAGGGCGGCGGCTTCGTCCGGCGCCACCACGGCCAGCCAGTCCGCGCCCAGCTCTTGCAGTTTGGCTGAAATTTCGATCGCGCCGTGCCCGTAGGCGTCGGCTTTGACGACGGCCATAAGCCGCGCTCCGCGCGCGGCTTTTCGCAGGATACGGTAGTTGTGGGCCAGCGCGTCAAGGCCGATGGTTGCGGCGATCCGTTCTTGCAAGGCAGTCGCTCCTTTTATGTTCCAAACGTGTCCAGTGTCAGCCGGGCCACCTGCGCGCCGTCGGCGGGGACTTCGCAGACCAGCGGGGCGCAGTCCGGCGCGAACCAGACGTCGATCTCCAGATTGCCCTTGGAATAGGTCAGGCGGTCGGCCGATTGCCCGCGCAATTGCGCCTTCGTCTCGGCGATCACATAGCCGCCGCCCCATTGCGCTTGGATCAGCGGGATCAGCTCCAGCGGGGACAGGCCCATGCCGGGGAGGCGGCCCGTCTCCAGGATCAAGCCGTCGTACTCCAACTCCGTTCCGCCGGGCTTCAGCGTCGCGGACAGGCCGCGCAGCAGCTCCGGCGAGGTCACGCGCAGACGCGTTTCCTCCGGCGCCGTCTCGCACTCTAGGCCGAAGTCCAGAACGCGGTCGCCGTAATCCACGCGCAGGGTCCCGCTCCAGGTAAACCGCTCCAGCGCGGCGTGATGGGCTTGTATGCGTTCGGAACTCCGTTCCCCCGCATTGCAGCCGCCCAGCACAAGCGCAAGCAGGACCGTCATCAGCAGTAATCGCCGCCGTCTCCGCACTTTGAAAACCTCCGTACCGTGTCGTTTTTGTCCGGTTTGGACGTTTTCAGTATATGCGCCCCGGCGGCAACTAGACCTTTCCTCCCTAGTCGCGGAATTTATTGCGGAGGTAGGTTTTCATGGCGTCCCTCATGCGGTCGCTTGGCTCGAACACGACCAGCGTCCGCTTGCCGGTTTTATCGTTGAATATGGCGAAATATTGCCGCTCCGCCCGCATCGAGGATGAAAAATCCCAGCGCTTTGCGATGTTTTGGGACTCCAGCTCGCGCCTGTAGTCCTCTTTGACCGGGGCCATGATCTCAAAATTGCGGCAGTCCGCGCTGAGCAGACGCTTGCGGCGCGTACGCCCGTAGATCACGTCAAAGTCGACATCGCCGTTGGTGAAGATGTACTCATACTCCACGTTCAGACGCCTGCCAAGGATACGCAGCCCCCAGACGCCCAGGCACGCGGCCGGCAAAATCAAAAACGCCATCTCCGGGATCAGCGGTATGGCCCCCAGCGCGGCCAAAATCAGCAGGCCCTGCGACAGCCACAGCGTCGCGCGCCGCATCCAGCACGCCGCGTCCGGCTTTCTGCGCACCATACATTCAATAAAAACGTCCGCCATCAGGACACCTCGTTTCCGCTCATGTTATCGTATCCACTGAAACTTTATCTTCTCGGATTTTTCGACCGCTTCAAGTTCATGGTGGTCTGAGGTCAGCAATGTACCACCCAAAACAGAAGCCTCCGCTAGCGCGACTGAGTCAGCTAATGAGATTTTATACATCGCTTTTAATCTCCCGGCTTCCTTAAATACGGCTTCGGAAAGCTCAGATTGAATGACGATTGGCGGCTGATTTATGTTTTTAACCAACTTGTCAGCAGGGTCTTTCCCGTAGTTTCGATACGCGTCGTAGTATACTTCCAAAAGGTTGAGCTTGTTTATCATCACAGTTGCGCTTCCCTGTATGCCTCTCCTAAGAATGTCCTCGACGATCTCTGTGCCATCTTCCTTGTTTATTAAGGCAATCAACGCGCAAGCGTCCAGTATGAACACCTCGTTCATCGTTCAAGCTCCTTTTCAAAACGCTTCTGTTCCATAAATTTGTCAGAGGACATCCGGCCATCAGAAAAAATACCGCGCAATTCATCTAGGCAACCCCAAATGTCCATGCCGGGGTCTTCGATCGGCGTCAGCGTTATCACGCCGTTTTCCTCATGTACCCGTACTCTTTCACTGCGAATACGGCGATAAAGCGGCTCCGGTAAGGTTTTGACATTCAAAATCATTTCATCCATTATGCTCAGCTCCTTATGGGTATAGCATACCCTAAAAATGTGTTGTTTGCAATATCATAATCCCATCACCGGCGCGATGCGGGCATCACACCCTACGGATTGCCCGGAACCACGTCGCCCTCCCAGTCTGCGATCCCGCCGAAGTCGTACACGTTCATATAACCCATTTCTAGCAGCTCCCTGGCCGCTTTCTGGCTTCTTCCCCCGGCTTGGCAGTAGACTAGGATCGTTTGGCCTTTATCGGTCAGCACGCTTTCCGCTTTGTCTTTGATCTCATAGTCGGGCAGCGGGACGGCGCCCGGGATATGGCCCGCGTCGAACTCCTCCGGCGTGCGGACATCCAGAATGAGCGCGTCGCCGGAGGCCATCATCTCCTGGGCTTCCCGCGGCGTGATTTTGATGTATTCCGCTTGCTCCGGCTCGGGCGAGACACAGCCGGACAGCAGCAGCCATACGGTCGCAGCTAGGATGAACGCTGTCTTTTTCATGGAAACCTCGCTTATTCCGGGAACGTCCATATTCCCTCTAAATCTCCCCACGGGATATCCGCGCGGACTACGCCCAGTGCGTACGGCCCAAGGGTCAGCTCGGGATAAAAGAAGCTAAGCCCCTCCGGCGAGACGCAGAAGGCCGCGCGGGGCAGCTCCCTTTCGGCAGTCTCCCGCCAGTCTTCAAAGTAATCGGGGGTATTTTTCCCCAACTCGCCGATGACCTTGTCCAGCAGGACGGATATGTATTCCTCGGACGGCACGGTGAAGAAATCGTCCAGATTCAGCCAGATACCGCTGTCGGCGGAAAAAGTCTCGCACCAGACCGTCGTATCGGCGTGCATACCGCCCATATCGAGTTCCCCCATGCGGCGTACACTGATGATCCGCGCGCTGTTGCATTCGACGGTAAAGCTTTGATTGATTGCGTAAGGGCGCGTCAGGGAGCCGTCCGCCTTCTCCGCTTTGGCCATATCGGCCCACCCTTGCGCGGAACGCTGCAAGTCCTCCAGCAGGTACGCGTAGAAATCAGGGATGCTATCCGATACGCCGGAGAAGGCGGGCAGGCTGATACTGGCGGTCAGGCATAAATCGCCTCCCTCTTTGTAGCTTTCATTCCACGTCGTGACCGACAGGCCGATATCGGCGTTGACCGGCCAAGGCGTGAGCGTGGCCTCCGGCGCCGGCTCGGGCGTTTCCTCGGGGGGGTCCTCGGAAGTTTCCCGCGACGGCGCGGGGATCAGCGTTTGCGTCTCCGTCGGGGAAGCCGTCTCCTGCGGCCCGGGCGGCGTTTGCGTATCCGGCGCGGGGCTGGATGTACAGGCGCAGAGCGCGACCGCGCACACGAGGGCCAGCGCCGCTATTTTAGTCCAAGCGTTCAAAGCGAACCTTCCTTTCCTGATAAGCCGCGACGTGGCGGAAGCCCGCCTCGCGCAGCATCGCGTACCCTTCGGTAAGGCCGCGCCCGACGTCGGCGGCGGCGTGGGCGTCCGAGCCGGCCGTGACGATCTCGCCGCCCAAGCTCCGGTAGAGTTTCAGCAGTTCCAAGTCCGGCATGGCCTGCCCGTCTTTGCGCCAAAGGCCGGAGACATTCAGTTCAATGCCTTTGCCGGCTTCGATCAAAGCCCGAAGCACGGCTTGCGTCTTTTCCGGGTGCGCGGCAAAGCTGACGCCGGACAGCGCGGGGACGCGGTGTATGTACCGCAGGGGGTAGGTCAGATGCCCCAACACGTCGAAACAGCCCAGGTCGATCAATTCCAGCAGGTCATCCAAATAACGGCCAATCAGCGCGTGGCAGTCCTCCGCGCTGTCATAGGTCATATAGTAGAAATCGCGCTCCCCTTTGAACTGGTGATATGACCCCAGCACAAAGTCATAGGGGTGATCCCGCGTGATGGCCAGCGCGCGTTCCGGGTCGTGCGTGGCCTCGCCCAGCTCAATGCCATAGACGAGCCGAACGCCTCCAGTCTCCATCATCGCCCGCGCCTCCAGCGACGCGGCGCGATGGCCCCCGGCGTCGAACGGTTTGCCCATATCGCAATGGTCGGTCACGGCGATCTCCCGCAAACCCGCCGCCTGAGCCGCGCGGAGCATGGCGGGGATATCGTCGTGGCCGTCAAAGGAGATATTGCTGTGCGTATGGTAATCGGCTGCAAACAAGCCCGCGGGCGCGGTCACACCGGCCATGAGGTCAGCCATTTCAGGAAATACTTTACATACGTCTGCGGCACGGGATACCCGGATAGCACCGGGTAGAACATAGCAAACAGCGCGACGGTGACGGCCGTGAACGCGATCATCATCACGCGCGGCGACGGCAGGCGGCGCACGATCTGCGGCGGGGCGGAGACAGGGGCGTTTTTCGCCTTCTTCCCCGACAGCTTGGCGGGGGCCGACGGCGGCATCGAAACGCGCTCTATATGCGTGTCAAACACAAAGCACAGCGCCAGGACGAGGAAAATGACGGACGGGAAATAGTGATAGGCGTACGTCGTCCGCTCGATCATCATCCACGGCACAAGCTGCGAAAGATACCCGATCACAATAAACAGCGCGATTTTTTTGCCCCGCAGGATCAGCATCATAAACGCGGCCAGCAGCGCGGCCAGGCCGCCCCACGATATCACGGGGTTATTGAACGTGGACACCGACGCGCGCATATACGTCCCGGACAGGTACAGCAGGGTGTCGCCCGCCTTCACGGACGCTCCGGCTTCGGCCGTCACGCGCAGGACGTCCGCGTCCCGGCCGGCGGCGACCTCCACCGTTTGCCCGTCGGGGGTATCCAAAAACAGCAGGACGTCCCCCTTCGCGTAGGCAAAACGGCTCGTTGTCTCCTCACTCCGGGCGGCCCAGCGCAGCACGCCGTCCGCCGGCGCGGTGACGGGGATCTCCTCGGTGTAGTCGCCCGCGTAGAAGTAGACGGGCCGGATATCAAACAGCCACTGGTGCCATTTTGACTCAAACGAGTGCCCTCCGGTGTAGAGGATCACCATCGTCTCACCCTCGCGGACCGCTTTGCCTTTGCCCTTCATCACGCGCAGGAGTTTGCAGTCCTTCTCGGCGGTCAGCTCATGCGTATCCCCCTGCGAGTCGGTGAACACCAGATACGTCTCGCCGCGCTTGACGCTCTGGCCGCGGTTGAACAGGATATTGGACACAACGCCGTTTGCGGGCGCCGTGATGTCCTGCTGTTCCAGCTTGCTGTGGTAGCCGAGCATGGTCTTCTGGTTGCTCCAGCAGGCCGACCAGACCGCGGACGGCGTGGCCGGGCCGTTGGTAACATACGGGGCGTAGCTGGCCACATACAGGATACCGGGGATGATCACAAAAAACAGGAGCGACACGGCGATGGTCTGCCAGAAGAAGCCCCCGAACGGCGTCTTGCCGCGGCTGTGTACCCCATAGCGGCGGGCCAGCCCCCAGACATACAGTACGATCAGGCCCAGCGCGGCGTAAATGCAGACCCACTTGCTGGCCGCGCCCAGGCCGAACGCCAGCCCGCACAGCGCGAGGTCCGGCACGGTACGCGAAAAATTTTTCTCCTCCGCCCGGGTCATCCAGCGGTACATGAACAGGTACATCAGGATGATATAGAACACCGCGTACACGTCGATGGTCGAGATGCGCGTCTGGACATAGTGCATGAAATCGAACGCAAAGATCGTCGTGCCGCATAGGCTGATCAGCGTCTTGCCGAACATGTTGTGGATCAGCGCGAATAAAAACGGCAGCATCAGCACGCCGAACAGCGCGGGCATAAACCGCCAGCCGAACGGCGTCATGCCGAACAGTTTGATGCCCAGCGCGGTCGTCAGCTTGCCCAGCGGCGGGTGCGTGTTTTCATAGGGATAGCGGCCCTCAAGGAATTCATAGGCCGTGTAGGCGTGGTATATCTCGTCAAAGTGCGTACTGTTCAGGATCGAGCGGCGCACGGGGACGATATGCTGTTCGTCGAAAATGGCGTTGGGGTCCTGGGTATTGCGGCCTTTCTCAGGGGTCGTCGGGTCCGGCTCCCCGGCTCTGGTCACGGTGAGGCGGGAGGCGTCGATCAGGTTCCCATACGGATCGCGCAGGGCGATCTCGCCTAAATCCATGCCGGAGTTGTCGGTATAGAGCCGAAGGGCCTTGATTGGCCCAAAGCCGCCGACCCCGGTCGTCTCCTGCCAGCGGAAGGTCGCGCCGGTGTCGCGCGGGATATCCGCGAGCTGTTCCCAAGCTTCGCCGTCCGCGGAAACCTCCAGCCGCAGGACCCTGCCCTTGTGGTTGTCATAGTTGATGCCGCCGAAGTATTGCAGCCGGGACAGCTCCTCGGGCTTGTCCAGCGTGATGACCAGCGGATGCTCGGAGTGTTCAAAGCGGTAGAACGAAACGGGGCTGTCGGTGTTGCCAAGGTAAAAGAACGTCACGGCGGCATAAACCAGCGTCACGGCGGCCATGGCGATCCAGTCCGGCCTTTTCAGCGGATGGCGTCGGAAATCAGACGTTTTCCCTTTGCCCCGGGCAAACTCGACCCACTCCGCCGTGCCCTTCGCGGGCATCTGCGCGACCCAATAGACCCCGAAAAACAGCACGAGGAACAGGACGACCGGGATCGGCATCAGGCGCGGGAGCTGGTCGGTCAGGAAGTCGCTCACGGCGGAACACGCTCCTTATTTGAACTTATCGAAAAAGCTCTTATGCTTGGGGTTGCTGTTTTCCTCGCCGGCGGCGGCAAACTCGGCCAGCAGCTCGCGCTGGCGTTTGTTCAGGCCCTTGGGGACTTCAACGAGGATATGGATGAACTGGTCGCCGCGCGACTTCGCGCTCAGGCTCTGTATCCCCTTGCCTTTGAGGCGGAAGACCGTGCCGGGCTGCGTGCCCTCCGGGACGGTGTACTTGACGCGCCCGTCCAATGTGGGCACTTCGACCTCCGCGCCCAGCGCGGCCTGCGTAAACGTCAGCGGCAGCTCCATATGCACCGCCGTGCCCTCGCGGGAAAACAGCGGGTGCGGGCGCACCGACACCGTGACCAGCACGTCGCCCGGCGGGCCGCCCCCGGCCCCCGCGCTGCCCTGCCCGCGCAGCGTGACGGTCTGGCGGTCGTCAATGCCCGCGGGCACTTTGACCTTGATGGCCACGCGCTTGCGCTGGACGCCGGCCCCTTTACATTGCGTACAGGGGTTTTTGATGATCTTGCCGCGGCCGCGGCAGCTGGGGCACGGCCCGGTGGAGGTGAACATCCCCATCACCGTGCGCGTGGCGGTGCGCACCTGCCCGGCGCCGTTGCACTCTCGGCAAGTCTCGACGTCCGCGTTGCTGGTCGCGCCGCTGCCGGAGCATGTCTCGCACTCCTCCACGCGGGAGAGGGCGATCTCCTTCTCCGCGCCGAACGCGGCCTCCTCAAACGACAGCACCAGCGTGGCGCGCAGGCTGTCGCCCTTGCGCGCGCCGCCGCGGACGCCGCCGCCGCCGAACGCGGAGCCGAAGAACGTCTCGAAGATGCTGCCCAGGTCCATATCGCCGAAGCCAAACCCACCCGCGCCGGGACCGCCCGCGCCATAGCTCGGGTCGACGCCCGCGTGGCCGTACTGGTCATAGCGCGCCTTCTTCTCCGGGTCGCTCAGGACCTCGTAGGCCTCGTTGGCCTGCTTGAAACGCTTCTCCGCCGCCGGGTCGTTCGGGTTCAGGTCGGGATGGCATTCCTTGGCGATCTTCCGGTAGGCTTTTTTCAATTCATCGTCGCCGGCCGTTTTGGAAACGCCCAGCACTTCGTAATAATCCCGCTTCTCATCGGGCATAAGGGTCAGGCTCCCTTCGCTATTTTGCTAAGATATACCGTTTATCATACCACAGTTTTTATATTTTGCAAAGGGGGATTGTGCGGCCTTGCAGCTGTTGCGCTTGACATGATCTTCAACGCCTGCCAATAACCGCTTATTGACAGCCAAACAATACGATTAAGCCCTCCTCCAACGAGCCATACTATACAAAAACGGAGGAGGGCTGTGCATGACGATCGGATTGCCCAGAGCGCTGCTGTATTACCGCTACGGTACGCAGTGGCGCGTATTTCTGGAGCTTTTGGGCTGCCGGACCGTCGTCAGCGGCCCGACCGACGCGCGCATTTTGGCCCGCGGCACGCGCGCGGCCATCGACGAGAACTGCACGCCGCTAAAAGTCTTCCTCGGGCACGTGGAGAGCTTGCTGGGGCGCTGCGACGCGATTTTAATCCCGCGCATCACGCGCCTTGGCAAACACGACGAGCTGTGCGCGTGTTTTTTCGGCCTGCCCGATGTTGTGCGCAACACCTTCCCCGACGCGGTGCTGATTTTCTGCAACGCGGAGGGCGGCAATCAGCGGCGGGCCTACCTGCAACTGGCCGCGTCGATCGGGAAACGGCGCGGCGCGGCGCGCGCCTACCGCCTGGCGGCGCGGGCCCAGCGGGCTGAAGACGCGGCGCGGCGTGAGGCACAGGATCGCCTGTTCCGCGACGCGCCGGGGCCGCGCATCCTGATCTCCTCGCCCGGCTACGTGGTCGGCGACGAGTTTCTCGGTGGCGCGGTGACGCGCCTGGTGCGCGAACAGGGCGGCGTGCCGCTGCTGACCGCCGACTGCGACCGCGAGGCGTGCCGCCCGCTCGCCGAAACCCTGACGCCGGGCCTGCACTGGAGCATGAACCGGGAAAATGTCGGGGCCATCGCGCGGCACAGCCACCAAGTCGACGGCGTGCTGCTGGTGACGGCGTTCCCCTGCGGGACCGACGCGCTGGTGAGTGAAATGGTCGCGCGGCGGCTGCGCGGTGTGCCGCTGGCCCGCCTGATGCTGGACGAACAGCAGGGCGAGGAGGGGCTTCGCACGCGCGTGGAGAGTTTTATGGACATGCTGAAAGCGAGGGCGGCCTATGGATGAGCGGCAGGCAGGCCCGCGCACCATCAGCTTCCCGCATATGGGCCATTACTACGCGCCCATCGCGCGGATGCTGCGTACGGTGTTCCCGGCCGACCGCGTAACGCCCGCCCCGGCGATGACGCAGGAGACGCTGGCGTTGGGGAGCCGCCACAGCCCGGACTATGTGTGTTCCCCGTTCAAGTACAATCTGGGTTGCTATATCCAAGCACTGGAACAGGGCGCGGACATCCTCGTCCAGACCGGCACAGGCTGCCGCTACGCCTACTACGGCGCATTACAGGAGCAGATATTACGCGATTTGGGATACGACTTCACGTTCCTCTGCTTCTCAAAAGGCAGGGCCAGCCCTTTACTGATCTACCGCGCCTTGCGGGCGAACGGGTCGCCGCTGGGGGTACTCCGTTTGTTCCGGGCCGTGGCCGCGGGGCTGGCCGCGCTCCGCCTTTTGGACCGATGCGAGACGTTTATCCGCGAGCGTCTGGCCTTCGAGCGAGAAAAGGGGGCCTTTGACGCCGTACACGCGCACCTGCTGGCGGGGATCGCCGGGGCCAAGACGTTTGGCGCGGTTTGGCGGCTCCGGCGCGCTGTCTTCAAGGAGCTGCGCGCCGTCCCGCTGGACCGTCCGCCGGACGCGCCGCGCGTGGGGATCGTCGGCGAGCTGTACACGGTGATGGACGCGTTTTCCAACGGCCACGTGGAGCGCAAGCTGGCCGCGCGCGGGATCGCGGTCACGCGCCCGATGAGCGTTTCGTTCCTGCTGTTTGGCAAGCGCGACAGGCGCACGCTGGGCAAAGTCGGCCCGTACCTGCGCTACCCGGTCGGCGCGAACGGGATCGACAGCGTGGCGTGGGCGCGTGATTTCGCCGCGAAAGGCTACGACGGCGTGATCCACATCAAAGCG
>Ga0082212_10008789_pt1 | contig 13129 bp, 15 predicted proteins | sample TergutNt197P3_FD_71548 | JGI IMG/M metagenome (GOLD analysis project Ga0082212, IMG submission 71548) | Neocapritermes taracua P3 segment gut microbial communities from Petit-Saut dam, French Guiana - Nt197 P3 | ecosystem: Host-associated > Arthropoda: Insects > Digestive system > Gut ... | reverse complement strand
TTGACATCACGATGCCGGAAATGGATGGGCTCGTTGCGCTCAAGGAGATCATGAAAATAAATCCTACGGCCAATGTCGTCATGGTCTCGGCCATGGGACAGGAATCTATGGTACGCGAAGCGGTTATGGCGGGAGCAAAGGGCTTTATCGTTAAGCCTTTCAAGGAAGAAGGCATTCTAACGGCTATAAAAAAGCTCTGCTAGCTCTAAAGCAGAGCGGTTTTGCTTTGCTTTAAAGCGGTCGGACAGCAAACTATGAATTGAGGTGATGTAATGAGCAATCAGGACCCCATGATAGACGTCTTTATATATGAAGCCCGGCAACTTTTGGAAACACTGGAAGACATACTGCTGGAAGGCGAGAGGGAACACCGCCTAAGCGACGAACAGATAAACGAAGTGTTCCGCATTATGCACACCATCAAGGGTTCCTCCGGCATGATGTCCTTTGAAGGGCTCACCAAGATTTCCCATAAGGTGGAAGATCTGTTCGCCCAGATACGGGAGAAAAAGGCCAGAAGCGGCGATTGGGATAAGATATTCGATATAGTGCTGGCCGCCGCCGACTTGATCAAGGCCGATATCGATAGAATCAGCCTGGGACAGGAGCCGGATTGCGACCCCGGCGAAGTAACAAAGCAGGTGGAGGATTATCTGGAGAAGATTTCTCACCGTGTAGCGCCGCCGGATGGCAAGGATGAGGAAGCGCCGGAGGAAGCAGAAGACGATAACACCGCCGCCGACGCGCCGTATTATAAAATAAAAATCACCTTTGAGCCCGGCTGCCAAATGGAAAATATGCGGGCCTTTGGTGTGGCTAACGAGTTGCGGGGCTTGGGCGGGCGCATAGCCCACGTGCCGGAAAATCTCATGGACGAAGGTTCCGCGGCGGAAATATCCGTAAACGGTCTGGTTATTTATATGCAAACCTCCGTCAACCCCGACATCTTGAAAAATGCGCTGGATTCCACTATGTTTTTGGCGGCCTTCAGCGTTATTCCCCTGGCCTCCGACGAGGATGAATTGCCCGCCGTTCTTAAGCCTGTTCCCCGCAAGGCGGAAGAAGCCGTTAAAGAGGCGCCTCAGGAAGTACAGGGCAAGCAGAATTTCATCAGCGTCAACGTGAACAAGATCGACAAGCTCATGGATCTGGTGGGGGAAATAGTCACCACGGAATCCATGGTCACCAAAAATCCGGAGGTAGTGGGCCTGCAGATAGAAAGCTTCGAGCGTTCCGGCCAGCAGTTGCGTAAGCTGATCAACGAATTGCAGGATATCGTGATGAGTGTGCGTATGCTACCTGTATCCACCACCTTTCATAAAATGCACCGCATAGTGCGTGATATGAGCAAAAAGGTGGGCAGGGAGGTAGATCTGACCATCATAGGCGAGGAGACGGAGGTGGATAAAAATATTATCGACCATCTCTCCGACCCATTGATGCACCTGATTCGTAACGCTGTGGATCACGGCCTGGAGGCACCGGGCGAGCGGGCGATCGCAGGCAAACGCTCCAAAGGCACCGTTACCCTGGAGGCCCGCAATACGGGGGGCGACGTGACCATAACCGTTTCCGATGACGGCCGGGGGTTGGATCGCGAAGCCATAATACGCAAGGCTATCGAGCGCGGCCTCACCACTAAAAGCCCGGAAGAGATCAGCGACAGGGAAGCTTATTCCTTCATCTTCCTACCGGGATTCTCCACCAACGAGCAGGTCACGGAGTTTTCCGGGCGCGGCGTAGGCATGGATGTGGTGCGCAGCAATATCGAGAAGGTGGGGGGCAGTGTATTGGTGGATAGCTCCCCGGGTAAAGGCACGGTGGTGCAGATCAAGATACCGCTTACCCTGGCCATTATCGTAGGCATGAAGCTTTCCGTGGGGGAATTGACCTTTATCGTGCCCATACTATCTATTCAGGAATCCTTTAAACCCGAGGCCAAAGACGTGTTTTTGGACCCGGACGGTAACGAAATGATCATGCTGCGCGGCGAATGCTATTCAGTGCTGCGCTTGCATCGCTTATTCGATATTGTGCCGGAAACGACTAACCCCGAAGAGGGCATTTTGGTGCGCATCACCAACGATACCTGCACCTACTGTTTGTTTGCCGATAAGCTTTTAGGCGAACAGCAAGCAGTGGTCAAGCCCTTGCCCCTGTATATCCAGAAGCACAATCATAATATGCGTGGGCTGGGTGGCTGCGCCATTTTGGGTGATGGTTCCATCAGCCTGATCGTGGATGTGAACAGTCTGAACGGATAGCGACCGGAAGTTAGATAACAACCTGAGATGGGCGCTCTTTGCAAAGCAAAGAGCGCCCAAATTGTGGTGCGCCCAGCTCGACAGTGGAGGTTAAGTACAATATCCTGTAGAGAGACCGAGCAAGGTTAACTGCATTAGCGGGAGGAACCCCCGCCCGGAAAGGAACAGCCATTCCACCGGTAGCGAGTCATGGAGCGCAAGCAGTAATGCTAGCGTTTAAGCGTTGACAGCTAGGCATTAGGCCTGAAAGTGAATGAGCCCCGAAAAATGTAGAGATGGAGCAGGCCGACGTTGTTACAGGAACGGAAGGCAACATATCCGCAAGCGAAATGGCGAGTGAACGGATACCGCCCCGGGGTCGAAGAGCCAGGCATGATGTACAATGTGCAGATAGCAACTCGGGAGACCCACGCAACCCTCCACACAGGGAGTATGGCTTACAACGCAACAAACGGAGGAAGCCAAAAGGCGGCGTGGGAGTCGGATACCGCCATAGTACCGAAGATACCGGGTAATGCCGGGGGAGGGAAGGGCGGTACACAGGTAGGCCCTGTCTAAGGGACACATTTTCTATACACAGGGATAGGAGGAAAAATGGTAACAAAACTGGACAGGATAGAAGAACTGTCAACAGAAAACCCCAAGATGGTGTTCACGTCATTATACCATATGATAAACGAAGAGATGCTGAGGGAATGCCATCAGGAAATGGATGGCAGGAAAGCGGCAGGCGTGGACAACGTAACCAAAGCCGAGTACGAGGCAAACCTGGAAGGGAATCTGAAAGAGCTAGTAGGACGGCTCAAGAGGAAAAGCTACAAGCCCCAACCATCATTGCGGGTATACATACCGAAGGCCAATGGAAAAATGAGGCCGCTAGGGATGGCCGCATATGAGGATAAGCTCGTGCAATCGGCGCTCGGGAAGGTACTGATGGCTGTATACGAGCCGAAGTTCTGCAACAGCATGTATGGGTTTCGCCCCAACCGTGGATGCCACGAAGCGCTAAAGGAGCTGGCGCAGTTGGTAGAGAAGGGGAAGACGAGCTACATAGTAGATGCGGACATAAAAGGCTATTTCAACAACATAGAGCATGAGCGGGTGCTAGAGCTAATACGGTTCAGGCTGGCAGACCCGAACATACTATGGCTGATAAAGAAGACGCTTACCGCGGGCGTAGTAGATGGCGGGAAGTGGCAACCAACAGTTAAAGGAACCGAGCAGGGAAATCTGGCATCACCGGTAATCGCGAATATATACATGCACTACGCGCTTGCACTCTGGTACGAAGTGAAATTCAAAAAGACATGCAGAGGGGAAAGCGGGCTGGTCATCTATGCTGATGATTTTGTGGCAACATTCCAATATAAAGACGATGCAGCCAGATTTCTTGAAGCGGTCAAGGAGAGGTTTGCAACCTTTGGGCTGGAGCTGGAGCCAAGCAAGACAAGGCTAGTAGAATTTGGAAGGTTCGCCGAGGAAAACAGGGGGAACCGTGGAGAAGGGAAGCCGGAAACATTCGATTTCCTTGGATTCACGCATTACTGTTCCAAAAGCCATAAAACCGGTAAATTCAGAATGAAGCGGAAAACGGCACAAAAGAAACAGCGGCAGAAGCTGAAGGAGATGAATATCTGGCTGAAGCAAAACAGGCATCTACGGCTAAGAGATCTGACCAATACGCTAAACCTGAAACTACGCGGACACTACCAATACTACGGCATAACGGACAACTCCAGAAGCATAGAAAATTTTCTTCATGAGACGCAACGGATGCTGTATAAATGGCTGAATCGGAGAAGTCAGAAGAAAAGCTATACGTGGGAAGGATTCAACCAGCTGTTAAAAGTATTTCCGCTGGTGCAGCCCCGTATATATTTTAATGTTTACCACTGACAGTATATCGAATCTACCTGTGAGGAGCCGTGTGCGTGAATTGCGCCAGCACGGATCTGTGAGGGGCGGATGTCGCGAGGCCTCCGCCTACTCGACCAGAACGTACCCAATGAGCACACCCAGCGTGTTCAATAGCAGATCGTCCAGCTCCGCCACACCCTTGCGAAAAATAAACTGCGATGTTTCTATGGCAAGGGAAAACAGCGCTCCATAGGTTACGATCCTGAAAAATCCATTTCGCTTAACCAATATGGGCAACAAAAAGCCAAAGGGAACAAACCAACCGATATTTCCCAAAAATACCCTTAAGAACGGCCACATGCCAACATCATTATATACATGTATCAAATCTAGAAATAATACCAGATTAAGCTGCCGTTCGGCGTAATGAACGCCAAAGCGGAAAACCGCTAACCTTAAAACGATCAAGATGTAAATTGCGAACAGTATTAGGCAGATAGTCTTTTTCGCAGCTATCCTTTCACCCACAGCCGTTTCCTCCTCCACAGAATAAACGCGATGACCGGGATCAGATATATCGGCAAAGCGGGTTCATCCATCATTACCGCCGGGGCGTCCTTTCCGTTATCGTTCAAAAACTTAGCTTGCAGTTCCAAAAGGGAGTTTTCTTGTTCCGCAGTTTCCAGCACGGTAAAAGCGGTATACTTTGTCAGCATTCTTTGCCTAAAGCTGTCACGCACCAGTTCAATTTGCGCGGCGCTGTCATTATTATAGGCAGAGCTTTTACTTAGCAAAATGAAGGCGTTTTGATATACGTTATCCGTGTAACAGATAAAATCCCCGCTTATGACGGTTTCGCTCTGATCATTATCCGCCACGGCATTGCCGTTATAAGACAATGCTGTGCATAAAATCGGGGAATATACGATTTCGTGCCGCTGGTTGTCCGAAAAAGAATAAGGGGTCAAGGACAAGTCATAGCCCAGGTTGTAATAATAGGCGCTTTCCGGAAAATCCTTGGCCAAATTGCTTTTTTCAAAAGTCGGGGCTTTGTTAATATTATCGCTAACCCCTATGATAACCGGAAAACAGCCCTCTTCCATTTCCTTAAAAATCAACTCCATCGCCAAAGGCAGGTTAAACCCGCCTTGGCGCCGCACCATATCCAAATTTACGTCGCATACCTGGTAGGAGGCCGCGTAAATTTTTGTATTTGTTAATTGAGCGCTGCTAATATACGCCGATACCTTTTTTAAGTGTTCCTCGTAGGGGCTGTTTGAGCTGGCGTCGATAATGAAATAATATTTCGGCGTTCGTAGAAGAGGCGGTAAACTGCTTTTGCAGGCGGCTGGGACAAAGCTTATGCCGGGCATATCTATAGGCGCCGCGATACTTTTTACGGCGGTAAGAGATATTTCTTGCCCGTCGATAATTATGACTTCGCTTTGAGAGTGCCAAATAAGAAAGCCCGTCTTCCGTATCTGATGGCTATCAAAAGGGTATACCCGGAGCTCTATCGTATTATCGCTTTTATAGCATAAAAGCCCCGGATCTCTTGGCGTGCGGATAATATTATTGTAGGTTATCAGCGCCGCCCGCTTATCCGTTAATAGCCCTTGTTTTCTCTCCTGACCAACATACAAATAATAATCCTTGATGAAGCAGCCGTCCGGCAGGGTGAATTCTGTTTTGTATTCCGCAAAAAAGTTTCCGCCATTATTGCGGATCTCCAAATCGACCCAGGTTTTATAAATGCCGCTTTCTTCATCAAATTCCGTACTTGTGGTAGCCTTCAGTAAGCTAACATCTAAGGAGCGGTCTGTGCCGGAGTTGATCGGTTGATCATTACTTGCGCCAAAAAATATTTTGCTCAGTTTTTGTGATGTATCGGGGGATAGCATCTTGTTATCAAGAACCGCTATGCGGTAAAATTTGGAAATAATAGGTGTATCAGTACCGCCGTTGAATAATGACCAGCTTTCCTCTCCTGTTTCAGTGGCATGCGCTAATGTTGCGCCGAGTCTTTTAATATTGACCGGAGGCGTCTTTGAGGAATCTGCTGATAAGTAAGTCAGCGCGTTATTAAAGTTTGCTTTGTCAAGATTAAAACGAGTCATCGTCCTTTAGTATGGGTATTATTATTCAGTATTCGTCCTGGGAGCGCTACATTATAGCCGCCACATTTCAGCCTAACTAAAGCAATTAAATTGTCAATGTTTCTATACCCGTAACCCATGCGGATTGTCACTTTTATTTTGTTGTTGATGGCTTCAATCCGGGCATTCGTTAAGCCATATTTGATGGCGGCAAGAATTGCCGCTTTGTGCCGCTTTATCTTCCTTCCAAGTTCAACAAACTCCTTGATCCTGCACCGTTGCGCCCATTTTAGCCAGCGCATCAGTTCTTCCACAGCATCGTTATACGAGTACCTAAAAATTAACCGCAGAGTTTCTTTCAATAAATAGGCACGATACAGCCGTTTGTCCAATTTTATCAGCATTTCTATAACTGCCTGCTGGTTCTTTGTCAGGTTCTCCGGATTCTTCAATAAGGCGTATTTCTGGTTTTTGGAATTCTCTTTTTTTTAGAGCGTTCCGCCTTCTTTACTTCGGTGGCATCCTTTTTCGCTTGCCTAACAGTTGCCCTTCTTACTTCGTCAAGGCAGTCATTAGCCCAGGCAACCACATGGAATGGGTCGATGCAGCGCTCGGCGGTGGGACAATATTCGCTGATACAATCCGCTATCCAGCGTGCCCCGTCCGCCGTAACATACTTGATTTTGGCGCGCTGTTCCGCTGTTAAACTCTGGAAAAAGCCTGACAGAACCTCTTTGCCGTGACCTTTGTTAGCCCATATTAATTGCCCTGTTTTATGGTTGATGACCACTGTCATATACTTGTGTCCCTTTTTATATGAGGTCTCGTCAATGCCTATTTCTTCAAGATCATCAAAACGGTTTGGTTGTTCTTTTTCAAGTGATTCCTGAACCCGCCGCGCTATGGAACCGACTGTATGCCATTTTATCCGAAAATACTCAGAAACATCCTGCGCTGTGGTGTGAAGTGCTAGCCAGGTGACTGCAGTCTCAAAGTCATATGTGTAGTCAGAACTGTGTCTAGCCCACGGAACCTTCGCCACTATCACACCATGTTCCGGGCAGGTAACTCTTGGCGATGGTGCTTCGATATATACCCTTACGCTACCGAAATCCAGCGACCGCCAGCGCCGCAATTTCCTTGATGAATCGTACCCTTGGCATCGCTTACCGCACAGCGGGCAGCGATGGGTATCGCGGATCATGGGACGGGCGCGGATTACAAGTATTTCTTCTTCCCCAACTGTTTCAAAATAGGCTTCTTCTATTACGATTTTCTTGAGTTTAAGCAACTGTTTTATCAGCGATGTTGTATGCATTTTTTATCACATCCTTGCGTATGGTTTCAATGCATACCAGTATATCAAATAACGCCTTTGTTATCAATATGTTATATTCTCTTTTCACCCATCACTAAAGGCGTAGAGCCATTAAAACTGACGGATAGAGCAACTGGTATAGTTATGACGCCCAGTAGAACCGCAGCGATCATACCTTTCATATATTTTGTTTTGAACCTTTTCGCGTCCCGCAAAATTTGGAATAACTCCGCGGCGAACACTGTTGCCGGTACAAAAATCAATAATCCCAAGCCGTAGAACACTATACCGATTACTCCATAGGGCATAAAAGGCAAGAACACTATGGTAAAATAAACTATATAGGTAAACCCTACGATTTTCAGATAAAAAAGCGCTAAGGAAAGCCTGTCTTCTTTTAGTTCGACCAGCATTACGAGCCCGTTTACCAGGGCGATAATATAAAACCACACATTGGAAAAATTTCCGAAAATCCCACCGCCGCCAACACCAAAGAAAAATCCCCCGTTATTCAAAGTAAGACTTGCCACAGGCAAAAGGATGGCGGCGATCAATATGAATATGCGGTATTTTGTTGACATGGGTTTATGTGCGGATGCTTCATCGGTAAGCGGCCTATTTCTATTGAGCTTAAAGAATGCTTTGACTATGGCATAGGTAAAAATACAGAATAAGCCGATAATTATCATGGGAAAATAATTTGTGTTTTGCGTTGTGCTGGCACTGAGCAAAATGGCTGTTATGATCGGAACCATCAGGCATAGCAGCAGTTCAAACTTTATCAGCAATAGAAAATCCTTAATTTTTCTCATCGGATAGCCGCCTTCTTTCCATTACAAAATACAGTATCAATCCCGATATAAAATAGATGAGCAAAGAAATGGTATTATGTATTGGAACAAATTTATCCCAGGTGCAGAAGGGCACGCTCACCGATATCCTGATTATAGTGATGATAAAGGCCAAAGCAAGTGAGAGTAAATAGAATTTTGCCATAGCCGCGATTTTGCGTTTAAGGCCCGTGTAATTGTGCAGGAAGCCAAATACCATCATAATGAATAAATTGATGAACAGCTTGATCCCCATGCAGTTTTTAGCCACGGTAAACAGTCCGTTCGTCTGTTCGTACCCTACGCCTTCTTTGAAAATAAAGTTGAAGTTGAATAGGTAGGATAACACGGTTTTATGAGGCAGCAGTGTTAATTCTATATTTCGGTTCAGGATGATGTAGCTTGCCGCGCACATACCAAGGCATAGCGCATACAGTATAATATTACTTCGCTTCAGGGGCGTCATCTTTCATTCCTCCACAAATTCCAATATATCCCCCGGCTGGCAGTCAAGGGCTTTACAGATTTCCTCCAAGGTGGAAAAGCGGATGGCTTTGGCCTTGCAGTTTTTGAGTATGGATAAATTGGCGGGGGTTATGTTCATTATTTCCGCCAGCTCCATCAGGCCGATTTTTCGCTTGGCCATCATCACGTCTAGGTTGACTATTATTGGCATGGCTCACACCGTCCAATCGTTTTCTTCTTTTATGGCTACGGCTTGCTTGAACACATCTTTGAGGGTCAGGCAAAACAGCCCCAAGAGGAAAAACAAAATTACGATAACCGCTGTCATGAGAGTAAACCAAATAATGCTCTTGACCAAATAGATCAGGGCGATCAGCATGCTGGCAACAGAACATTTTCTTAGGCAGCTGACATTGGCGCCGATAAAGGGATTACCGCCCAACAGTGTCTTGAACATGGCCTTAAGCTGCCATAAAATGTACAGCGAGCATAGTCCGGAGGATAATAGGATGACGGTAAACGGTCTGACTACGATCGAAGCATAACCGAATAGCGAGGTCAGTTTCGGCATGGCGAAAGGCAGAGCGGCGCAGGCGAGTATTCCGCCGTAAAACATGATATCCACCAGGACTTTGGTTAAATGATGTACAAAACTGTTCTTATACATAATAGCCCCTCCACTTATAATATAGATATAGTATTACATATCATAAAACAAAAGTCAATATATTTTTATTGTTTTTCGATAAAAATATATTGACTTAAGGTATTTATGGCCGTGTAGCCTTTTGCTACTCTACAAAGTGTTATTAGTAGAGAGGAGGATTGAAAATGACAATACAATCGTAGGCGGCTGGAGATTGCAGATTTTCTTACTCCATTGTATATGCCGATTCACTGTCAATTAATCCTTAGCGTGAATCGGTTATACTGCTTTCTACTGCTCGCAACAAAAACTTTGTTGCGAAATATGATAGATAAGTAGTATAATTAAGAAAATAACGCTATATACCAACCGTCTACCACTCACCTGCCCACTGCCCACTGCCACTATATCAGGAGGTTGTATGCTACATAATATCGAACCGCATAAATATAACTGCGATTTTTTGCCGCGCCTCCCCGATAAAGAGCGGGATCATCTATTGGTTTTTGCCGGGGAGCAAATATGGATGAAGTGGGAAAACGGCCGTTTGACCTTGCCGCTGTTCAGCGATTTATTAGATGTGGAGCGCTGGGGTAGGGAAGCGCGCTATCTGTTTACCGTGGATGATATCGCTTATTTTGACGCTCCCGCCGACCTGGTGGCGGGGCAGGATGGCGAAGCCGAGGGCGGGAAGGAAGCCTGGCAATACATGCCGGTGCGCGATCTGCGGGAATTTAGGCCGCCTTGGCTGGCCTTTGCCGCTATCACCGGCTATCACCTGCATTATTGGTACGCGCACAACCGCTATTGCGGTGCCTGCGGCGCAAAGTTCGGGTACAGCGCCGATGAACGGGCGCTCTTATGCCCGTGCTGCGGGTATCTAAAATATCCGGAAATAGCCGCGGCAGTGATCGTGGGGGTAAGTGATGGCGATAAACTGCTATTGACCAGATATGCCGATAGACCATACAAGAGATACGCGCTGGTCGCCGGTTTTGTGGAAATAGGCGAATCCTTGGAAGATACGGTGCGGCGCGAGGTTGCTGAAGAGACGGGACTTGCCGTGAAAAACATCCGCTATTTCGCCAGCCAGCCCTGGGGGTTTTCGCGCTCGCTTTTGACGGGGTTCTTCGCCGAGGTGAACGGTTCCACCCATATTACCCTGGACGGGCGGGAACTCGCCGAGGCGGTGTGGGTAAAGCGGGAGGATATTGCCTCCGAGCCCAGCCTGATCAGCCTCACCGCTACTATGATGATGGCTTTTAAAAACGAATTTCGTAAGTAGGGCAAACTTAAGATAAACTTAAGATAAACTTAAGATAAAGCTCATCCTAGCTCATCCTAGCAAAGCGATAAAAACATGTTGATATTTTCCTTCCAATGGCATATACTATGAGCAGGTAAGAAAAGTAAGGCAAGCGAGAAAATCAAGGAGGGGGTCATTGTGGAAGTAGCAAGGATAACCACGAAAGGACAGGTAACAATACCTATCGAAATAAGAAAGAAGCTGAACTTGAAGGAAGGCGATAAAATACTGTTTTTTGAAGAGGAAAACGGCAGGGTGTACTTTGAAAATATGGCTTTACTAGCCTTCACCCGTATTCAGGGAGATATGGCAGGTGAAGCACAAAAAGCAGGTTTTAATACGGAAAAAGAATTACAGGACTATGCAAGGGGAATCAGGAAAGAGCTGTGGGAGAAAAGCTGTGCGAATAATGCTTGATACAAATGTCTTGATTTCAATGATTTTCTTCCCTTCAAAACAGATGAATGAACTGAAACATAAACTGTGCAAACAGCATTCTATTGTTTTATGCCCCTACATAGTTAATGAGCTCCAAACAGTCGTTGGGCGTAAATTCGCGGCAAAAGCAAAATCCCTCGAGAAGTTTTTTGAGAACTTACCTTTTGATTTGGTAAACACACCGAAGTCTTTTAACATTGGCAAATACCCGAAAGTGCGAGATGAGCGGGATACACCAGTTTTAGCAATGGCCATTCTTGATGACGTTGACATTCTCATTACAGGCGATAAGGATTTTTATGATGTTGATGTAGAACGTCCAGAAATACTTAGCCCATCTGATTTTCTGGAGAAATACTGAAACAAATAGTTTATAACAGCATATAGCTATTTAAGTAATCCCTGCAAGGCCAGACGGAAATACTACTATTGAACAAAACAGCGGTACCATGTATAATAACTATAAAAGGACAGATTACGACATGGTTTCTGTCCCCAATAACTTGTTATTTTACTATAGTTTCGGCGGCTTAAGCGGTTGCTATATTGAGAAAGTTCTAATTTGTTATAGATTTAACGGCGCGGTTGGGCAAATAGCTGCCTAAGAAAGTGAGGTTCCTGTGAATTTCAAATATAACGATCATTTTCGCCCCTGCCACGATGTTGTCTTTGCTATCACCTTCGCGAACAAGCCTTTGTTCACTAGGCTGTGTTCAGCAGTTTATGATGTAAAGATTAACATTGTTGGCGAACCACATTCGCAGGCAGTTAAACGGGATAACGATGCCCTGCTGAACGCTATCAGATTCGACGTTCTGGCTGTTGCGGATACTGAGCAAATCTTCACCATAGACATCCAGAGGCGTTATACAAAAGGGCGGCAAGAGCGGCGAGGGGCGTATTACATGTGCAGGGCAGTATCGAGCCAGCCTGTAGCAAAAATGAAATATGAAGAGCTTCACCCTGTACACATTGCCTTTATTCTGACGGAGCAGGAAAATGCTCCGTCAGGAGTTCGTAAAGTTAGCCTTTGCTATCTTGACACAGGAGAACCCTATGACGACCTGATCGAGTTGGTGTTAGTATATGTTCCGACGGTAATCAAAGAACGCACAGCTTGTGAAGACGATCTCTATGTGTTCTCGCGCTTTTTCGCCATTGGAAGCAAGGAGGAGGCAACTGCTTATGCAGACGAATTCGAGGAAAACGATTTGGGGAAGGAGTTGATTAACATGTACAACTCGATAGTGGCAACTTACCAAGAACTGAAGGAAATAGAAAACAGCCCTTATTTCACACAAAGGCTAACCGAAGCGCAGTTAGCAGAGGCTCGGGCAGAAGCTGAAGCTAAAGGCGAAGCAAGGGGCGAAGCAAGAGGCGAAGCAAGAGGCGAAGCAAGAGGCGAAGCAAGAGGCGAAGCAAGAGGCATAAACCGTTTGGCTGAACTGATTAAAAAAGGATACGACTTAGATACAGCGCTTAGAATTATAAAGGAAAGCGCATACATCAGTCAGTAATTACAAATTAACCAATTATTCCGAATTCGAGCTTTTTCGTGTCCCGAATGGCATCTCTGATGGCGCGGTTGGGCAAATAGCTGCCTAAGAAAGAGAGATTCCTATGAATTTCAAATATGACGATTATTTCCGTCCCTGCCACGATGTTGTCTTTGCTATCACCTTCGCGAACAAGCCTTTGTTCACTAGGCTGTGTTCAGCAGTTTATGATGTAAAGATTAACATTGTTGGTGAACCGCATTCACAGGCAGTTAAACGGGATAACGATACCCTGCTGAACGCTATCAGATTCGACGTTCTGGCTGTTGCGGATACTGAGCAAATCTTCACCATAGACATCCAGAGGCGTTATACAAAAGGGCGGCAAGAGCGGCGAGGGGCGTATTACATGT
>Ga0082212_10008788_pt1 | contig 13130 bp, 11 predicted proteins | sample TergutNt197P3_FD_71548 | JGI IMG/M metagenome (GOLD analysis project Ga0082212, IMG submission 71548) | Neocapritermes taracua P3 segment gut microbial communities from Petit-Saut dam, French Guiana - Nt197 P3 | ecosystem: Host-associated > Arthropoda: Insects > Digestive system > Gut ... | reverse complement strand
ACCCGTAATGAAATAAAAAAATATGATCAATCACTTAAACAATATAGAGATATGTATTTGATGGAAACCGCATTACAAAGAAAAGCAGTACTACTTAAAGAAAGAGATGCTGAAATTCAAGTGAAAGATGCTGAAATTCAAGTGAAAGATGCTGAAATTCGGGATGTTAAAACTGAAATTAAAATGGCTAAAGCTGAAATTCGGGAAGCTAAAACAGAAATTCAGAAGGCAAAACTTGCACTGAAAACCAAAGACGAAACCATGGTTCATGTGTTATTTGAAGCCGGTGTTTCGGTTGAGAAGATTGCATCGTCCACCGGATTAAGCATGAAGGAAATCAATCGCATCATCAAGACATGTTAGTTACACAACTTTCATGAAGAAAAGGAATATTCGTCAATTTTTCATTCTGCTGTGCAGTATTGTGTTGGTGGCGCTGGTTTCGTCGAAATATTTTTTTCGTATCGACCTTACTGCCGAAAAGCGATACACTCTGTCGGCCGAGACCAAACAAGTGTTGCGACAGTTGGATGCTCCACTGTACGTGGATATTTTCCTTGACGGCGATCTTCCCGTTCAATTCCGGAAACTTCGCAATAGTATTCGTGAAATGTTCGACGACTTCAAACCTTACAGCAAAGACCGTATCGTTTGTCGTTTCATCGATCCCTCTGAAGCCGCCAACCGGCAGGAGCGCGAAGAACGCTATGCCGGACTTGAGGAAGCAGGTATCCGCAGAATCTCTGCCAATAAAACGAACAAAGATGGCAGTCTGTCGCAGCAAATCATTTTTCCGGGCGTTATGCTTTCATATAAAAACAGGGGAGCAGCGGTCAATCTATTGAGGAACAATCGTATGGTCAATTATGAAATGGCATTGAACGAATCGTTTGAAGCGCTCGAATACGAACTGATCAAGGCTGTGAATATGCTGAGCGCCGACAGCATCGGGCGTGTGGCGTTTACCACCGGACACGGAGAACTCAGCAGAGCCGAAATAGACAATCTCGGCAACGAGTTTGCCAATTTCTACGACGTACACTTTCAAAACATTAACGGAAAATTGGACGCTTTGAATCCATACAAGGCAGTGATCATTGCCAGACCCCGTGAAGCCTTCGACGAAAAGGACAAATTTGTGATCGACCGCTATATCATGCGCGGCGGCAGGGTGATGTGGCTGATGGACGGCGTTGACGTGAATACCGACAGTTTGTTCACTGCGAATATGACCTTTGCGCTGGCTCGGGAACTAAATCTCGACGGCCAGTTGTTTACCTATAACGTACGTATCAACCCTATTGTTGTACAGGATATTGCGTCCGGCGCTATTCGTGTAGAATTGGCTGACGGTTCGTCGCAACCCTCGCTTGCCCCCTGGCTCTATTATCCTTTGGCTATGCCCTCATCCAACCATGTGATTACCAAGAATATCAACCCTGTGTGGCTTCGCTATGCCAGCGACATTGATACAGTGGGGCTCGACAGCGGTATTCGCAAAAGCGTACTGCTGCAAACATCCGGGATGTCGCGAACGAAAAGCGTTCCCTGCATGATCAGTCTGGACGAAGTTCAACAACAGATTGATCAGCGACAGTTCAACAAGTCGCACCGTATCCTTGCCGTGCTTCTCGAAGGCGAATTTCCATCGGTGTTTCGCAGCCGTAACGCACGAAATCTGTTTCCGGAATTACAGGAAAAACAAGCCGAAAAAAGCGTTGCTACCAAAATGTTGGTAGTAGCCGACGGTGATATTGCCCGCAACGATGTGCGTAATACGCCAAACGGCGTCATTCCGGCCAACCCGCTCGGATACGACCGCAATACAGGAAAAACTTTTGGAAACAAGGAATTTTTAGTCAATGCGCTCAATTACCTGACCGACGATAGCGGGCTGATGAATCTGCGCAATCGCGAATTTAAACTGCGGTTACTTAACAAACAGAAAGTAAACGACGAGCAGTTGAAATGGCAGATGATCAACCTCGCACTGCCCATGTTGCTACTTCTGGCCGGCGGACTAATACACAACCGTTGGCGACGTTACCGTTATTGAGGTTTGTATCTATTCTTATTTGTCCGTCGCCTCTCGCCACCCATTTGTAAGTGGTCAGTTCATTCAATCCCATCGGGCCGCGTGCGTGCAGTTTCTGAGTACTGATTCCTATTTCGGCGCCCAATCCGAATTGCGCTCCGTCGGTGAACGCCGTTGAAGCGTTGGCATATACGGCTGCCGCATCCACGCGATTGAGGAACAGTTCTATATTTGCCGCATCGTTGCTGATGATGGCTTCGCTGTGGCGCGAACCGTATCGTTCAATGTGTTTCAGCGCTTCTTCGATACTGTCAACCGTCTTCACAGCCATTTTATAATCTAAAAATTCAGTACCATAAGAATTTTCATCGGCGGGTTTCAGCAAATCAGCCGGATAACGACCCTGCAAAGCCCGCATGGCATGTTCGTCGGCATACACGATCACATGGGCGTCGGCTAAAGGGTTAAGCGCAAAAGCCAGATCACGCAGCCTGTTATGGTGTACAATCAGACAGTCGAGCGCGTTACACACACTGACACGCCTTGTTTTAGCATTGTTGATGATGGCTGACGCCTTTTCGCGATTTCCTGTCTGATCATAATAGATATGCACAATCCCTGCGCCGGTCTCAATCACCGGAATCCGGGCGTTTTCACACACAAAGTCAATCAGATTCTGACTTCCCCGCGGAATAACAATATCCACGTATCCCCGCGCGTTCAGCAATGCCGTGGCGGCTTCCCTGTCGGGAGGAAGTAAAGCGACCATGTCGGCGCTGATTTGATGATGAACCAAAGCCTCCTGAATCAGGGCGACTGCCGCTTCGTTGGAGTATTGAGCATCGCTGCCGCCTTTGAGTACGCAGGCATTTCCCGATTTGATACATAATGAAAACACATCGAAAGTCACATTAGGCCGGGCTTCATAAATGACGCCGATAACCCCGATGGGAACGGATATTTTTTGAATATCCAAACCGTTCGGTCGTATCTTTTTTTCCAAAACCTTTCCCAATGGCGAAGGCAATGAGGCTACATTGCGCATGTCGCCGGCAATATCGGCTATACGTGCGGCAGTCAGTTTCAAACGGTCGTACTTGGGATCGGACATATCCATCCTGTCCAAGTCCTTTTGATTGGCGGCCAACAACTGATGGGTATTTTTTTCGAGCAGGCCGGCTAAATCATTCAATAATTCTTCAACCTGACAATGCCCTGTGAAAGATATGAAAGCCTCGCGAGATTTGGAAAAGATATCCTGATAATCCATATTTTAGTTACTTTCCTCAGCCTTTTCGGTTCGTGAACCGGCATAAATTTCATCAATCATCTTACCGTATTTTTTGGTAAGCTGACGTCGTTTGAGTTTGAGGGTTGGCGACAATTCGCCTGTTTGTGCGCTCCACTCGTCAGACACTAACCTGAAACGTTTGATCTGCTCGGTTGCGTTCAATTGTTTGTTCACCTGACTGACCTCCTGCCGGAAACATTCGAGCACTTCGGGAAGCTGTACCAGTTCGCGGTTATTTGAAAACTTGACTCCCTGTGCATAACACCAATGGTGCAATTGAACGAAATCAGGGGAAATCAGCGCGCTGGCAAACTTTTCGTTCTCGCCGATCACAATGGCCTGATCAATCAGCATGGATTCTTTCATCTTGTTTTCAATTACCTGTGGTAATACATATTTCCCGTTCGAGAGTTTAAAAATTTCTTTTTTACGATCCGTCACCGTCAGGAAATTATTTTCATCAAACATACCAATATCTCCGGTATGAAAAAATCCTTCGCTATCGATCACCTGTTCAGTCAGTTCCGGAGCATTGAAATAACCGAGCATCACGTTTGGCCCCTTACACAATATTTCGCCATCATCGGCGATTTTTACTTCCACGTCTTCAAGAGCAGGCCCTACCGTACCCGGCTTTGGCCTTCCTCTCCGCAAATCGCTTACTGCAATTACCGGTGAAGTTTCCGTCAGGCCATAACCTTCAAGCAGGTCGATACCTACGGCGCTGAACAGGTTGGCCAATCTTGTCTGTAACGGAGCGCCACCCGAAACGATGATCCTTACCTGTCCGCCCAATACGTCCGTCCATTTGGAGAAAACCAGCTTCCGCGCTATCATCAGCCGGAAACGGTAAATCAGATTACTTTTGTGGCGGGGATCAAACTTAACGGCAACAGCAATAGCGTCGTTCAGTATCTTTCTCTGTATGCCTTTCAGTTCTTTGCTTTTTCCGACAATTCCGGTATATATCCGTTCTAAAAGTCTGGGAACCGTATTGAAGATGTGGGGTTGCACCTCCTTGATGTTTTCCATGATAGCCCCCATGTTTTCAGCATAATACACGGAAAAACCCTTAAACTGGAAGTGGTAGTTCATCATGCGCTCGTAGATATGGCTGATGGGCAGAAAACTCAATGCCCGCGCGCCTGTGGTAAGGTAATTGCGGTCGGAAGTCGCTTTGACATTGGTGATAAAATTGTTATGCGACAGCATCACCCCTTTGGGTATGCCGGTAGTTCCCGATGTGTAGATCAGGGTGACCATGTCGTCGGGTTTGACGGCGTCTTTGATTTGCTGCACCTGCGGCATCAATTCGTCGGATCGTGCATTTCCCTGTACTGCAATTTCTTTCCAGTTATTTACGCCTTCAATCTGATTGAAAGTGTACAGATGTTCTATAACAGGACTGCTCTCAACCAGCGGCCGGAGCTTTTCGAGCAGCAATCTGTCCGAAACCACCAGCATACGGGGCGCTGCATGGTTCAGGATGTATTGATACTCGTCTAAACTGATGGTCGGGTAGATCGGTAAGGAAATCACCCCGATCTGCGCCATCCCCATCTCGAAAAAATTCCATTCGGGACGATTATTCGAAATCATGGCAATCCTGTCACCCGGTTTGTACCCCATGGACAGCAATCCACAACTGACGTCATTGGCATTTTTGATGTATTCGTCGCCGCTGTATTTTATCCATTTGCCGGCAACTTTACAGGCCAAAGCATCGTCCAACCGGTACTGCGTCCGGTATTGATCCAGTAAATCAAACGTTCGTGTTATCATGATCAATGAGTTTTAAAAATTATGGACGACAAACATATATGTTTTTTTCCAAAATAACTAAAAAATAAAAAAATATTTGGCTAATTTTTCAGCCGCCATTATCTTCATCATCCACTCATCTTACGTGAAAAACCGGAGTGGTGATGATGTAATATTCAGGCGTTTCGTCCTGTTCCGTCTTCATGTAATATTTGATCACAAACTGCTGAACCGGCGAAAGTGTTGGTTTACGTCTGATAAGCAAAAAGAACCGTTTGGGCGCTTCATAAGGAGAATTTTTGTTGTATTCGCTTAACAGCATCCTTTCAACTTTATCATTGGGCAAATAAACAAAGATTTCGACTATATCGCTCAAATCGTAATCTTTACCGTGCATTTCATCAAAATCGTAATTGCTCGACACCCAGATTTTATCAACTAATTGACGGGTGCCTGCATAGCCGGGACGTTTTGAATTACAGGCAAAAAGTTCCTGCGTAAAACCAAACCGGGGCTGCATGATATGCTGCGAGTGATATAATAATAATGTATCGGGCGTTACTACGTACAACGCCATACTGTCGCACGGATATACGTTGTTGTCATAATCCTGATCAAACAACTCGGGAAACTGAATCTTACCATGTTTATCTATGTAATACTTGTCGATATATTTAAAGACCATACCCTGTATCTTGAAGTACGGCTCCACATACAAATCCAGGCACTCGTTCTTGTCTTTACAACTGAACGGCACAGGAACTAACATCAATATAATCAGCGCTATTTTTAACGCGACACTTTTCATGCGAATATTTTATTTTTTGTTTATACGTTTTTTGCTTACATTTGTTTCAAATATTAGAAGATAAATTTTATGGATTCTCATCAATTTTTGGAAATATTGCTTCAACGGCAAAGTGTACGCGGCTATTCCGACAGGCCGGTAGAGCCCGAAAAATTAGCCCGCTGCCTCGAAGCCGCGCGGATGGCGCCATCGGCATGTAACGCGCAACCGTGGAAATTCGTTGTCGTAGACGATCCGCAACTGAAGGATCGTGTTGCAGGCTACACTACTTCGGGGCCATTGGTACCGATGAATCATTTTACCCGGCAAGCGCCGCTTCTGGTGGTGATTGTTCGCGAAAACCCCAATCTGACGTCCAAGATCGGCACCGTACTCAAAGACAAACCATATACGCTGATGGATATCGGTATTGTGGCGCTCCAATTCTGCCTTCAGGCGACAGCCGAAGGTTTAGGCTCTTGTATCATGGGTTGGTTCAACGAAAAGAAGGTGAAGGAGTTGCTTCATATCCCCGACAGCAAACGCGCCGAGTTGATTATCACGCTGGGCTATCCGTCGTCGCAAACCCTGCGCCCCAAAATACGCAAAAAAATAGACGATATTTGTTGTTACAACGAATATAAATAATCAATGACTGTAGATAAATATAGTGTGGTGTGGCTGATTTAACATGTTGTGTAAAATATTTTCAGAACGGGTTGCATACCTGACGGCATGTAATGCGGCGTTTTTGAATCTTTTTAAATTTTTGAATCTTTAAATTTTTGAACAATGAGTTTTGAACAGATAATGACTGAGTTGAAAAAGCGGCAGTACCGTCCGGTCTATTTTCTGATGGGTGATGAACCCTATTTTATTGACGCTATTACCGATTACATCGTCGAAAACGCCCTTGCCGAACAGGAAAAAGCGTTCAATCAGGTGGTTCTGTACGGCAAGGATACCAACGTATATACGGTGCTCGACGCAGCCAAACGCTTCCCGATGATGTCGCAGCATCAGGTGGTTATCGTGAAGGAGGCGCAGAATCTGAAAGATGTCGACAAGTTGCAATTCTATGTAGAAAAGCCGCTTCAATCCACCATCTTAGTTATTTGTCATAAATACAAAACAATAGACAAGCGTTTGAAACTCTACAAAAGTTTCGATAAATCGAAGGATGCAGTAATATTTGAATCAAAAAAACTGTACGACAACCAGGTTCCTGCGTGGATCGCCAGCTATTTGACAGAACACGGTTACGCCATAGCGCCTGCGGCAGCAACTCTGCTTACCGAATATCTGGGCGCGGAATTGGGAAAAGTGGTCAACGAGTTGAATAAGTTAATGATAACTCTTCCGGTAAATGACAAAAAAATCACGCCTGAACATATCGAAAGGAATGTTGGAATCAGCAAGGATTACAACGTGTTTGAACTGCAAAAAGCGCTTGGCGACAAGGATATACTGAAAGCAAACCGAATCATCAGTTATTTTGCCCGTAACCCCGGCAGCAACCCGATGGTGATGGTAATTTCATCGCTCTATTCATATTTTGTAAAAATACTCACCTACCATTATCTGCCCGACAAGTCGCAATCGGCAGCAGCATCGGCGCTGAAAGTCAATCCGTTTTTTGTAAAGGATTACGAATCGGCTGCCCGAAAATACCCCGCGCCGAAAATCATACAGATCATATCCCTCCTGCGCGAATACGACCTGAAATCGAAAGGCGCAGGCAGCCTGTCAGCGTCCGATGGCGACCTGATGCGGGAAATGACGTACAAGATTTTGCATGTCGCCTGATAAATTCAATATCAAGAAGATGCAAAAGCAAACGTTGCCACGCTGACCACCTGTCAGAATCAAAATAATCCACAATAAAAAAAGGCGCGATTTACCGCATCCAATCTTTGATTTTATGAATCTTTGAATCATTACTTCCTTTTCATCCGTTCCAGCACGTCATACATGCACGGTATCACCATCAGGCTCATCAATGTGGAAGTAACTAATCCGCCCACTACGGCAATGGCCATCGGCGAGCGCAACGATGCGCCTTCGCCGAAACTGAGCGCGAGCGGCGCCAGAGCGAGGATAGTAGTGAGCGTGGTCATCAGAATGGGGCGGATGCGTTGCTGGCCGGCTTCTACAATGGCGTCGGTGAGTGACATGCCGGTTTTCAGTTGGTTGATGCGATCGACCAAGATGATGGAGTTGTTGACTGCAATACCCGCCAGCATGATGATACCGATAACGCCCATCATGTTGATGGTGGAACCGGTGACGAAAAACAGCAGGATAGCGCCCACCAGCGCCAACGGAATGGTGAGCAGAATGGTGAACGGATGCAGCAGCGACTCGAATTGCGATGCCAGTACCATATATACCAGCACAATGGAAAGGATCAACGCGAACATCAGGCTGTGCATGGATTCCTGCCGTTTTTCCTCTTCGCCGGCGACGATAATCGAATAATTGGCCGGAAGGTCGATGCCGGCAACGGCCATACGGATTTCCTGCGCTATCCTGTCCAACGGTTTGCCGGTTTCCATGTTGGCCATCACCTTGCCGATGCGGTTCTGATTGCGCCGGAATATTTCCTTGGGGGCCTGCGACGGTATGATGGTTGCGATTTCCTGCAGGCGAAATTCCTGCGTACCGTTCTTGATGACAAGCGTTCCCAGCGAATGGAGCGTAATATCGGGCATCCGGATAATGATGTCGCGCATTTCGCCGCGATATTCCATCCGTCCGGCGTCCTTGCCGCTCAATTGCTGCCGCAGTTGCTCTATCACTGTGGCTAGGCTCAGGTTGTTGACGCCTGCCACAGTGCGATTGATGGAAATGGTTACTTCGGGTGCGCCGTCCTCGATGGAGGTCGTCACGTTGTACAAACCGTCAATCCCAAGCATCCTGTTTTTGACTTCTCCGGTAATTGCGGCAATTTCGTTCAGTTCTTCGCCTTTCACTTCCACCACGATGGGCGCTCCTTCGCTACCCGAAAGGGAACTCAACGAGTTTTCCTCCTGTTGAATGGTCAATTCCAATCCGTCAGGGTTTTCGGCTGTACGGATTAACTGCGCAATGACCTCGTCGGGCGGAAGTGGGTACGCAGGCGACAGTATCACTTTCATCATCGCCGTATTCTCGCCCTCGAAAATAGCGTTTTTTGAATTACTGCCCGCACCGGTATGGCTGTATACGGTCATCTCCGAATCGCCGGCGATGGTAAAAAGGAGTTGTTCGAGATGGGATACGGCGGAAGCAGTCCGTTCCAATTGCGTGCCTTCGGGCATCTTCACAAGAATCGTGAAGGCTTTGCTTTCAGGACGCGGCATAAATTCCGTGCCGATATGCGAAACGAGCAGTATCGAGAGGGCAAGCGTCAGTGCGGCAACGCCAATCACCCACCAGCGGCGGCGGAGCAACCGGCGGAGTATGGCGCTGTAACCCTTCATCCGGATGGATTGAACTTCACGAATTTTTCCGACACGTTTTTTTCGTCCCGAAAGGCGGTCGAAAAGCATGGGTATCACCAATATCGCGACGAACAGCGACGAAACGAGCGAGAAAGATACCGTCCATGCCTGATCTTTGAACAGTTCGCCCGATGCGCCGTGCAGGTAAACAATCGGAAGAAAAACGACAATAGTGGTGATCGTCGATGCGATAATTGCTCCTCCCACTTCGGAAGTACCGGTAATGGCTGCTTCCCTGAAATTCATACCCCGCTCGCGGTTACGAAAAATACTTTCAATCACCACGATAGCATTGTCCACCAGCATTCCTGCGCCAAGCGCTAATCCGCCAAGCGTCATAATATTGAGAGACAGTCCATTGAAGAACATCAGGTTAAAAGTGGCTATGATGGAAACCGGTATGGCAAGAGCCACAATGAGCGTGGTGCTGATGCGGCGCAGGAAGACAAACAACACAATCACTGCTAACGCCATCCCCACGAGAGCGCTGTTTTTCACCTCGCCGATGGCATTTTTGATGAAAGCGCCCTGATTGGCGATTACCTGAAAACGGTAACCCGGCAGCGCCTGCTCAATGACGCCCAACTGACGCACTGTTTCATTGACTACCTTCACCGTGTTGTAGCGCATTTCCTTGTAGATGGACAGTCCGATGCTCCGTTCGCCGTTGATGCGGACGATGTTTTCGGGACGGGCGTTTTCAAATCGCACGGCAGCAATTTCTTTCAGGTAAAGAGGCGCTTTTTCGCCGGATGTTGTCGCCGTTGCATAAGTGGCCGTCTGCTGATTTTCAACAGGTTTGTAGCCAACAATCAGATTTTCAAAATCGGCTACGGAGCCAAACATACTGGCGCTTTTCACTAAATATTGCAGTCCCATTTCGCTGATACGTCCGCCCGAAATATTTTGGTTGTTGGCGCTGATTTTTCCGGCAATATCATCCATCGTCAATCCGAAAGCGCTCAGGCGGTACGGGTCTGTTTGTATGGTAAGCGTACTGATTTCCTGTCCCGACAGACTCACCTCGGCCACGCCTTCAAGACGGATTAATTCGTTGCGGATGTAATTTTCGGCCACGCGGCGCAGTTCGGCCATGTCGGTAATGGTTTGGTGCGACATGCCCACCAATATCACGGGCGATGTATTGGGGTCGTGCTGTGTGATTTTCAGTTCGGTGATGTCCCTGTCCTGTGAGAACTGGTTCATTGCCTTTTGCAGGTCGAGAAAAGCCTCGTCCATGTCCTTCTTCCACGAATAATCGACCATAATACGCGCCGAACCTGCTTTAACCACCGACGACACCTGCGTCACATCGCTTTGCCGGATGGCCATCGACTCCATATTTTTAATCCATCTTTTTTCGATTTCTTCGGGCGGGCGTTCACCTGCCTTGATTTCGACAAACAGACGCGGATTATTCAGGTCGGGCAACAAATCGACGCTCAACTGATCGTATGAAATTTTTCCCAGTAGCAATATGGCCAAAACCATCATACAGATAGTAACCGGGTTATCGACTGCAAATTTGACGATGTTTCTCATGAATATACAATGTTCTATTTTTCACAACGTCGCGATGTTTTCCAAAACCCTTTCATTCAATATGGTAATTCTCTTGCCGCTGACGTCGATATAACGTTCGGTTTTAAATTCAGACAACAGCCGGATCACCGATTCGGTGGCTGTTCCTACCACATTGGCCAATTCCTCGCGGGTAAGCGATATGTCTATCTGGCCGGCGTCGTTGACGCCAAACTTGTTTTTCAGTGTCAGCAACAGTTCGGCCAATCGCTGCCTGACGGATTTCTGGGCGATGTCGGTAATCAGGGAATGCGATTCCTGCAATTCGCCGCAGGCAATCTGCAAGAGGTCTAAAGCAAATTCGCCGTTCGTTTTGACGAGGCGGCGCAGGCACTCTGTGGGAATGTAAAACAGGCTGCTATCCTCAATAGCCGTAGACGTGTTACATGCCAGCTCGTCGCTGAGCGCCGACCGGTATCCCACTAATTCAAACGGCTTTGCTAATCGCAAGATATAATCCCTGCCTTCGCCGCCCGTCCTGAATTGTTTGACAACTCCCGATAGAACAACGTAACTGCCCATCATACGTTTCCCTTCAAGGAAAACGATTTCATTCCTTTTGTAATGCCTGATTTCGGTCGCTTCTTCCAAATATGCCACTTCACCGGCGTCTAAATGGCGTAAAATGGATTTTTTTTTCCAGAATGAATGTAATATATGTGCTTTTTCTGATTCCATCATTCAAATATTTGTTTCAACAAATTTTCTTTTCTGTTGATAAAAAATGCAAACATAATAAAAAGCACGGTATTTTTCAAAAGATTCAGCGTTATATTTTCGGTTTTTGTGAAATAAGCCAGCGCATAAAGGGATAGAGCGACGAGTATGTACAGGGCAATCCGTTTCAACGGGTATGGAATGGGATAATGCCTGCGTCCCAAGCGCCATGTGATGACAATCATCGCCACGTAACATATCAAATGCATCCATGCTGACGCGTGGTAGCCCCATACGGGGATCAGCAGCCAGTTGCCTGCAATACAGATGACCGACCCGATAGAAGCAATCATCAACCCGTATCCGGTCTGGTTGCTGAGTTTGAACCATATCGTCAGATTGAAATATATTCCGAGACACATGTAAGCCAGCAGCATCACGGGCACGATGTCCAACCCTTCCCAGAAGTCATCGCCGATGAGATACCGGATAATATCCAAGTAAAACGTGACGAAAAGGAAAATGAGAAGACAAAATATGATGAAATATTTCATCACATCGGCAATGGTTTTGCGCGAATCTTTCTCTTTCGCGTTGTTGAAAAAGAACGGTTCGGCGGCATACCGGAACATTTGTATGAAGAGGGTCATCAATACCGCAACCTTGATGTTTGCGCCATATATACCTAACTGTTCCATCGGGAGTGCGCTTTCGGGCAGACAGTACTTCAACATGAGACGGTCGATGGCTTCGTTGATGTTGCCTGCCAGACCGGCAGCCATCAATGGAAGCGAGTAACCGACAAGCCGTTTCCATAAGCCGGAATCGAAACTTATCCTGTGCCGGAAAATTTCGGGCAGTAGCAGGATGATGGTCGCAACCGAAGCAATCAGGTTTGAAATAAAGATATACCCTACGCCCACTTCGGGATTGTAAAATGCCTTTATCCAGCCTGTATCGGCAAATTTGGGGCAAAACCACAAAAAGAAAAAGTTGAACGAGATGTTGATGATGACATTACTCAACTTGTAGAAAGCAAAACGCAAAGGCCGGTTGTCCAGACGAAAACGGGCGAACGGAATAGCCATCATGGCATCTAAACCCAATATCCATGCAAACCAGACGACATATTCGCGGTGGTTGGCATAACCCATCCACTGCGAAACCGGACGCGAAAAGCCGGTTGCCAGCGCTATGAAAAGCGTGGAGGTAACCATAATACTCAAAAACGCCGTTCCGTAAACCTTATTTTTGTCCGTTGTCCGCGAAAAATTAAAAAACCCTGTTTCCAAGCCAAAAGTGAGCAGAATCACGAGGAATGTTATATAGGTATACCATTCGGTATTGACGCCATACTGAGCGGTTTCAAACACCCTGGTATGCAACGGCACCAGCAGGTAGTTCAGGAAACGGGGACCCATACTGCTCAGTCCGTAAATGGCTGTCTGGCCGGCTAATTTTTTAATGGGGTTGCTCATTGGAAATAAATTATATCAACGAAATCAAATAATCCAATCCAACAGTACGGCTGACTTC
>Ga0082212_10008787_pt1 | contig 13130 bp, 15 predicted proteins | sample TergutNt197P3_FD_71548 | JGI IMG/M metagenome (GOLD analysis project Ga0082212, IMG submission 71548) | Neocapritermes taracua P3 segment gut microbial communities from Petit-Saut dam, French Guiana - Nt197 P3 | ecosystem: Host-associated > Arthropoda: Insects > Digestive system > Gut ... | reverse complement strand
CAGGAATACTTCCCACCGGTCATATTCATACGATGTATTCACGGATTCCTCGTATACGCTTACATCCTCCGCCTCCTGCGTTTCCTCCGCCGCAACCATCGGCACTGCTCCAACCATGATTGCCCCCGCAATCAAAATCGCTAAAAGTTTGCGTTTCATAATAGCCCTCCTTTACAATTCAAGGCGGAGCATAACCCCGCCTTAAACACACATCTTATTCTTCGAGCGAAGCAAGGTATTATTGCGCTTTCAATTCACGTTCTGCAATACGTTCTTCTGCACTTGGAGTATTAGGATAACGCTCACTGTCGTCAAATACAGTTGGCAACATCACAATATACCGTATAACCTGCAACGCATCAGCCACACCAGGTTCGCCTTCGCTGACGATACACGCCGCCGCAAGAGCATAATCGCTCTCGTCAAGAACGCTCGGCAGACCTACACCGTAGCGCAGAATAGCAATCGCGTCGGCAAAGGTTGGTATATCTTCCCCGATGAGGATTCCATACGAATCTCTAACATCAATGGCTCCGTCAAGGCCTCCGTCCCAAGCCACAGCGTCGATTGAGTGTTGAACATCGCAACAATATTCCCAACCTAAACCGTCGGCGGTATTAACAGTTTCGTAACAATTCACAGGAGATTTTTCAAGCGGATTACGTGTTACATTTAAGCCCTCCAGTTTTATGTCAAACAAAACGGAAACATCTGTGAGTTGGTTGTTGGATAAATCCAAAGTACCACTGTCATCAGTAATGATTCCAAGGTCAACCAACTCTGCGAGTTGCTCGTTAGTCAGACCTTGCCCCCTTATATACATAACTGGGGCGTTTTTGTCGTCAAAAGTTGTCACCACAATTTTCGCGCCGTCGGACAAAGACACCTCCTCTTTGGTAATCGAAAGGTTGTACCCCGACACTGTTGTAATCATGATTGCCCCCGCAATCAGAATTGCTAAAAGTTTGCGTTTCATAATAGCCCTCCTTTACAATTCAAGGCGGAGCATAACCCCGCCTTGAACACACATCTTACTCGTCTTACTCGTCAAACACGCTCGGCATTTTCACGCAGTATCGCATAATTTGCAACGCATCAGCCAAACCAGGTTCGTTCTCGCTGACGATACACGCCGCCGCAAAAGCATAGTCGCTCTCATCAAGAACACTTGGCAGATTCACGCAGTACCGCAGAATCGCGAGTGCATCAGCCATAGTAGGCTCACCATATTTCATAAATGCTTTCGTCAACTGCTGACTGTTCGGTTCGTTGGGATTGCCTTCCCAAATGACGAAATCAATGTGTTTCAATGCCCTTAACGTCTTAAGGTCAAGCTCGGGATTGTCAAAAAGGTGTACGTACCACAATTTGGGTAACTCTGCCAGCGGCGAAACATCAGTGATTTGGCAGTTATCCAAATCCAACACTTTCAAGCTCTTCACTTTGCTCAATGGTGAAAGGTCGCTGATTGAGCCGCCCGAGAGCGAAAGACGTTGTAAGTTAGGCAAACCGCTTAACGGAGAAATGTCATTGACAGGGTTGTCAAACAAAATCAAATCTGTTAAGTTTGTTAGTTTTGCTAACGGTGAAAGGTCGCTGATATTTTGCTTCGAAGCATTTAACCATTCCAATTGCGGCAACTCCGCCAACGGTGAAATATCGGTTAATCTGGGAAGCAAAGGATTTAACAAATACATCTTAATTAAAGCCGTGTTTGAGGGAATCATACCGTTTGCCACCCACTCAGCAAGTAAACTGTCAGTCATATTGTACAAATTGACATTACAAGCTTTTTCGTCGTCATGCACAAAAATATAAATTCCGGGAATTTCTTCGTGCCTGGGAGTCCAAGTAAAAGAAACCCAATCGTCGTATGAAATTTCCGTTTCGTTCAAGTAATAAACCGGTCCGTATTTGAGGCTACTAACGGTTTTGTAGTACAAAACGTCAGCTACGTCAATATTTTGCGCCAAGGCACCTTCGTCCGCCATTGACACTGTCGGAACAGCTGCGGCGATGATTGACATTGCCGCGAGAATCGCTAAAAGTTTTCGTTTCATAATAATCCTCCTTTAATACTGTGTTTTGGGCCAAGGTGTTGAAGTTGTACACTTGTTTAGCTGTTTGCAATCAGGAATATGATTATTCCATGAAGTTCGGTAGTAATTCGTTAGTGCTGTACGTTCTGAACTCGTCATACTCCGCAATGTAACGGTCCCCACAGTGCTTTTTTGCAGGGTAGAAAACGTAAACTTTCTTAACCTATAAGTGTCAGCACCATTTGAAGTCCTCGCTACAACATAAGAATCCAAGCCACGTCTAATAGCGTTTGGAATATCTCCTTTATCTTCTTTATCTCCGCTAATTGTCCCCGAAAAATCAGAAGAACCACCGGGATGGGTATGGATTGTTGCTACTCTTATAGTGCCGTCAGGCGGTGTCGGCAATCCTGTTCCGTGTTGGTATCCACTATGGGACGGTGTCAAATAAAACACATTGGCACTATCAGACATTTTATAAATAACCGCACTATGTTCGTGCATAACAAACAATGAGGTGCGGTAAACATAGTTAGCCCAAGCTAACGCAGCAGCGTCTACTGTGTTGTACGGGCCTTTAGGCGAATTAGCTAATGTTGGATGCGGAGTTGCTGTCCATTGGGCATAAAGCGTTACACTACTTGTAACCGGGTCAGAACCATATACTCTCGCACCATTGGAATATGTCCAATATTGAAAGACGAATCTATCCCTTGTTGAACTATTCAAATCATTATCATATTCCATATGATAACCGCTTCTCACGATTCTGCTCTTCGGTGTTGAACCACCGTTGCCATTAAACCATACTGCATATGTATTATATGCAGTACCGGGACCGCCATCACTCGTAGACGTAGTACAACTAACCCCGCTAAGAGTGTTTGTGTTTGAGTTACCGTCACAAGAATCCAATTTACTGGTGAGTTTTACAATGGCGCGATTCACCTGTAAATAGTCTGACATCTCAATTTGCCCTGTATGTCTACAAATTAAGCCTGCTCTAAGTGCTTTTATGTCGTTTTGAGGATTGTTGGGTTGCAAGCTAACAATATGCCTGTTAATTTGCAACAAATCAGCCATACCGATTTTGCCATCACCCGTTAAATCACCACACCGATATGGGTCACCTTTAGTAAGGTCTACAGCAAGCGGCATAATCCAACTTGAAACAGGGGGCAACTCCAACTCATAACTTACACCAGTAATTTTGTTAAACTCTTCTTGCGAAAGTATGTCAGGGTTTTCACCAACCAGTTCGTCCATGTACAGCTCTTCGAAATATTCAAGAAACTCTGTCATGCTCGGGTCATCGGCGTACTCGTCCATGTAGCCCTGCAACCGCAGACCTGCCTCGTTCCAGTCGGGTTCGTCCTCGACTGTCTCGACCTCGGCGAACGCCGTGGCGCTCATGCTCAGCAGTAGACTCACCGCTAAACTTGTTGCCAACAACTTGCTTTTGAACTTCGTGCTTTTGCGTTTCATTTTTTTCATAAAATCCTCCTTTACAATTCAAGGCGGAGCATAACCCTGCCTTAAACACACACATCTTACTCGTCATCAAGAAGAATGTTCATTGTACCATTCTTCCAACTCTTTTTCAGCAGCAGCTAATTGAACATCTGTAATCCCATGTTCTACCCGCAATTCTTTCGCACTTGGAATATTAGGGAAACGCTCACTGTCGTCAAACACACTGGGTAAAAGTGTTATATACCGCAAAACTTGCAACGCATCGGCAAGCCCCGGTTCTTCTTCGCTGACGATACACGCCGCCCTAAAAGCTTCTTCGCTCTCGTCAAGAACGCTCGGCATACCCACAACGTAACGCAGAATCTGCAACGCTGTTGACATTATGGGCACGACATCGTTTCCACCAAGAAAATCTTTACTCAGGAATACTTCCCACCGGTCATATTCATACGATGTATTCACGGATTCCTCGTATACGCTTACATCCTCCGCCTCCTGCGTTTCCTCCGCCGCAACCATCGGCACTGCTCCAACCATGATTGCACTCGCAATCAGAATTGCTAAAAGTTTTTTCATTGTAAAACCCTTTCTGCTTTAATTTATAAAGCCGCACTTACTTACAAATTTTGCATGAACTTCCGCAATTCTTGTCAATGCAGTTCGGACTTTTAACTAAGTAGTTAAGAATAACATCAGCATCAACCTCAAATGGTCTATTTAAATTTCTCGCAGTTTTGGAAATCAAAGCCGCACTCATTGCTTTTTTGTCTACAGCACCATTCTGTGACTGTTGAATGAGGTTGGGGTAAAGATTTCTGGCATACCGTTGAATCGCAAGGGCGTCAGCCATTACAGGCTTTGTGCCTCCAGAAACACAACCAAGGTTATAACCACAAGTGCAACTTGCCGCTGTATGAAGGGAGCAATTCGTACTCATTGCATTGCTGATTGCATGATACCCTCCCGGACCATATGCATAACTATATGCATATTGGCTTCCCCGCGGCACAGTAACAGTTGAAACGGCATTACTACTACTTAACGCCTTGTGGCTCCCAATGGCTTCAAAAATCGGCGGAGTTGGATTCCTAAATGTTACCGATGTGAGTTCTAAACATCCTCCAAACGCCCCTGCACCAATTGTATTAACTTTACTACCTACAACAACCGTTTTTAGTTCTCTGCAACTACCAAATGCGCCTTCACCGATGAATGTAACACTATCAGGTATTGTAAGTGTGGTAATTTTCGTGTATTCAAACGCAGAATCACCTATGGTCAAAAGTCCATTCGGCAAACTTATCGAAGTAATGCTTTGTGCTCTACTAAACGCAGAATACCTAATCGCCGTTACTCCGTTCGGAATTGTTACAGCTCCCCCGGGACCTGTGTACCCTATTACTGTCTTACCGTCAGCGGAAAGTTGAACCCCTGTCGTACTCATCGGCGTAATCCCAATTGTGCCGCCTGTGAACAGTGCGTTCATCGGTGTCACAATGCCTTGAGGTGGCAGTGCCAACGCTGTGGGTACAACCTCTGCGACTTCTTCTGCCTCATCTTCTGTCACAACTTCTTCAACTTCCTCTGCCTCGGGCATTTCCCCTACAAGGTCGTCGAAATTCCGTTCAAGGAACCCCTCCAACATTGCGAGAACCTCTGGGTCATCAGCGTACTCGTCCATGTAATCCTGCAACCGCAGACCTGCCTCGTTCCAGTCGGGTTCGTCCTCGACTGTCTCGACCTCCGCGAACGCTGTCGCGCTCATGCTCAGCAGTAGGCTCACTGCTAAACTTGCCGCCAGTAACTTGCCTTTGAACTTCGTGCTTTTGCGTTTCATTTTTTTCAACATTTTCTTTACCATCCTCGTTTTTTTGTTATTCACTATTTCATTATATGATACAGACTATGCACATATAACTAATAGTGTTACACTTATTTTATCATAGTAAAAATTTTTTGTCAATAGGTTTTTGGAATATTTTTTTGTATTTTTATGTATTATTATGTCAAGACATAAATTTTTTTCAAGAGCTTGACTTGCCGCGTTTTATATGATATAATTATTTATTCGAGTTTGGGTATAAAGGAAATGAGTGGGAATCTCATGCGGGTTCGCCGCCGTAAATGCGTTTGTCGATTCAGCAGGACTTGTCCGCAACAAGTCTTGAAAGTCATTGGGGGAATTTTCCCTGAGAAGACGGCTCGACGCAAAGCATTAAGCCGGAAGACTTTACCCTTTGGGCAGTCCTCAAAGTCACGAAACTGACTGACTGCCGCTTGATAATAAAAAAAATGAAAGCAGGTACTGCAAAATGAAGAAATTCAAAACCATTTTGTCGTTACTCTTGGCTGTGCTGATTGCGGTAGGCACATTTGCAGGTTGTAATGACGACAACGACACCACGGAATTCCTCGAAACGCTCGCGTTCACGCTTGAGCTAATCGACAGCGAGGACAAGTCGGAGGCGTTCAACCTCACGACGACGCAGACCAATCATGACGGGCAGGGGGTTACTACGCCGACGCTCGGCGAAGTCATGCGTACAGAGGGCTTGACCGAACAAACAGGGTTAATCGACACCATCAACGGCATTACTGCCGATTGGGACACTGACGAGGCATACTGGGCATTCTACATTGACGGCGAATACGCATTGCAGGGGATTGACGACACCACGGTGAAAAACGGCGCGGCGTATAAAATCGTCTACACAATCGGCTTTGACGAGTAAACCGCCCAAAGACCGACTCAGCGTGACAACGGCGCGGCTCGTGCTGTTCGCTATGCTTGCGGCGATGATGATTGCTCTGCAGGTGACTACAACTGCACTTCCCGGTGTACAAATCACAGGCGTGATGATTGCAACGGTTACATTGGTGTACCGCAAACGCGCACTTATTCTCATTTACGTGTATGTGTTACTGTACTTCCTGTATTTCCCGACGCTCTGGAGCGTGCCGTACGTGTACATTTGGTTGCCGTTGTGGTGTGCGTTCATGATTGCCGCGCGGTTGGAACGGCGTCTGCCCAAAGCGGCAATGGTTGTGCTGTGCATGATTCTGTGCGCGTTGCACGGTTTGTCATTCGGGGTGTTCTACGCGCCTTTTCAGGCGGCGATTATGGGGTGGAATTTTGACAAAACCATGCTGTGGATAAAAGCAGGGTTGCCTTTCGATTTCGCTCACGCAGTAAACAATTTCGCCATGGGCGCGCTGATTATGCCGCTGTCGGCGTTAATGCGTAAGTTAGACAAAAACTCACCTGCATAACAGGTGAGTTTTTTTATTACCAATCGTCAATTCTCCCAATACCCAAACCAAATATCACCTGATGTCATGTTGATGTTTACAGACTGCTCGTTATCGCCGCCAAACCGCACGTTGTCAACTTTGCCGATTTTGCCCGACTGGTCGCCGAAAGCGTACCGTATATCGCCCGACGTGACCTTGCTGCTCATGCGAATGCCCGACTCGGGCGGCAGTTCAACCCGCACGTCACCGCTGGTGAGTTTCAGGCGCAGCGCGTCATTCCATTCGGCGTACCGTACCTTAACGTCGCCCGACGTCACCTCGATATTACCCCTTCCCACCGCGCCATACAACGCGACATCGCCCGACGTGACGTTGATGTCATACGCGCCGACTTCCCCCGTGTAAACCACGTCACCGCTGGTGACTTTCACGTTGAGTTTCTCACAGTCAAGGAGCATTTCCGACGTGTTTACATCACCGCTGGTGACTTGGATTGACACGTTGTTATATTGCTTTTCAGGGACTTCAATCTCAATGCGAACACTGGTATTCGTCCATTGAAACCCGACTATGCGCGTCCACTTTTCGGACACGTACAGCGTATCATCACGCACTTCTGCTTCAAGTTTAACGCGGTCGCCGCCGTTTGTCTTCAGTATGACGCGGGTTTCGTTTGTGTCGGATGATTTTATAATCGTGTAAGACGAAGTGATTTTAACATCTAAATTGTTGAATTCTTCAGTTGTTTCAAAAATCCCCTGCTCTTTGTCTATAGGGGCGTTTACTGCGCCGCCTATTGTAAACCCCCAGTAAACGTCCTCACTGAACCCCGTTGTCACCATCACCGACGTGACAAACACAATGCTTGACACCACGAACGACGCCGCCAATATAATGGTGAGTAAAGTCTTCTTTTTCATGATACCGCCTCCTTAGCTTTATTTTTTTTGAACACATTCCTACCCACTGTCCACAAACTGTGTAAGTTAATAAACCACTTCATAACCCACACAAATCCTCTTCCGACTTTGAGACCGAGAATACCGCCGAGCCCACCGAGCGACAGGAACATCACCCCTAACGAAAACGCACTTATAGGATTCATGTTCGTTTCAAACACGCTCAACATCGTGAGCGGCAATGCCATTAAAACGCCGTAAAACAAAAAGCTGATGACGATTGCGTAGTAGGACGCCACTAACGACACAAATATCGGAATCGCCCACGAAAATACAAATACGTCTGCACAAATAATGCCGATTAACCCGCCCACGCTGAACCCCTGCGCGTTCTCGACGGGAGGAATGCTTTCCCACCGCATGGTAGACATAGATACGCCGTTTTCATCTGTGCCCATAAAAGTTTTACCGCTCTGCTCCCCCGCATACTGTTGCGCGATTTCGCCAATGTCGCCGAGTTTCGTACAGATTTGCTCTTCCGTCAACCCCTCCTGCGCGCCCTCTTCAAAGTGCCCTCCGAAATCGCCGAGAATTTCTTCTTTTTCGGCCGCCGCCACGCCGAGCCTGTCAAGCTCTTCCGACAACGCCTTAACATAACTTTCTCTGTTCATGCCTGGCTAACCTCCTCTAATATACTGCGGATTCCCTCCACGAATATGCGCCATTCGCGCTCTTGCTCTTGTTGTGCCGAATTGCCGCTGGGTGTAATTGTGTAATACTTGCGCGGCGGGCCCTCCTGCGATTCCACGATGTAAGAATTGATGTAATCCTGCTCTTTGAGCCGCTTGAGCAACGGATAAATCGTCCCCTCCGTGATTTGCATACACGCCGAAATTCGGTTCACCAACTCGTACCCGTAACAGTCCCCGCGCCGCACAATCGCCAACACACACATTTCAAGCGTTCCGCGTTTTAGTTGTGAATTCATTTTCAAACCATACCTTTCCGCCACCAACGTGACATGAAAATATCCCCCCTCCTTGCACTAACACTATTATAGCACACAGTACATTGTTTTGCAAGGTACTTTGCGAAATATTTTTATTTTTGTTAAAATCACACAAAAATCCCCTTGATTTTTTGGTTGTTTTATGTTACAATTGATTATAGAACGTGTACCAATAGCCGTTCGCGGTCAAATTTTGGCGAATTTTGCACCCTGCATCGTTAAATTTTTCCGCAAGGCACAAAGCATTACGAAAAAATTTGCCTTGCATGGTACAAAATTCGCTCTAAAATTCGTCACGCTCAGGCTATTGGTACACGTTCATATAGTCTGTAAGGAGTGATTTATATGATTGACCGAATATGGGAGTTCTTGACCTCTGACGATGTGATGGACAGGTGGACGTTGCGAGCAATCCTCGCGGTATTCTTAGTCGCCGTGTTCCTGTTTGCGCGATACTTCTCACCCTACGTGCTGTTGGGTGTATTGGTGCTGATTCTCGGATTCGCCTTTGTGAAAATCACAAACGACAGGGCGAACAAACGCGCCGAAGAGGAATGGCAGGAGATTATGCACTCCGAAGACGACGGCGTGACAGGATATATCGACGTTAAAATCAGCGATGAGTTATTGGGAATCAAACCCAAACCCGCCCCCAAATCCGACACAAATGTGCATACGGAGGGCGGAACATGAACGAACAGAACTCTAACTTCAACAATTTCGATGATTTCATAGCCGCCACTGCTAAATCGCCCGATAATGCTCCTAACAACGTCGAGTACGTTCCGTTGCACGAGCGGCAAATCAATCGCGATGATGAAGGCTACGCGACGGACATCTGGAGCGTCAGAGAAGCACCGCCCATTGCCGCACCGCCGCCGCAGACGTTTAAGTCGCTGTTTCCCGGCGCGTGTATTAGTTGGGAAGTCATTCGCGAATCCGTATCGCACGGCGATAACGTGTTCGAGAAAATAATGGGCGTGTGTATGTTTTTGGCGGTCGCGGCGGCACTAAACCCACTGACCCTCGGCGCGGTTATGCTCATGAAAACGGACGTTATGAATATGCAGCGAAACGCAGGCTACTTCGCGTTTTTCATTGGGATTATCCTATTTTCCTTAATTTCGGTGATTGCCGTAAACAAGTCTTTCTCACTTATACCAATCGGGATTATCACTGTATTGAAAATCTATCCGTTTACACACGCGGCGGCGGACTCGTTCATGATAATCCTGATGATGATTTTAACCTACATTTTTTATCAATTCAGCAAACGCGCAAAGGAGGATTAGATTAAAACTATGAAAACAACAAAACGAATCAATGTTACTGTTGCGGCAATCGTGGCGGCGGCGATAGTCGGCACTGCGACAAGTTGCGCGCCTGTACCGCTGGGGGCGAGCAAGACTTGCGATATTTGCCCGTCGCGTGATGCGGAAATCTCTAACTTGGAAGAGCAATTGCAAGAGGCTAAGGCGGAAATCGCCGAGTTAAAAGCGCAGTTGGGCGTAGATGACACCACTGACACTACCGATACCGAGGCAAAGCCGCCACAGTCCACGTTTGAACATAAAGACTTGCAAGGCTTAACGCTCACCAATGATTTGCCGTGGTCGGAAAACGGATTAACCGTTACCGATGTCCGTGAGGACGGCAAAGGTGGTTTGGAACTTGTAGTCAAGAACAACACGAATAAAAGTATAGACAGCCTTAGTAATATATCCTACAAAATCTACGATTCGGACGGCATTGTTGCACATTCAGGCTCGGCTTTCTTAGAGAATTTGGACGCGGGAGAGTCTTGTATAGCCGAGATAAGTAGCCATCGGCTCAGAGGAATGGCAAAGCTAACCTTTGTTGACACTAAAGTATGGACTTAGGCGGTAAACATAGCAGTGGACAGGTATCGTTCGCCTGTGTCGGGTAAAATCACGACGATTGTTTTGCCAGCGTTTTCGGCGCGTTTCGCCACTCGTACCGCTGCACGCAGAGCAGCACCTGATGATATGCCCACTAATATACCCTCAGTTTGCGCTATTTCGCGTCCTGTCTTAAACGCGTCTTCGTTGGTAACGCTCATAACTTCGTCGTACACGTTGGTGTCGAGCGTTTTCGGGACAAACCCCGCGCCGATTCCCTGAATCTTGTGAGAACCCGCTCTGCCTTCCGACAAAAACGGAGAGTCAGCGGGTTCAACGGCAATCACTTTTATTTTACGGTTCTTGCTTTTGAGATAACTGCCGACTCCCGAAATTGTCCCCCCTGTGCCGACACCCACGACCACTATATCAACTTTGCCGTCGGTATCTTCCCATATTTCCGCGCCTGTAGTCGTTTTATGAACGGCGGGGTTGACAGGGTTAGTGAACTGCCCAGGTATGAAACTGCCGGGGGTTTTGCGCGCAAGCTCCTGCGCTTTGTCGATGGCACCTTTCATTCCTTTCGCGCCGTCGGTCAGCACAAGCTCCGCGCCGTAGGCTTTGAGCAGATTGCGGCGTTCCGCGCTCATGGTGTCAGGCATTGTCAGGATTATGCGGTATCCGCGTGATGCGGCAATCGCGGCAAGACCGATTCCTGTGTTGCCGCTTGTGGGTTCGATAATCACCGAACCTGCGGACAAGTCTCCATGTTTTTCCGCATCTTCAATCATGGCTTTGGCGATTCTGTCTTTTACACTGCCCGCCGGGTTAAAATATTCCAACTTACCGAGGAGTGATGCGTTCAGCCCCTGCGCTTTTGCGAAGTTAGAAAGTTCGAGCAGTGGCGTTGCGCCGATTAGTTCGGTGAGCTTTTTGTATATGTTCATGATAGGTACCCCTTTTGTAGTATTGTTGTATAGTCGATTAACTCCAAAATAGTCTCGCCTTTGCGAAATATTTTGCCCTTTCAAGCGGGCAAAGCCCACTCTCATTGGGCTTTCTGTCATACTGCGTTGAAAAATTCTTAAATAACTGCGGTTATTCGCGAATTTTTCGCCTTGTCTGACAAAAAATATTCTCGCAAAAACAAGCCCATTTTGAAATTAACCGACTATAATTGTAGCATGATATGTGGGTTATGTCAAGAGGGGAGTTGAAAAAGGCGATGTTCTTATGAACACCGCCTTTTTTTTGTTATTTTACATTACACTTTTCGATAATAGGAGCTGTTATAACAACTGAACCAACCGTTCCTTGCACCTCAACGTAGTCACCTTTTTTTAATGTTAAAAGGTCATCTTCGTTTTTGAAATAGCATTGAATGCTTCTAATTCCGTATTCATCAGCGTCGATGGTCAAGTAAGTTTTCCCGAGAATATCTTTGTTCACACTTCCGACTTTGCCTGTAATAACGACTAATTCACCTTTGTACTTTTTATCTGCCGCCAAAGAGTTGTCATTGTACTCCTCGTAAAAGGCTTTTGCGGATATTGTGGCTATTGGGGATTCTGTTGTTTCGTCTTGTGGTGTTTCTTGGCTTTCTTCTGCTGTTCCCGCAGTGTCATCATCGCTTTCTTCTCCGCCTTGCCCCTCAAAAGTAGTTTTGAGTTCCTCGTACAACTCTTTTGATTCCATACCCACATTTTCAATCGTTGCATCGCTAATGCTTAAAAGCCCTAACAATTTTAGTCCGACAACGCCGACAATTGTAACCCAATCGTCTTGTTTTACATCGTCAAAACCGTTGAAATTGTCGATTTTTATACTAACTGCATTTGTCAGTTTATTACCAACGAGGTTTTGTTTGAACGTGATATTGCTATCGGTTTTTTCAGTAACCATTCCTGAAATTCTAACCCATTGACTGCTGTAATCCTTATAAAGCCCGTCATGCAGTGCAATGTAGCAAATATCGGTTATGTCGGACTCGTCCGGAAACCGAGAGGCTACACCCGTTGTGCTTTCTTGCGTTGTATCATCATTCGACGTATTACCGCCCGACGCATCTAACCCCTCAAAACCGCACGCCGCCAACGTAAGTACCATGGCTACTGCCATTAAACTTGCCAAAACTTTCTTTTTCATGTTTTTCCTCCATAATTTGCGTATTTTAAGCTATTATACCATAAATTTTTTGATTTGTCAATACTATATTATATAATTTTAGCAAATATATTTGATTGTATATATTCTATATTATAGTTACACTTATATTAAAGTATTTGATACGAGGTGTGGCATGGATAAAAAAGATGTTCAAATAAATTTTGGGAACTGCTTAAAGAAATATCGCATTTTAAGCGGTAAAAGCCAAGAAGAACTCGCGCATGATGCGGATATAAGCACGGTGTACTTAGGAATCATCGAAAGGGGTGAGCGTTGCCCAACCATAGATACTCTGTTAAAAATCAGCGCGGTCTTAGATATTTCACCTGCGCTTCTGCTTGATTTCTCGAACACTTCGGGCGATGATGAAGCCTATTCCATGATAAAATATGCGTTCAACTGCGTTCCCGAGCAACATAGAATCAAACTCGCG
>Ga0082212_10008786_pt1 | contig 13132 bp, 9 predicted proteins | sample TergutNt197P3_FD_71548 | JGI IMG/M metagenome (GOLD analysis project Ga0082212, IMG submission 71548) | Neocapritermes taracua P3 segment gut microbial communities from Petit-Saut dam, French Guiana - Nt197 P3 | ecosystem: Host-associated > Arthropoda: Insects > Digestive system > Gut ... | reverse complement strand
CAGCCAAACAGGGATTGTTCCAATCCCTTGTAATCCTCAGGCAGGTTGGGGTTAGTGCCAGGGCCTTTGTATTTGGCAATAGGGTCACCGTGAGCCGTCAGATAGCTCGCGTAAAGCGAAAATGCTGTAGTTTCGGTGAAGCCAGCAAAATCATACCCAACCTCATAAATTGGACTGAAAGCGCGGTCACCCAGGTAGGCCTTCAGGTCATTTTGGTTCCATGCTGCACCTACCCTGATGTATGCCCTGTTTTCTGCGGTAGCCTGTGCGCAGAGTGACAAGGCCAGCGAGCTTAATAGCAAAAAGAAAGTTGTATGTTTCATACTATAATCTCCATATTAATAAGGTGCAGTTAGAACCTGATTCCGAGGTCAAATTGCCCGTTGTAGAAGTACCCAAGGGCGTTTCCAGCCCAGTAGCGCCTCTGTCCGAAAGGACCACTCCCGATATCCGTGATACCGTTAACACCCCAGTTTTGTCCGGTGTTCTGGCTAGCAACTAACACGGATGCCTGGGGGTCACCCGTCCATCCGGGAGTACCATCATAGGCATTCCATATCCTCGTCGGACCGACAGTCCAACTGGTGTAGTGGCTTGGAGGCACGAAGGAATTAAAGACGTTGCCTATCATCATGTTCATAAAGACAGACAACTGCTTCCTGATCGGCACGTTTACATTCCACTGAAGGTCAACCCTGTACTGGCTGTAGCCGCGCCTCGAACCACGTGGACCCCATACGTAAAGGGATGTGGTCGCTGATGGGAAATCAGAAACCATTCCGCCATTGACGTTGGAATTTGCCCATGTGCTTCCGGGGAGGGTATAGGTTCTGGTTGAGCCGGCAGCCGAACCGGATTCCCAGTAACCTACCAGAGTCACGTCATTAGTGATGCCGCCTCGGACACCATGCTCAAACATAATCTGCATCGACGCTTTATGCCGCGGCACACCGCCCTGCTCGTTCCAGGGGTCATACCATTCCTTGGGTATCCCGATTTTTTCCAGCTGGTCATAGAACATCAGGGTGCTGGTTTCACCGCCAGTCCAGCCGGAATAGGTTCCGCTGTAGGACGCATTACCCATGGCCTTGGCGACAGTCCACATACCATTCATGTTGACCCTGAAAGTTTCGCGGCTGATGAGGGGCATGTAATAATCTATTTCGGCAGATGTGTAATGACGCTTTCTGTCAGACCTGTTGCTCAGGTAGCGCTTATAGCCATAAGCGGCTGCCATCACGGGTACAGCGCCAGTGGGGTCAGACAGCTCAATAGCTTCGTCAACTGCTGCGCCATACATAAGGTCACTGGTATAATTATGGACGAGTGAAATCCTGTAAAAGCCGCCTCTGTCAAAGGCCCTGCGATATTGGAGCTCAACCGTGGTTGTCAGGTCAGGCTTCAGGTCGGGATCCACAAAGTATGTCATCGAGGAATCAGTAAAGTAGGCATAGGTGCCATAGTTGCTGGTATTTTTTATTGCATTGTAATCTACGAAGTACGGCTCGGCACTGGTGCCCTGATCCCAGATATATCGCCTCTGCATGCTTCCGCCGGTGACGGCAAAGGCTCCCATGTTCACCTGGGCCAGAGTCCCTCTGGCCTGAGTAGCAGAAAAGGCAAACACGTGTTTGTTGTCGCCATCCATGTCCCACTGAACCCTGAGGCGGGGGACGATGGAGGTGGAATTTGCACGCTCACCGGTCACGTCTGTCAGCTTGCAATTGTCGAGCCGGAGACCAACGTTGACTGCCCAGAAGTCGTTAATAGTCCAGTTGTCGTTGATATAAACTGAGTAAGTTTTTCCTTCAATCTCCCAGTTGCGGTCGAGAAGGTCATTCCAGTCTTCGTATGTCGGCAGGTATCGGTTGCTCAACAGCCAGTTTTGACGCGTGAGCAAACTCTCGCCGTCCAGCAGGTTTAGCCCTACTCCTGTATTAAATGGCGAATCCGGATGAGTGGCATTGAACACGAGGTAAGACCCATCATGCATTCTGCCCGGTACGTAGTAGCGCACACCGTTAAGGCCGCCCGGTGAGGATCCGGTTATGTCTTCCATATACTGAATACCGACATCCAGGTTGTGGTTTTCCCAGATGTAGTTGTAGTCGATGGAACCGTTACCGCCATTCCTTAACTGGGAGGGTGCGCCCGTGCTGCCGCCCGAAAGGGTTTGATTGTTGCGGCTCTCCCTTTCTAAAAGTCCGAGGGCGTTTCTGCCCCAGGTCGAGATGTATATCGGGTCATCCGGACCGTGGGCAAAGTAAATCCTGCTGTACTTGCCTCCGGCTAATGCAGTCAGAACGCCGTTACCGACAATACCTCTGTAGCTTATGCTCCTGTTCAACCTGTTGGATCCCTGCTGGTTATTCATATCACCCAGATAACCGCTGATATTTACACCACTCTTGTATTTGTTATCTGTATAGTTCCACTCTATCTGGTGATTTTCATTTATCTGCCAGAAGAACTTGTAGGAGGCGAAGGTGTCATCGTTGGTGGCCCATATCGGCAGACTCCTGGTCGGAGCTTCCGGATTTGCGCCCCAATAGTAGGCTGCCCACTCCGGAGACTGCGTCCCCGCAAAGGCCGGGAGGGGATTTGGCCCCGTGTATCGTGGGTCGGTTGTCCTGAGGCCCGGCATGTAGGTGTTATTGTTATCCGGATTGCCTCCCAGCAAATTTGCCCTTGTACTGTAATCGGTGAGCTTGGGCTGGAGGCGGGAACCGTAGGCAAAAGTCAGCCTGTCTTTAATGATGGGACCTGAGAACGTAACATGGTAGTTCACGTCAAGGTTGTCAAGGCGGGTGTTTATGTTATAGCTTGACCATGGCTCAGAAATGGGGCTGCCCTGCAGGGCTTCACCGAATCTGTTTGTCCAGGGGCCGTCATTGTATGTCATCCAGGCCTGGTTTGCCATCTGCGTCCTGAAGGTACCTTTGAAAGTGTTGGTGCCTGTCTTTGTGGTGGCGGTAATCAGTCCTGAATTGGAAAAACCATACTTTGCATTGATTGGGTTCTGGATGACCTGGATGTCCTCGATCATGTCGTCAACGAGCATTTCATACTGACGGCCCTGACCGGCCATGGCATCCCTCATCGTAACGCCGTTTAGCAAAAACTGGGTCGTCCCCGTGGCACCGCCGCGCATTTTGGGGTAATCCCTGCCGGATACGCCCGGAGCCAGTATCGCCGCGGCGTAAATGCCTGTGAGACCGCCTGTGGGCAGGGCTTCTAACTGGGCACCGGTAAAGGTCGTGGAAACTTTTGTCTCGGTTTTGTCAACCGTTGGGTTTGCCCCCCCCGTGATTTCAACTTCCTGGCCGGCTGTGGTGATTTGCCTCAGTCTGAGATCAGAACTCATGACAGAACCGGAGGCAACCCTGAGTGTGGCCTGTGAGCCTATGTAGCCCTGCATGGAAACTCTTATAACGTATTCGCCCGGGCTGAGCAATTGAATTCGGTAACGACCAGTGGCATCCGTTACTGCACTCCTGGGCATCAGAAGGACAGGGCTTGTAAGGCTTATGTTAGCGCCTGCTACGGGGTTTCCGTCAGGCCCCCTGACGATGCCTGTGATCTGGGCGAAATTCTCCTGGGCATTCAAGCTGGATGCAACCAACAGAACGCATACCGGGGTGAGGTGTTTTAGATTAATCATATTGTTACTCTCCTCTGAGTCTCATGGTGATTAAAAACGCAAACCAACAATAAATTCCATCAAAACTTTGCTCTTATCGCTCGACTCCCAGTGAGCTGTCTGGCCCGTGTAGGAATATGGAACGTAGTTGAGGTCTGTATGACCCAACATTGTGAAGTTAACCTCGAAAGTCAGATTGTCATTGAGGAGTTTGCGCGCGCCTATGAACACACCTGGCATAAGCTTGGCATCTTTGTTTGTCAGATAGTAATATTCGTTATCCAGCCTGCCAAACTGATCCAACCCCGGACTGTTTGGATAGGGATAGGTGGCTGTTGAAACGCTGTTCTGCGATTCGTCACGATAATCCATTACGTGAATCGCCCCGTCTGCATACTGTATGCTGGTCAACAGACTCAAGGTTATCCCGCCCTGGAGCCCCAGAGACCCTACTACCGGCAATGAACGAGTACGATACCTGTAGGCAATCTTCGCGGTGCCTCCGTCTAAGGGGTTAGTCCTCATGTCAACGGAATCAAAACGCATGTCCGGCCACAACATCCACGGGTCTGGCGAACTGTTCGACCGCCTGGCATAGGCCGTGATGTATCCGCGGCTGCCATTACTTGCGTAACCTGTCCTCTCCGTATAACTCACCGGCTCGCCACCACGATCCACAAATGGCGAAAATGGCGTGACTTCATAAGCGTGAGAAACAAAATCCCTGAACTCGGCGGCAACAAAAAACTCGCCCTTCCAGAACGGATGACTGTACTCCAGGGAGACCATCGCTGACTCCCTCCTCTGCTGGTTGCCAACGTCACCAATAACCGGCGCAATACCGGCTTTGAAACTGAATCTTGGACCATCCTCCCTGATTGAACCCTGCGCCAGCACCGGCATAGCAATCGTCATGAAAGCCAATGCGGCCAACGATGCCCGACTGTACGTCTTTTTACGATCTTTCATGCTTGTCCTCCCTAAAATGGAAAAGTTAAAGTGAGCAAAACCCACTTCTAAACGCTTGTAAAAACAAGAAAACCATGACGTTCCATCCGTGCGGGGGATGGAACTGAACAATAGTTTCCAGATTTGTGTCAATCAAAAATACCCTCCATCAAAAATTTACAAAACCCTTCATCAAAATTTACAAAAAAAAAATAAAAAAAACAAGGAACTTTTTTGAGGTTTGCAAAAACCAGGATAAAACGCGTTCCATCCGTGCGGGGGATGGAACGTGCTGGCCGACCCATTCTCTTGAGTTTTTTGTATATAAATATTGAAATGAATAGATATTTTGTAAATATTTCCACAATTCTGTTACACTATAAATGCAGTCTTTATATGGCAGGTTATTAAACAGTAACTATATTTATTTATTTTGTGGTATACAAATGAGACACAGCGATATTTTGCTTTCAAGGAGTACGCGCCTTAACATCAAGGCGGACTTACATTTCCAGGAGCCTCTTTCGCCAGGTTCATATTTGGCCTACAAGAGACCATCAGCCAGAGCGGCAGGTAAATGGACTGTATGCTGGATTAACCCAGTCACAAGGCAACAACTTGAGAAAAACATTGGGTCTGCGGATGACCTTCAGGATGCGAATGGGAAAACCATTTTTACTTATGCCCAGGCTAAAGCCATGGCAACAGGATGGCTTGAACAGAAAGCAAGGCTGCTTACAAATGAGGGAAGCGACACAGACCGCCTAAGCCATTCATTTACCATATCCGATGCACTTCGGGCCTATTTCAAAGATGGTGAAAGGCGGGCAATGAAAGGAGTTGACAGGGATCGAATGAGCGCCGAAGCATGGATTGTCCCTCGCCTGGGTAGTCTGGAAGTATCAAAGCTAACGAGAAACCAGCTTGAAGGCTGGCTGGATGACATTGCAGAAGCCCCTCGCCGCATCAGGACTAAGACGGGACATAGATCAGCGTTCGCAGCACCGCCCGCAACCGAGGATGAAAAGCGGGCGCGAAAAGACTCAGCAAACAGAGTGTTTTCAATATTAAAAGCTGCTCTGAACCATGCAGTGAATCGCTCTCTGATTGACATAAAAGACCCAACCTGGCAAAAAATCAAGCCATTCAAGGGCACGTCAAAGGCAAGGGTAAGATTTTTAGGCATCACAGAGCAGGTAAAACTCATAAATGCCTGCCAGCCTGATTTTTGTGACCTGGTAAAGGGGGCGCTGCTTACGGGGTGCAGATACAGCGAGCTTGCAAGGCTTCAGTGTAAAGATTACATTTCAGACACTGAGATACCGACCATATTCGTGGCCCAATCAAAGAGCGGCAAGCCTCGCCACATAGTTTTGACCACGGAGGGGGTAGCATTATTTGATGAACTGAAGGCAAGGGCGCGCAGCCCAAATGAACTAATATTTACCAATAACATCAGGCGTAAAAAGCGTACCGACCCTAATAGCCAGGGTTGGCTTGAGAGTGACCAGAAACGGTATATGAAAAAAGCATGGAAAGCAGCGGGACTCGACCCGATTACCTTCCATGAATTGAGGCATACCTACGCATCAATGCTGGTAAATAACAAGTGTCCTCTGCCCGTGGTAGCACAACAGTTAGGCCATTCTGATTCAAGAATGGTCGAAAAGCATTACGGACACATGATGCCATCCTACGTAGCCGAGATGGTGAGGGCAGCCTTGCCGGTACTCGGCGTAGTTGAATCCGCAAACGTGACATCCGGGCAAAATTGCGATAAACCACAGAGTTCCTGGCAACCAATTTGTAATAACTCCAGATAAAATATTGAAAAATAATTACTTAGAAAACAAAATCAAAAAAAGTTCCTTGTTTTTTTTGTATTTTTTTTGTAAATTTTGATGGAGGGTATTTTTTGATTGACCCAAACCCGGAAACATTGTTCAGTTCCATCCCCCGCACGGATGGAACGTTTTTCATTTTTGCTTTTATTAACCTTGAAGTGGGTTGAATCCACTTTCTTTCAACAGGAGATCATGCATGAAAAGCTTTGTGAGGACGTACAGCTTTGCAATGCTGGCTGTAATAATAGGGGTGCCGGTTTTCGCCCAGGAAAAGACCGGCATTGATGTCTCGTTCAAGGGCAGGTTCGGATACGGACTTGTCTCAAAAGACAATCTTACCCGCAGGACGATAGGGATGGGCATCGATGTTGGCTACGCTACATCTCTTGGTCGTTTTGCGGCAGAAGTGGGCTTTCAGTACAAGGCGGGTGATCGTTACTTCTATGACGTAACCAAGGCCCCAATGGTTGATGGTACTGTGTTGGCTCCTGTCTCAACACCGCCGGGCGTGAGGGACATCCAGTCAGGTGATGTCAGGCGTCAATCATTTGAAGGTGTCACCTTCCGCCTCTCCTACGAGTATGACCTTGGCAACGGCTGGGCAGCACGGGGTGGTGTCCAATTGTTTGGTGCGAAGTACACCCAGCAGGTAGTGGGGAGTATTCGCTATCGTGACCCGGCTGGCTCTGCTGAATTTGTAACAGACTCCTATGGCGGAAGCTTTCAGGAGAACGATGCCGCCCTCAGCCCCTTTATCGGAATTGCGCGAAAGATCGGGCAGAATACAGGGATTGAATTTCACGTCATAGCCCTCAGCTACAAGACCGCTGATTACATCCACACTGCTGGTACCGGTGCTATCTATCCTGGTGGTGCAAGCACAAATAACCCGGGTTTCAACAATACACAGGACCGTATTGGGACCAGCACGTCTATGGTTCCCCATTTGGAAATCACCTATGTCTTCCGCTTTTAGTCGAAAAAGCTCATTTATAGGAGAATTTGCATGATTATTAGGAGTTTACGCAAGCCATCGGCCCTGGTATTTATTCTGGCCGCAGGCGTTGGGTTGTCCGCCCAGGAAATGGGGACGCTCAGAGGCACGGTTACAGATGCCGCTGGAAACCCAGTCGCCGATGCCAGGGTGTCCATTAGTTCGCCAAACATGCTTCAGGTCAGGAATCTCTCGACCAACGCCCGTGGCGAATATGTAGCCCCGCTGCTTCCCGCAGGGAATTTTAGCATTACCATCAGCAAGTCAGGCTTTGTTGGCCGCAAAGCAGACAACATTCGCGTAGGTCTGGGTGCCACCGTCAACCAGAACTTCACCCTCACACCCACCTCCCAGGCCTCAGCAACAGTCGAGATCTTCGGTGAGGCATTTGGCCAGGTCGATAAGACCGAAACCAAAATGGGTTCCAGCTTTTCCGCTGACCTGATCAATACACTGCCTGTAGATAAGCGGTTTGGCGGTGCGGCCAATTTTACAGCAGGTGTCGTGAGTGGCGCAGGCGGCCTCGTTATCCGAGGCGGCACGTCTGCCCAGACCCTCTATCGCGTGGATGGTGCGGATGTCAAGGACGAATATCAGAACGCCCAGATTGGTTTACAAATCGTGCCTGATAACATTGAAGACATCCAGGTAGTGTTGTCTGAGTTGCACGCCAGATTTGGTCGCAGCCTTGGCGGATCGATCAACGCCGTCACCAAGTCCGGCAGCAATACGCTTTCCGGTTCCATACGCTCAGAAATTTACAGGAGTTCCTGGAGTACTCAGTCGGTCTATGCGACCTGGTGGGCACAATACTACTGGGACAACGAAATGCAGTCAGATGCCCTGGGTAAGGAATGGCAAATGACCCTCAATGGGCCTATCATCAAGGATCGCTTGTGGTTTGCCATCTCCGCGATGCACGTACCAGGACGACCTGGCCAGAACAGGATATATAACTATTGGAATAACGGAGATATGAATTACAGGCCCGTCCAGGCATCCGGTGATCCCAATGATGCCGTAAACAGTATTACTCTCGCGGGACCAGAAGGATATACATGGTCGAGAATGGATGCCAACAAGACATATACGACCACCAGAGACATCGGTCGTTACGACTTAAAACTCACTGGCTCCTTAGGCCAAAACCACACCTTTGATTTTGCCTATACAAATGAGTGGGACAATTTTGACCTCAGAAATAAATTTGGAGATGGCGGCATGAGTGTTTCAAGGCTTGCAGCCCTGGGGCCTCAGGAATCCACAAGACAAAACTACATCTGGGGCTACCGTGGTATCCTCACAAACAGTTTGTTTTTAGAGGCCAGGTATAGCAAGTTGGATAACACGATCGATTGGCCGCATGGTGATATGAGCTATGGCGGCACAAACGAATATATCCGTGTCTATGCCGGCTACCCAGGAGTTGCGGGGGGACAGTCCAATTATGGCCACTATGCCTTCCCCTTCGGCAACGGGTCTGGCTACGGACTAGTGGAGGAGCGCTCCAACCGGAGCGGCAATATCAACCTGAAATGGATCACTGATCTAGGCTCGACCAGCCACGAGTTGGACTTCGGTTTTGACCACTTTGAAGGTATCCTTAAGCGTGATACCCAGGCTGGTGGCGAGAATTTCAGGATATATGTGGGTGGCATTTACGAAAATCTTTCTGGCTTAACCGGCTCTTCAAATGATGATTACCGCTTCCCGGCGATTAACTACCCGGGGGCCGGCGTATACGGTACCTCGACAGGCAATCCAGAGTTTAGCCTCGCCCCTACCAGACGCGATTTTTACTTCTCTGACGGGCAAAATAGAAATCCGGGCTACGCCTTTTACGTCAATGACAAATTTGTCATCAACCAGCATTGGAATGCTATGGTCGGTGTGCGCGTCCAAAACAGTACAGTAAATGATACTGATGGTCCTGAACTGGCAAACACCACCTTCGTTAGTCCCCGTTTCCAGGTCAAGTATGACATAAAGGGTGACAACTCCCATGTTTTAGGATTAACTGCAGCCCGATACGGTGGTGACTTCCAGACTCAGTTCACTGATTCATTCGTCAAGTGGGGCAGCGCGGTCTATGTCACGCGGGGCTGGAGCGCAAATCCGTACGAAGCCTATGATACGACTGACCCCCTGCTGAATCAACATGGCCAGAGCATGGCAGGTGTCAGGTGGATTAGTTATAACGACTTTTACAACAAAGATAACTTCCAGAGAATTGTCGACTTTGGTGACGTTTCCAAAAACATGCGGGTAGACCCGGATCTGAGAACTCCATACATGGATGAATTGACGCTTTCATACAGGCGACAGTGGACAGGAGGTTCCAACCTGTCTTTCACCTATGTGAACCGAACCTGGAAACAGCAGTGGGCCAGAATACTCGTCTATGGGGAGGACAGCCTCACAGTATTGACCGATCCCTCGAATTCAGGGTTGCCCGATCAATACATCACACATACCTACATCACTAACTCAAACGACATGATCCGCGACTTCCAGAGCCTGGAAATAGACTTCGAGGGCAGGATTAACAATTACTGGCTTATTGGCGGTAACTGGACTATTAGCAGATTGACGGGCAATGACAACGGCGGTGACGGAGGTGACAACTGGACGGACAGCTCGGCCACCCAGTATTACTGGCACTTCCCACTCCTCCAACAGTATGCTGGTGTTACACGAGATGACATCGCGCCTTACGGCAGGCTCAATAATGACCAACCCCAGAGGGGTAGGCTCTTTGCCGTCTATTCCCTGCCAGTGGGCAAGGGCAAGCTCGACTTTTCCTGGACTATGCAATATAACGCTGCCAGACCCAGCTCCATCCAATATTACCAGCCGGTGACTGTTCCTTCGTATATACGTCCTGATGGTAATCCCATGTCCCACAACCGTCCGACAGCTTACCAACAGTACTACAACCAGCAACGGGGTTGGCTGAGTGGGAATGACACATTTTCTCTTGACTTCGGTCTCAGCTGTCAGCTCCCGTTGGGCCTCCCGGGATGGGGAAGCTCTGTGCAGTTCATTGGCAACGTGGAAATCCGTAACGTGATGAACCATCAAGGCGATACTGGCATGTATTTTAGTACCAGCATGGGTTCTAGCACTGCCCCCACCACCAGAGCCTGGTACTCAAATAACCCTGCATACTGGGGTCAGAGCCAAAACCCCTATCCACCCACGGCAGCCATTGGAGTCAATACTGGTGGTTACCAGCAGGGTGGAAGGTGGATACAGTGTTCTTTTGGTCTTAAGTTTTAACTGCTGTGATTAACTTGGAGTTATTGTTATGAAATTAAAACTCATTAGTAGCCTGTTAGCAGGTGGTATCCTGGCACTAGGCGGAACATTGGATGCCCAAGAGAGCAGGTGGAGCGTAAGTGGTTCCGTTGGGCTGGGAACCGATGACCTCAATTCTATAACCAACACCGGAACATCCTGGTGGAACGTAGGTGCCTATAATGTCAATTTGGGCTATTCCGGTCAGTTTGCCGGGTCAACAGTACCCTTCCGTGCCTCTCTCGGTATCAATTGGTTGCCAGACGGTAATGGCAGTACTCGCAACCTGTCAGACCTGGAGTGGATGATTGAGCCGCAACAGCGAAATCTGTTTGGGGTGCAGTTGGCGACAGACCTGTTCTTCGATTCCAAAATTTCCGATAATCTTAAAATTCTGGTGGGCATGTCCATCAACAAATGGACTCTGAACTATACCTCCACCGAGAGTATGGAAGGTGAATGGGATGCAGGCGGTTGGGAAGGCGATGGCCTGAGACACTCCTTCTCTGTACCTGGTATTAAACTCGGTTTCCGCATTGGCCTGGAGTATCAGCTGTCTGATAAGATGTCTTTTGATGTCATCTTTCAGATGATTGAGGTGGGCCACAGCAACATGGTTGCAAAGTGGACTGAATCAGATAGTCAATACTGGGATCCTGATGGAGTTACTCCCGTCTACGGACCGACTGCCTGGAATCCCTCATGGCTACAGTTTGGTCTTAAATACCGCTTTTAGAAGTATTTGTTAGTTGAAATCGAGCCATAAATTAATTTTATGGCTCGTTTTCTCCTTTTGGAGGTTTTATGTTTTACCGTTTTGTTGTTGTTTGTCTGTTTGGTATTTTTTCCCTGCATGTAATGCCTCAGGAGTCATCTGCCAATACATCCCCCCCAGCAGTGGAGAAGCTGGATTCTTCTGTAACCAGTATCGAAGGAAGCTCGCTACCTTTCAACAGTCATGCTGCACGCCTGATCATCAGCATCCCTGCCGAATTGGACGAAATAAACCCTGCGGATATGAATAATGCTACAAGTTCTCCCCTGATAACAAGTTCCAGCCAACCGGTGGCATCGAGGAACATAACAGACGTAAACACTGTAACTGTATCCGATGTGGAACGCCTTATCAAAGACGTAAACGCAATGAGAATATTAGCGTTTACGACTCAGCCCGGGGAGCGCATAACCTTTACACTGAAAGGTCAACAGTCCAAAGTGAGATTGGGAGTCTATACAGACTCAGTAAACACCAGGACAAATTCAAAACTCAAGGCTGCCATAAAGGCCGCCAATATGCCTCTCAACTCCGTCCGGTCGAAAAAACTTATATTCACCAATTCCTCGAAGGAACCATACGAAATGAAGCTAATGATTTATGGGCTGCATGGATATGAATACAACCTTAGCTGGGAGAGAAAACCAAAGAAGTAAAGACACCAGCCCGTTGGCGTTTTGATGACAATCAAGGCTCGAGAGTCTCTGATTTGATAAGGTTCCGGACACTCAGGCTGGATACGAGTATGCGCCTCCGTCCGTTGGAGAGGGGCTTGACCCGGATTTTGATCAGGGGAGATTCGGTCTGGCAAAATACTTCGCGGAAATATGGCGCGCTGTATCCCATGATGGCCGCTGCTTCCTTGACGCTGATCCACTCTTTTTCGTTTTCTGTGTACATTTTATTACCCTTTGTCAGTTCAATTTTTTACGGAAATATTTCAAGGTCGCAGAGGGAGACCATGTAGTCATCGCCATCCCTGCCTGAGACCCATAGGGGGAAAATGCAGCCCTCGATGCCTTCGATCAGGGCAGCCAGGACACCATTTATTGCCCTCGTCTCGCTCAGCCTGTCATCGTATGCCACCAGGAGGCGGATATTGAATACCAAACCAGAGCTGTCTGAGTCTGGGCGGCGAAAGTGGCGGTGAATATCTGGTGGGCAGTGTTGGTTGGATTGCTTTGATTGCTTTGATTGGTTGGGGGGCATCCTGACTCCTTTGTACATAAATTCACTTTATGGACATTTTGTCTATGGGTCAAGATGTTTTTTGCTAAATTTTCGCTTTTCTGTTGTATAATTTTTACAATTATTTAATAATTTTGTAAATTGTTTCATTTATTATGCAATAAATTGTCAAAAATATTTGACTGAAGCCACTATCAGAAGTCCGGCAGACCCTCGACTATCTGGACGGTCATTGTTGAGACCGCGATTACCGAGAGTAACAGGTTTAGTACGTAGTCGGGCTGTTCCAGCTCTTCTCCGAAGATGTTTGGGTCGTTTATGATGCCTGAATCCTTGTCGGTGGTTATTTGGTAACGCTCCATCACCCACTCTATGGCCGGTTTGCCGTTTATGACGTATTCGTAGGCCTTTTCAGGGATATTGGTGATTGTAAAATATTTGTTGTA
>Ga0082212_10008785_pt1 | contig 13133 bp, 17 predicted proteins | sample TergutNt197P3_FD_71548 | JGI IMG/M metagenome (GOLD analysis project Ga0082212, IMG submission 71548) | Neocapritermes taracua P3 segment gut microbial communities from Petit-Saut dam, French Guiana - Nt197 P3 | ecosystem: Host-associated > Arthropoda: Insects > Digestive system > Gut ... | reverse complement strand
GCCCGCAAGTTTTTGATAATGCGTGCTCTGCTCGCGTTTGAAAAAACTTTGGCGTTCTTTGCGTTCAACCTGTTGAACGCTACTCGGTATTAATTCCTGGTCGGTGTTAAACCTGGCAGTTGCGAGGCGGTCGAGTGCTTCATTTGACTCTGCAAACAATGTATAGTCCGAACTCTGGCTAAACTTTTCGCAGTGGTACCCCATCTCTGAAAAAATATCCTTCCATTCATTTGTCACCTGTCTGCCCATGTCCCTGATGTCTGCTGCAGCACTGTTCCATTTTTCCAGAGCCTCTGCCGCATCATTACGGATGTTGCAGATAATTGAGTACAGCTTTTCGGCAGAGACGGCAGCCTCATTCATTGCATAACTCCACTGCCATTGCGCCCTATCATCAGGATCAGAATTCAGCCGCTCGATATTACCTGCGACATCCTCGATAGCTTCACCGGCCAATTTTATTAAGTCGCCCATTTCCTTCCAGGAACTGTTAGTGCGTGATATACCAACAACATTTCGCTGGTATTCTTCCGTAGCGGAATTGATCGAACCCAATGCCTTATTCAGGACGGAGGCACTATCGGCTGTAATATCGAGTTGCCCAGCCATATTGATGGCTTCTTTATTCCATCTTGACGGTGCAGATACGGTTGCCTCTATTTGCTCCTCTACATTCCTGACTGTATATGAAATTGATTCCATACACTTTGTCGTCTCTCCAACGGATTTCTGAGCCGAGTCCTGGGTCGCGCTGGTCTGCCTTGCTGCATGATCCGCCAGGTTTTGCAATGACTTGCCAATTTCTGCAATCGCCGAGTTGAAACCTGCATAATCAGCACCGATAGAAAAGTCTATTGAATAGCCACTATTTTGCACTTTGTCACCCTTTTAGTTAATAATGGAAATTGGCCTGGAGCATCAATGGCAATAAATTCAATTTGCCCCAATTGCAACTCAGACAATACACAGCCTGTGGCACTCGCAATAGTCGGTGTGACAAATGCAGACCATGGCTCAGCTAACAGCGGAGACGTGATTCCTGCCGTGATTGAAAAATATTCCATGTCTTTGCGCCCGGTGCCTTTGATTCCCTGGATAGCGATTGGCATCGGGGCCGCACTTGTACCACTGTCAATAGCGGTTCCGATTATTTCTTTTGTAAATGATCCTGAGATCATATTCTATGTCCTCGCAATACTTGGCCCTATCATTCTCGCTACGGGAATATTTCTGAAATATCGGATAGTCAAAAAGCAGCGGAAATGGGACTACGTCCTCAGACACCGTGAAAAATTGTGGTTCTGTATTCATTGCGGTAAAGAGTGGATTCCCGGAGAAAAAGAAAAAAGAGGGGAACACGGGTATTAGATGTAGTACCAACTGCGGCCATTTCCTATCCCCCATTCACTACCCTTAAAAAGTCATCCAGTTCTGCATCATCGCAACTGTCCAGGCTCTTTGGCTTTGCATCGTCTTTACCTATTCCCATATAAGCTCTGACTAACAGATGTGTTGGTGGATAGTCTGTCCAGTAATCCATCAGCTCAATAGCTTCCGGCAGGGTCAACTCACGGTCGATATAGCTATATCTCCATCCGGTTGCTGTTGCGATAAGTCCATAGATGTCTCGCCAGAAGAGGGTTGGGTTACTCTCTCCTGGCTTAAGGCTTCCCCCCTGGATGATTTCCTGTTTAGTCCTGACACTTTGATGACAGCCTGGAATAATTCAACCAGGTCTGTCAGCATCAGAGCGTTTTCTAAGTCTTCAGTCGTTATCGTGGGGTCAGTCTGAGATATGCTCAGATGGCATACGCTCAATATTCTGTCGTAGTTTTCAGGCTCCATGATGTTGTTAGCTTCCAGTAAGGGCATTACCTGACGGCGTAATACTCCCATTGGAAGAGCAGATAACTGGAATCTGTGACTACTGATTGTTACTGATTCTGTGATTGGGATGAAGTTGAGCATATATTGTTATCTTTCAAAAAATGGTTGTTGGATAAGCACCCGCAGCGGGGAAGCCGTCACCTTGTAAGCTACTTGCAGTTTTGGATTGCTGCTTCGTCACCTTGGTTTACCTTTCTGTAGGCATAGGGTTATGGGAACTATAGTCAAAAGCCGCTGAATGCCAAGCGGGGGATTCGCTATGCTCAATTCCCCCCCGCACCCCCCGGGGGACATAATTTTCCAAACAGAGTGTTACCCCTGGTTTTGAAACTTAACCACCAACACTTTCCCTGTCTCGTCTGCATACGCGCTCATGTCGAGGTCAGGTATCGTGAAATCCTCATTCTTATAACCGAAGGCCAGCTTGTTGGCTGTTACGCACGGGAACTCCCATGTCTGCTTTAATCCTCTGTAGTTTGTTTCAAAGGACAGGGCGAAGTCAGGGCTGGCTCCCATTAGTCCATTATTGAGTGTCAGCTCTGTTGTATTTCCTGTAGTGATTGCGTCTGCACCAAAGAATATATTGTTAAATAGTTTGCCGTCTATTACTGCAAACTTGGCTTTAACTGCTACTTTTCCCTGTGTACGGGCAATTGCTACAGGAAAAAGGTTTTCTCCCCGTAACTCTTTGTCTGAAAACGAGACATCGATGGTCACGTCCTGGACTGTGCCGAACTGTATCGGCTCGCCTATCTTTGGCGTTGCAATCAACTTTCCTGTTCCGAAACTGTAAAGTGCCATGTTATTACTCCGTAAAAATAGTGGTTGGTGGTTAGTTGCTGGTTGGTTACGCGCCCGCGGCGGGGGGTTCGGGGGATGACCCGCACTGCGGGGCATAGTCTCTGATGAATGATCCGCTTCAATTCATGCCTTTTAGATGGTCTTTGCCAAGTGACCGAGCGACAGCGACCCCCCCCGATAGGCATTCAGAAGTTTTTTGTGGGGCAGGGATAATGGCAGTTGCAGCTGTCTCGGCGGTTCCAGCTTCATGACAGTTCTTTTTTTTGCTCACGGGCAACTCTTGAAAACCTTTTGCCATAAAAAACCTCATGTCAGGACTGTCCTTCTGCACTTCGATACAGTTATCTGAATCCAGTTCATAGACTTTGTTATGGGTCTGTATATACGTAGTTCCCTGGGGTGCTTTTAACTTCACTGATTCTCCTTTTCTTTTCTGAGCTGCTGTCTCTTTAGGGGTGCTAATACCCTTCTGGCAGCATTGGCTAATATCCGCTGGACATATTCAACGGTTGAAAGTGCTATGACTGTAGTAGTGACTATAAAGGCCATGGCCCAATGTCTGTAAAGATATGGCTTTGCTTTGACCCTGACACTAACAGGCTTTCTGATTTCTATTGCATTTGATGGATTGATCGTCTGTGTCGCTCTGATAGTCCTGACATAGTGGAGGACATTTTTAATCAACGGCACACATGAAACGCTTGTGAGTATTAGCAATAACCTGGACACAGTCCTGGACACAAAGACATTGACGCTTGAGTCTGTAGTCTTGGTTGCTGATATATTCTTAGACGTTTTAGCTTTTATCCCTTGTTTGACAGATAATCTCTTTCCAGCGTCCTTAGAGTGCAGAGGGGTCACAGGCTGGACTGTCTGGAGTGCTAAGTTTGCGGCCTTTATATGGCTCGTCAAGACTTCTGAATCAGTCTGTATGGACTTTGTAGCATGTCTGGACGCTCTGGCCTCTGTGGTGCCTGTTATCGCTGTTGACAGGGAAGCATCTTTCTGGACACTGCCCTTACTTGACACTTTGACGGTAAATAGCCCCTTGTATAGCTCCAGAAACTTATCTGCTAACACTGTAGGCACAGCTATGATTGAAACAAATATGTCTCTAACTACACTAAATAACGCATTTACATTAACTGTCCTGTTAATGCCGATGTTCTTTTTGTGCAGGGATGGAACTTCAGATTCTGCAATTCTGCTGATACCGATGTTCTTTTTGTGCAGGGAAAGGGCATCGGATGTTATAACCTTGCTGACATCAATGCACCTGCTCTGCGACAGGGTAATAACTCCAAACGACTTGATGACCTTTGCTATAGAGAATGCACGTCTGATAGCAGTTACCTTTACACTGGCGGATAGGGTCATAGCTATTGTGCGGGGCTGTGTGTCTCCGCCCAATACTACGCCCCCTAATACATGACCGCCCAATATCATGCGTTTGCCTTGCTGTTAATTGCTGCCCAAATGTCCTGGAGCACGCCTGCTGTGAGTCTTAACTCTACCCGTGAGCCAGCTGGCCATGCTCTGGACGTGGTGCCCTCCATTCCGCGCTGGATGATGATTAGTTCGGTAAGAGGATTGGTACTAGCCGCATGCTTAATCTGCACGCATTTGCATATTTCATATTCAACACCCGCAGGGTCTGATATGACGATTCGACAGAAGTCACCTGCCCATCTGTCGGGTAGAGGTGGAAATATATGCTCTACATGGCCGCTGAGATAGATGGAAGAGCCACTGAGCGTATAGAGGCCTACTGTTACGCCCTTCGCAAAATTAGCAAATAATTCAGCCATCTACCCTCCTAACCATGACTCTTAGGCCATTCGGCCTTTTAGAGTTATGTAAATTGCAACTGCAACGTAAAGGTTATGGAGTCACCGGTACTCAGATTTAGCACCCCGAAGTCTGACTTCATGATCAAATTGCCGCTGGTTACTGCATCAAACAGGCCCACGTTTGTTATTGCTCTGTTGCCTGTTGCCTGGAGCGTTCCTACTGCCTGGACTGTATCATTGGCAGTGCCTACTGTCTCCTGTGTCGCTGTCGCTGCTGCACGTTCTTCAGCAGCTTCAGTGAACAGGGTTGTATCTGCTACAGCAGAAGTCCCTGCACCTGTGCCCCATCCTATAAACATATTCAGAGGGGCATCAGCTAAAAAGCGGTTTGTGATTACGCCCTTCCCTGCGTTGGTTAATACATTTGCCATATTTATCTCCTTATCCTTGATATGAAACATCGTATCGCCCACAGCATACGCATTACAGGGTTTGTGTAAGAGCGTATGACCATGGGCGGTTCGATGGTGCCGTCTGCCCTTCTGACCTGGATGGTCAATTCGGACATCCTGATACCCGACTTAGCTGAGAATGAAGGATTCATTCATCATCCTCGCTGTCGTTATTTGCGCTGTCATTATTTGACTGCTGAGCTGTCAGTCCTGCTTTCATTGCAGCAGAGACAGCTTTTAACAGGTCATTGCGCTTCATGTCTTTTACGTCAATGTTTAGTTCGTCTGCTTTTTCCTTTAATTCATCATTACTCCAGGTTGCTATAGGCTTCGCTGTCTTAACTGAGGATGGTTCTTTATCGGTACCATCCCCTGCAATGATGAAATTAAAGTCAGCTATCAGTTTCGGCGCGGCTTCGTCAGGAACTTCAATCATTCCGTAGCCGTCTGCGTTGTACTGTGTTCCGTTATATGAGACAGCAGCTATGTCTTTATGATAGAGAATTATCATCTTTGCTCCTATCCATTACTGATATTTGTAATAACGCCCATGCTGAAGGGTGCAAAATGCTGTAGCACACCGTCTGCATATACTCCGTATTCATACTTCCTGGACTTGAGAGGCCATTCGAGCTGATAGTAATCTGCACGGAGTCTCTTCTGTATGGGATGTGCTACGCCCGGCAATGGATAGGGGACTGACTCTGAAATAAAGAATATGGTCCCTGGAGCTAAGTTCGGATGCACTACTATCGGAACTTCTACACCCATTACTTTATTCAGATAGCTTCCGACTGAGACACCTGCTGAAATCTTACCGTCTGCAAGACTCTTGGGATCCATGGTGAACCTGAGTAGCGGCGCGCCCCCATTAGCTATGATTTTTCTTGTGATATTGATGCACTCCTGACTTGAGACCATCATGACTGTAGGACTGATTCTGTAGAGGTTATAGAAGGCCATGAAGGCTTCCTCAAACTCCTCGATGCCGCCCGCTCCGTCACTGGTCAATGACTGATTGACCCCCAAGGTCTTCCAGTAGGAATTACTGTCTTCTTTAGCAGCTTGTATAAACAATCCGTCATAGTCGAGATGACTTGTCGAATTATCGCTGTCTGCTATTTCAGACGCGAGCTGACCTGCTGTAGGAATGTTTGTAATAGCTACTGAATTGACAGAAGTTACTGCACAGAGCTTTTCATTTCCGGCAGTTCCGGCGAACCAGGCATAACCCCACGCACCCCTCACAGGCTCTACGACAGCATTGATAGAGTTGACTGCACCTGCTCCGGTCGTGATAGTAGCAGCGGTACTCTTTTGTGCTGAACCTCCGCCGAATGAGTCATTCGTCCCGTCTGCATTACCCCTCGTAATCAGACCGGGGACATGAGCAGTAGCAGGGTCGAACTTTTGGCCGATGATGCCGTTATTGTGTCCAGCAACGTCTAAATAGGCTTGCGGGCCAAGTGCGATACAGACTACAGATACAGTCTGACTGGCTGGTATCGAGCCGCCTGTCGCTTGTAATGAGAGGGCCGGGGTCGGAGTCTTGCCCAGTTTGACTGAAGTATTGCCGCCCAGGTCTAGCCGCTCCTCCTGAATCATCATGGCCTGTAATAGCTGAGAGACTGCGAGTGCTTTTACGTCTGCAAATTCCCTTGAAGCATAGTCACCTTCAAACGTGACATAGTTTTCGAGTCCGTAGCCTCTGTAGGATGCAAAGTAATCAGCGGTCGTCTGTGCTATGAATGCGCTTCGATTGCCTTCTGATACACCTGCCCTTTGATTTGTAGTATTTATTCCTGTGATTGCCTTCCAGTTGGCCTGGATATTAAAGCCGCCCGTGACTCGTGGAATCCTGTTTCGCAGCGGTGTCAGGACTGGATACAACACAGCGGCGACAGGGGCGAGGTCATAGGCCATGAGTCCCTGTAGTTGATTGCCAGGCTGGACAAAGAACTTATTTAAGTTATCTGTGCCTGATGCCTGCGCTTTAGTGAGCAGGTCTTTGATTTCATTGTGATTCATTTGACTTTCTCCTTTCCGCCACACGGCGGGCAAAATGGCAGGACGCTTATCGTCCGCCGTGAATTAACTTGACTAATGTCTGGGCCTGGTCCATCGGCTTTAATGAAGCAAATACTTCAGCTTGTTTCTGCAAATTAGTCTCAGTGTCAGGATTGATGACATCCTCGCCTTTTGAGACAGTCCGCAGTACTCCTTTTGCTGGAGCAGGTTTTTTCCTGAATGTGTCTAACTCAGACTGAAGTTTTTTGATAGTTGTCTGTAGAGAGAGGATTTTAGACAGTGCTTCGTCATGCGACTTACTCAGCTTTTCCAGCTTTTCTGTGTCGTCATCGTCATCATCGTCATCATCTTTTTTGTCATCGTCTTTTTTGCCGTCATCGTCTTTTGCGGATTCTCCCTCTGACTCTTTATCCCCGGAATCATCCTCTTTGGTTGCCTTTTTATCTTCTGCATCCTCGTCTTTATCTTTATCCTTTTCGTCATCTTCTACTTTGCAGAGATTGACTAGTGCTTCAGGATTGCAGGGTCTATCAACGAGACTGACTTCACTTAGTCTGAGACCCGTGATTATGGTCCTGTCCAGCTTGTCCCTGCCAGTTACCCTTCCGCCTATGGAAAAGCCCTGGAGTACGCCCTCTTCTACCTTCCTGATGGTCACAGGGTCAACAATCTTTGCTTCAATGACAGTCTGACCATCTGCATTGACTTCGCACTTGAGGGCAACACCTGCAGCGATAGGCTGATGCATTTCCCTGACTGAGCCGAATCTCATGTAGTCAGGAATAGCTGCTCTCATAGCAGCAGCCTTGACTGTCTCTCCGGCTGTGTCCTGCGCTTCAGTGGACGCTATACCCCTGACAATCAGGGTTCCGTCCTTCTGCTTTTCGGCTTTTTGAATTGAGCCGTACAATTTTATTTTTTTCATGATTTCTCCTTTAGCACTGGAAGCTCATCGCAGTGACAATTGGGATGAGCGGGAACACCTCTGGCCCCGCTTGGATATGGATTAATAGCCATGCCGTCCTCTCCAAGCCGGACTATGGCCCCGTGGTTCCTTTCACATTCGTCGCATATACGACCATCAGCTCCGTTATTCGCTGTGACCCATTGCAGTCCACTGACAACACCGCTCTCGACATAGGCTAACTTGTTGCCCATTACGTCTGCCTCGGCCAGCTCAGTAATAGCTATCATCTCTGACCGCTGTGCTGAAAATTCGTAATTAGCCATTATCTGACCAGCAAGCTCTCCTACTGACAGTCCCTCATTGATGCCGCTCGAAACCAGGTTTGCAATGCCTTTACGGGTACTGCCCTTTATGTCAGTAACTAATTTAGCTGCATGACTCGCCGCCCATGCTACGGCCCTTTCATTTACCTGATTGACCAATAGGTCATAAGCGTTTTGCTGTGTAAGCGATAACGCAGCCCTTATCTGTTGGATTGCTGCATCGCCGCCCTTCTGTGCTATCTGAGCTAATATTTTTTCAATGTCATCAATAGATGGATTAAAGTCTATGTCGTACTGAAAGAGAATATCCAGCAAGTCTATTTCGGCCTTGCTAATGGCCTGTAATCGGCTCAGTAAACCCTCCCTGTAGCTCTGGAGAAGGTTCGATACAGCTTTCTGCAACCTGGCCTTTAGCGGCAGAATATCAGCCCTGTTGCGGCTTATGGCTTTTACCCGGGGGAGCTTTACATATGAAGACTTTTGCAGCTTTTCAGATTCCTCAGACTCAGTTGTAACAATGTCCGCTGTGTCCATAGCGTCCATAGTGTCCATAGCTGCGATGACCTCATATCCCAATTCGGCCCTTACTTCATTAGGCAGCAGTACACCCTTTTCGAGATATATCGCATGTATGTCAGCTTGTTCCCTGGGCTTAATGGCCGTTTTCTGTGTCCAGCTAAACTCAAGCTCCGGCCTCTCATAGACCTCGGCAATAATCCTGTCCATCAGTCCCTTGAACCAGTTCTTGATAGGCTCTAATCCGCTGGACTTGGAACTCTCTTCAGCAACCTCAGCGGTTGCCTTGTTCATCTGCGGTATCAGTGCCTGGGGACTGATTGAGAATGCAAAACAGATTATGCGGGCCAACCACTCGTCATACTGATCTTTTAATATCGCTTCTTTGGTGTTGATATAAGTTACACCGCCTGGAACAAAACGGGCACCCCTCCTGTTTGCTATATTGCCTTCGCCGAACAAGCTGTCCCATAGAGCCTGAAATTCACTTATCTGCCCTGCGTCCCAACTCTCGGGAACTGCAAATATAGAATCAGGGACTGAGCCTTCAGTGTAGTAATTCAATTGATGTGCCTGTCTACGCAGTGCAATATTGACAGTTGCTACTACCTGCTCTACAGGACTATAGCCATATATCCTGTTTACTCTTACATTACGTGGGAAATAGAATAACTCTGACCGCTCATAGTCAGCAGTGACTATACCCTTCAATACTTGCTGATATGCTGGCCCTTCTATTGGAGTACGCCCTGTCTCATCAAGTATTCTCTTAATCGTTGTTCCGTCTATTACTTCCAGTGAGTATGGATCACCGCCTTCCGTCTTTCGGGCATAGATAGCAGTTGCATCCGTTACGAGCAGTTCTTCTAATAACATCCTCTGCCATTGATGCCAGGTATGCTCTCTGTCTGGAGACAATAAGTTTTTCTGTAATTCCTTTGATGCTCTGCTCTGTTTCCCTTCCCTATTCTGTATACGCCATTCACAGAACTCTAATTCATCTTTCCTTGTTTCGATAGCTAATCTCAGTAAGTCATAGTTATCAGCGATAGCCCTCAAATCAGCAAAGGTTATGCCCTCCTGCCATTTGGGAGTCCAGCGCATATTTACTGCTACAGGATAATCAAACGCCCTTCCAGCCGTATGCTGTGCCATAGGCCGCGGCGGTATGCCAGGCCCAAACCAGTGATTGTTGCCGTTTGGATTAGTCATCCATTCAATCAGGCCAGGGCCGCTAGTCAAAGGAGTCTTGACAGGAACGGTACTCATCAGCAGACCTTCCTGTTAACGCAACTGTCCATCTCGCGCCTGAAGCGGTCTCCTACACCACTGATGTCTTTGTCCAGTCGAGTGATTGTTTTATCAAACTCAGCATTAGTGACATATTCCTTGATTATCTTTAATTCCAGGTCTTTTATTACAAGCGTCAGCTCTGCAATTGACTTGTTGAAGCTGAGTACAGCGTCAGTAAACATAGTCGTTATTTCTTTTATGTCTAAGTTTGCCTTAGCTTCAGCCTTCATCTGTTTGCCATGCTCGTTCTTAAGGAAATATGAAACCACTGCAATCAGAACCATTACCAGAGTTACCAATATCCAGGTCTTGACCTCATATAGCTCATTCATAGCAACACCGCCAATGCCAGAACTGCACCTGTGCCTAAACCCCACCTAAAGCCCCTGGATTTAGCAGACTTAATGAGCCGCCCCTGCTCAAGTGTCAGGAGGGCCGAAAGCTCCTGATAAGCAAGGGCAGCATCTTTCCAGGCATCGCCACGCCTTATTTCAAGTTCCAACTGAGCAGACTGCACCCTGATTAATTCCTGCATTGCACTGTATTCAACAGCAATCGGCTCTGGAAGGTCATCAATACTCAACCCTGACTGAATACGAGTCTTAGTAGCTGCGCCCAGGGCCTCTATAGCTGTCTCAACCTTGTGTCTGGAGTCAATCGTAATTGTTTCAGCCTCAATCGCCGTCTCGATTATCTTTTCTGCCTCTGCCTCTTTGGTTGCTATCTCAACCGGAATAATGACCGCCTGTTTTCCATATCGCCCGACAATATAAGCGGCAATGGAACTAAGTAATAAAATTACTATCCATACGGAGGGCTTCATTTTCTGGCCTCGATAGCCTCAGCTATGCGGCCCAGACCCATAGCCCCTGACGCTGAGGTGATAATGGTTATTGCTATTGTCTGCACCGGACTGGATATTTCATAGCCAGCTATCCCAAGTCCGCATACCGCCATGCCAAATACAAAGGCAAAGAAAAAAACTACCCTTCGGATTGACGGCTCTGCTGGTGCTTCACAAAACAGCATGGATAGCCAATAGAGTAAGAATGTCTGATGCTTGTTCATCTTTTTTTCCCATCTGAAAAAAAATCAAAAAAAATGTTGACAAGTAAAAGTGACCCATGTATAAAGGAAATAGCTCCTTTGCGCGGCGCGCCCAGCACCCCTGATACTAAACAGCTGGCCGCCGCGTTTTTTGTTTTTAAGGCGTTGATGTGCTGGTGCTTCTGACGGTACGCAAGCCATTCATGACACTTGCGCCATTATTTATGTCACTCGTCATTCACGGCACTGGCGGCACTGTGGCCGCCCTCTTTAGCCAGCCCGAGAGAAATTTTTTTGATTCGGGCCGCCGAGCCGCAATGGTTTCGTAGTGTTCTTTTGATACGCCGCAGAGCAGATCCAGCAATAGGGCAGGGTCGCGGGCGTTCACGGCCTCGCAGGTATTTGAGCCGAATCGTCCGTCAATCCTGAGACCTGCCCCATAGACGTTCAGCACCTTCTGCAAATATTTGACTGCGGTACCAGACCCCATATTTACGGCCATGTCAAACAACTTGGTTGCGACCTTCTGATCTTCGATGCCCTCGAAGTGCCAGTAATCTGCCCTGTAGATGGCCGCAGCTTTCCTGAGGGTCATGGCCTGAAGGTCCTCTTTGGACGTAATGCCATGCCTTCGCGCCGTAGCTATGGTGATACCATACATGGTTGGCCCACCTGGGTCAGCGGGGTCATCAGACCATCCGCCCTCCAGGCGGAGTACGTACTGAAGCGAGATTCCAAAATCAGCCATTGTTGCCCTCCATGGCTGACAATGGCGGATTGGAAAAGAACCCACCGACAGCCGATATTCAAATATCGGTCTGCCCTATGTCACCCGCAACAAGGCCAAATGCCCATTCCGTCTTGTTTAGACTTAATCAGGCACGATCAGTACTCATACCCTTTTCTATTGCTGAATCACATTAACTCTTTGGTTTTGCCAGCAAGGTACAGCGGGATATTCGCAAATTTGTCATTTATCACGTAATTGAGTTTTGAAATCTATAAAATTCGTAAAAAAATCAGGGGGCCATATAGCAGCCCCCTTAACGTCCTTTAATGATTTGAAGACTTTGAAACAACTTTGTTGACAGTCGTCATCCAGAGCCTATTTTCTCTCCAGCTTTACAGAATAACGGTTGTCCGCGAGTCCGCTGAAAAAGAACGATATTTGGTATGGCAGCGGAGTGGTATTTTGGAAGCTGAGGCTGGGCCTGTTTTGCGTTAGTTGCGCCTCACTGGCTCTTTTGACTTTCGAATAGAGCAAATCAGAACGATCCGGGGGCAGGGCCCAGTTCATGAAATATTGCGTCATAGGAGTTGCCTTGAGCGTAATTTTAATGGACTGGCCTGGCTTGAGGATCAGCGTAAACAGGCGCATCCCGCGTGGGTTATCACGGGTCATCCTATTCGTGTTAATTTCATTCGGGGCTGCGTCCAGCGGCAAAGTATCTTCCTGTAACAGGGTGACATCGTCCGGCACAAAGATTGCTTCGTGTCCGCCCTTACTGTAGTCAACCTTGTTTTCCTGCGCTGCAGGGTTTTGCCGGGGTGCTGATGACATCCCCAGGAATGCCAGAGAAAGTGCGAGGACAGCAAACTGTATCATAATCTCCTCCTCATCAAAAAAATGTTAAATTGCTCAAAAGGGGTTCCTCTCGGAACCCCTTTTTGATTCAAAAGCCGTGTGAAGTATGGTTCAAACTACAACATCGACCATCGGTACTGGACGGCGAAGTTAATCCAACTGGGCGCGACAGGGTTGATGCCCTTGTAGTGCCTCTGGCCTGTCACTGACGGAGTTTCCTCAGCAACTATTTTGCTGTACCAGTGAGAGACAGAGCCATCAATGGACATGCCCCAGGTGTCGTTGAAACGGTATTCGACACCTATGCGCATACCAAATTTCTGCCGCCCTGAGGGCCAGGAGCCTGGCAGCAATTCGTAGTAATTGAGTTTGTTGTCCCACTCCTGGACATATCCTATTGTGTGCCTGGTGCCGTCATACCAATTGAGGTTGATGCCGGCAAAGGGGGTCAAACCCTGTATTGGCGTCCTGAAGCGAAGATCCACACCAGCGCGCCAGCCAAAC
>Ga0082212_10008784_pt1 | contig 13133 bp, 9 predicted proteins | sample TergutNt197P3_FD_71548 | JGI IMG/M metagenome (GOLD analysis project Ga0082212, IMG submission 71548) | Neocapritermes taracua P3 segment gut microbial communities from Petit-Saut dam, French Guiana - Nt197 P3 | ecosystem: Host-associated > Arthropoda: Insects > Digestive system > Gut ... | reverse complement strand
ATTTTTGTTAAAAATTCCACTCTCGGCGGCGGTTCAACGTTTAGAATTGTTTTGAAAAGTCATTTAATTTAATCCGATATGAAAAGAAAAATTGCCTTCACAGTTTGTTTATTCCTGCTGTCTTTAACTTCTTTTGCAGGAAAATTTGTTTTGATACCCGTTCATGAAACCACCGATTTGGTAACTTTGTTTGATGACAGGGAGTTAAAAATTCACTATTATTGCAATGATTATGTGCTTGCAACAACGGAAAAAATCAATTATAACAACGCTGTTATCCTTGATAATCACGCCTTTGCGGACGCCGGTTATTATGCGATTGTAGATTGCGCCGATGATTACAAAAGCGAGTATTTAGCGAAAACAGCCGACGCCGGAAAACTCCTCTATTCCGGAAATGATTTTTTGATAATGAAAATAGTGTCGAAAAATTTTATTCCGGCTAAAAATGACGGCATGATGGCAATAATGGACATTGAGGCGCGATTGCCGAAAGCAACTGCTGCATTCCCCGTTGTTACCGAACCTGATGAAGATGTTGTTGATTATATTTCGCAAGTTTCGGCGGACAGAATGATGGCAAATATTCAAACATTGCAAGATTTTGAGACAAGATTTTTTCAACACCCAAACTCAATATTAGCACAAAATTGGCTTAAAGAACAATATGAAATGTTGGGGTTAGATGTTGAAATACAAGAACTTACGGAAAGTTATGAAAGCGTATCCCATAATGTTATTGCCATTCAATACGGAACAGAGTTTCCCGATGAATATATAGTTTGCGGCGCACATTATGATTCATTTTCTTATCAACTACCTGATATTGCCCCCGGTGCCGACGATAACGCCTCCGGAAGTGCGGGAATTTTAGAAATAGCCGGAATATTAAGTCAATATGAGTTCAAACGCTCCATCGTTTACTGCGCATTCGCGGCTGAAGAATGGGGACTTTTTGGTAGCGGTTATTATGCAAACCATTGTGCCAATGAAAGAATGAATATTGTCGCTTATTTTAATATGGACATGATAGGATTTTTGGCGCCGGAAGAAGAGATTAAAATCCATTTCAGCGACCCTTCTTCTGCCGAAATTTTAGCCGGTTATTGTGAAAATATCTGTAATGTCTATTTCCCTGAAATACCTTTTTCCTGTAATAACTACATGAGCAGTAGCGACCATCGCTCTTTTATTAATGCCGGATATCTTGGAATAACCTCCATTGAGCATGATTTTTTGGAAAATCCGTATTATCACCAAATTGACGATCTCATAGGATTTGGCGTGAATAGTCCTGAATTGGTTGAAACGCTTACACGGGCAAATGTTGCAAGCATTGCCACGTTAGCCATGTATGACGTTGCCATGCCGTTGCCGCCGTTAGCGCCTCCAACGAATTGTGTTGCCGAACATCTTCAAGGACGGGTTATTCAAGTTTCATGGGAAGCGCCTGTTGAAAATTCTCCCGACAAATATTGCGTATATAAAGATGGGAAAAAAATTGCAGAAGTTGCAGCTTCGCAATTAACATACAAAAACACATTGCCTAATAACGATTTTGATGAACATTGTTATGCAGTAATAGCCGGTTATGGATTTTTGTGGGAAAGTGATTTCAGTAACGAATCCTGCGCATCAGTTCCGGTTAGTATCAATGAGTTACATTCAAAAATTAATATCTACCCCAATCCTGTCAATTACGAATTAAAAATTACGAATTACGGGGGCGAGGACACCAACAATGGGGCATGCCCCATTGTCGAAATATACGACGTGATGGGGCGGTGCGTTGCTACCGTAGAGACGCGATTAATCGCGTCTCTACAATCCGCGTCTTCCGAAACAACCATTGACGTCTCCCACCTGCCCGCCGGAGTCTATTTTGTGCGGATTTCTAATGAATTTGTTGGAAAATTTATTAAGGAATAAACAAACATTTGCAAACAAGAGAATGAAATGGATTCATCAGTATGACGAAAAGAATAAAAAGAGGTTGTCTCAAAAGTGCTTTTTGCTCCATTCGTCATTGCGTCCCGAACTCGATTCGGGATCTCTTGCAATCCCCTGATAAACAGTATTATTTTTTAGGGGGTTCCGGTTTTTGCCGGAATGACGGGGCTTTTGAGACAGCCTCCTATCTTTTAATTTTTAATTGATTTTAATCTCCCAAGTAGTTCATGGCACAACGGAACCCGATGTAGTTGGTAGCGCGGTCTTCGTCTAAGTAGCGTCTTACGCTGGGGCTGAGGTAATAGGCGGGGTCTTTCCATGAGCCGCCTTTTACTACGCGGGTTTTATCGCTGATTAAGGTACGGATGTTAGAAGGTTCGTCTGCGTCCCAAGAGGTGTACATTTCGTCTGTTCCGTAAGTTCCGTCCGGTTCCGACCATTTTTTGCTGATGTCTTTATAATCAACTAATAACGATTCCCAATCGCCGTCTTTATAGTTGATATAGTCTGATTTTCTGAAGTTATATGAAGTCAGATCTTCGTAGTCGGCGTCATCAATATCACGTTTTTGTATCATTCCTGTAACGGGGTCTTTAATGGGCATTCCGTTTTCGTCTGTTACGGTTACTTGGAATACATTACCACGGAAAGGGCTGTAATCGGCGACGTCTTCAAAGGAGAGCGGACGATAAACGTCTTGTACCCATTCGGCAACGTTTCCAGCCATGTTGTACAAGCCGTAGTCGTTGGGGGCAAAGGATCCGGTGGGCGCCGGAATGGCGTATCCGTCGTTAGGATGTCCTGCAACGCCCATGTAGTCGCCTCTTCCGCGTTTGAAGTTATCGGTAAATTGTCCGTAATTTCTATCTTTCGGGTTGGCTACGCGGACAAAATTTCCGTTCCAAGGATAGATCTTGCGTGATTCTATGTTGCCTGCGTAGGTATTTCCAATTAACCCCAAAGCAGCATATTCCCATTCGGCTTCGGTGGGAAGACGGTAGTTGGGCAGCAGGGTTCCTGTTGCGTAAGAGGCTTTTTTTCCTTCTGCTTTTTTACCGGGGGTGGCTGTGTATAAACCTGCTACATACGTTTCTGTATTGAAATAATTTTCGGGCGACGGGTTTAGGTCAAGGGCGGAGATATAGCCTCTATCGAGCAGACGTTTTTCGTTTACTCTGTCGGAGCGCCAGATACAAAAATCGGATGCTTGCCGCCAACTTACGCCGACAACAGGATAGTCTTGGTATGCCGGATGACGTAAGTAAAGCGTAATCAACGGTTCGTTATATCCTAATGCTTCGCGCCATACCATTGTGTCGGGCAGGGCGCTGGTAAAAATGGCGCGTTGTTCGTTATTGCTGCTACCGCCGAACACATGGCTGAGCCAAAACAGATATTCGCAATAGTTGTGATTGCTGACTTCGGTTTGGTCCATGAAAAAAGAGTTTACGGTTATACGGCGCGGGATATTATCCCAATCCGACATCACTTGATCTTGGGTAGCGCCCATTACAAAGGTTCCGCCTGTGATAAGTATCAAATTCGGACCTACTGCCATATCGGGGTTATAGGCTACGCGCTCGAAGCCTCCGTATTTTGGGTCATTAAAAGCCCAGCCGGTCGCTGATGAGGATCTCTTATTATTGCTTTTGGACCCTTTACAGGAATAAAAACACATTGAAAGTAAACATATTACTGCCAATAACTTGAAACTTGAATGAATTTTCATCTTATTATACATTTTTCTATTATTATTTTTAAAATTTAGGACAAGGAATTTCTTTTTGTTTATCTATGGTGCGTTTTGATAATTTACTTGGGGAGAAACGATAGCCCAAAGAAATTTCATGGGCGCCTCCTGTGGCGTTAGAAAATTTTGAAATAGTAACGTCGTAGCTATATCCGAATTGAAAGCCTCGCAGGTGAAACCCCACTAATGCGATAATGGCGTCTGGGTTTTTGAGAGTGTTGCGATACCACACTCCAAATACGTATGGATAGATGGTAAGGTTCATCCCCAAATTAATTTGTTGGGAAACGTCTTGCATGACAAATACCAAAGCGGGGGATAGTACTACTTTTGGCGGTTCGTCGGTATAGTGCCGATATGGGTCAAAAAATATGTTTCCACCCGTGTGAAACGTATATTTAATGGGAAGGTTTCCGGTGTTGTTATCATAAAAACTCACCATCGGTTGTGTTATCTGATGCACGGCTATGCCTGCGTAAAAAATATCTCTGATGCCCACTACGGTTCCAACGTTAAAATCGGGAACTAAACGTGAGGTAACGACCGGTTTTATTTCATCTTCCGGATTTTCAAATATTAAACTACCCCAGTCAATGCTCCTTTGATAGATGCCGGCGGCAAGCCCGAAGTTAATGTTTACGGTTCGTGATGCTTGTAAACGATAGGAATACATCAAATGAGCCGAAGTGGAAGAGAGAAGTCCGTTGACATCTCTGCCGGTGCTGACCAAAACACCGAGACCTCCGTTGATGCCGTCAATATATTGGTCATACGATACGCTGTATGACGAAAAAGCATTGCTCAACGAAGCCCACTGGTTTCTGTAATTAGCAGAAAGACGCTTCGAAAACGTTGCGCCTGCAAGCGACGGGTTAAGATAGAGTGGATTAGCATAAAATTGGCTATAAACCACCTCTTGTCCCTTACTCTCTGTTACACAGAAGATATTTAACATGAGCACATATATTATTATTCTTCTTTTTCCAATCATTCCCTTTTTATCCACCTCTCTAAAAATAAGTTGCAAAGGTATTAAAATAATTGATTTACCGAACAATAACGCAGGAAAATATTTTTTATTTTATCATTTCATTATTTTATCTGAACAGGCAGCTCAATTATTTTCCAACACACGATATAAATATACGCCGGACTTCCATTTTTTAATGATTAAACGCTGTATTTATTTCAATTACGAATTACAAGTGATACTGATGATATCTTATTTCACCACAATCTTCTTCGCTACACTTTCATCTTTGGTAGAAATTCTCAAAATATAGATGCCTTTCGGAAGATGCGAAAGGTCTAACATTCCATCGTTAAACGATTCTTTTTCAAATACTTTTATCCCTTGTATGGTGAAAATAGCCAAACGACAGGCAGTAGGCAATCCGGTTTCAATGTTCACCTTTCCATCGGAAGGGTTAGGAACGATTTTGACGCCGGCAAACGGGATATTTTCTTTAATACCGACATCTTTAATACACGCTTCGTTGGAAAAATCGCTTTCAATATCAGAATCATAAACGGCGGTTACTTGATAGCAATCCTCCGGTAATGGGGAATCGTTATCAGTGTAAGATTTTTCCGTGATAAGAGAAGTATTGATTTTCAGATGATTTCTGTACATATTATATCCTGTGGCAACTATAGCATTGTCCCATTTCAATTTAGCGGCTTTGGGTTCTCCCATATATGCTATGATTTTCAAATTTTGAGGAATGGGCGGAGGAGCGTTATAATCTATATTTACATCATCAAAAAACAATCTGCCAACGATATAATCATAATGTTCTCCCGAAGATTCCGCACGGATTCTAAGTTGAACAAAATCTTCTCCAATATATTGATTCAAAGAAATTTGCCGATACATCCATACATTATTGGAAGAGTTTTTTGATATTTTTAGCAATTTATCCCAACTTTTTCTATCGGTGGTGGCTTCTATAAAAACATTGGTAGCATTCCATGTACCGCTTAAAGTTCCTTTAAGATAAAAACTTAACGAAATAGTGGTAACGGTATCCGGAATGGAAAACCAACATAGTTCGGCTGTGGAAAAATGATTTTGGAAAATATATCCGGTAGTCAAAGATTTGTTGCCGGAATAATGTTCGGAAGTGGTCAATTCCCATTCGGGGCATAATCTTATTCCGTTTGTATTATTTTCAAAATCATTGAAATAGGGAAATGTCAGCGGCGGAGAAGCCATGGCATAGTCGCTGTTTGAGGCGGGACTTTCTTCTTCGGTGTCGGAATGGATGCCGGTTACGTAATAGGTATTTTCTACGCCGTTCACCACATCGGTATCAACAAAAGATGTTTCGGTAGTTTCTGTAACGAAATTATCATTTTTATACAGTTTATACCGCGCTGTTTCGGGCGCCGCGTCCCAACTGACGGTGATTGCTGTTTCGGAAGGCACGGCTCGGAGATTTTGCGGCGGCAGCCATCCGTTTGCCAATTCTGCTACGGCAGCAAGCGTTGCGCGAACAAATCCCTGTGCTAACGGCAAACTGTTTACGCCATTTCCAATTGTATCGCATGATTTGTGGTAGCAAGGGTGTAAGTGGTGATATTCAATATCTCCGATATATAAAGCGGGATATTCGTAGATATTAAACGGCATGTGGTCGCCGCCATAACTGTCGCCTACCGTAAGTTGAAACGTTGGAATTTCCGGGACATACAGATTAGCAACATCTTCGTAATATTGATACAACCGTTCCGAAATTTTACACGCACCGGAACACATGGTCAAAGGTCCCATATCTTCGGGGAAAAATCCAATCATATCTAAATTGAAAACGCCCAAAAGGTTCATATTTTCCGTAGCGCATTTTTCTGCAAACGGCAAACTGCCTACCATCCACTGTTCTTCTGCGTTAAAAGGAACGTAAAGAATGGTACGTTTGAATTGATGTTGGCTTAAAATACGAGCAATTTCCAAAACACCTGCCGTTCCCGAAGCGTTATCGTCGGCGCCGGGACCGGACGGGTGGTCGTAATGAGATGAAACGATGATGTATTCTTCCGGAAACTCTGTTCCCCATTGAATTGCTACTACATTACCGGCGTCGAGGGTGTCGCCAATTTTACATAGACCGGTATTGTAAATACTCGCAAAATAATGCACATAAACATCTAATTCGAAATCTTCAAATTGGTCAATCAGCCAATTTTGCGTTATCAACGCCTCCTCATTGCAGGCATTGCGTATGTATTGCTGCATCCAACGGATACTGTTTTCCAAATTTCCCATATCAACCTGTGCAACCCAATCCGCTATTTCGGGATTGACAACTTCGGCTACTTTCGGATAAGTTTGATTTCTGTTTCCTTTATTGCTGATAGGCGATTGCGCACATAATACGCTGGCTATCAAAAAAATACCGATGGTTAAAAATGTTCTCATGTCTTTTTATATTTTATAATTAATGGTGCAAAAGTATAACAAAAAACAATACCAACGAAAATATTAACAAACATATCGCAAAATTTTGTAATTTTGCACCCTCTCTTCGTAGCTCAGTTGGTAGAGCAAATGACTCTTAATCATTGGGTCCAGGGTTCGAGTCCCTGCGAGGAGACTTATTGAAAATCAATAACTTACGCCAATCCGTTACGGAAAGCGTTACGGAAAAACAAAAAAAAGGAGGATTTTGTCCTCCTTTTCCACTTAATAAATATAATACCCGACGAGCGTCGGTTTGGACTCATAAATAGTCGGAAGCGATTTTTTTGACTTGTTCGTTTCCTGCCAAAATCAAAGTGCACGGCAATGAAATCCACTATTTGAGCAAAGACCACTTCGAGGAAGAGGAAAAATATTTTTTGTGGAGGCAGCGGATGGAGTAATGAGCAAACGCATTAAAATTTATCCGTGCATGAAAAAATAGTATTCATTTGAATATCAAATGATTAATCTATCCCGTAGGGATAAAACATTGGTAAAAAAGATGTTTTTTTCCATAAACAGCGTGCCGTTAGGTACGCAATATTAGAAAAACCGCTATTCATATCACGTCCCTAACGGGACTTTTGAGGGTGTTTACGACTATCTTTTACCAATATTCTGTTCCTAACGGAACTTTAAATTATTAATAAACAATATTTTATACAAACAGTTTTGTATCATGTATCAAATAAAAATTTTTAATACGTTTGTACTGAATGGAAAATTACGAAAATTTTCTATTTTTCACTGTCCGGTAAAAAGTTGTATCTTTGCAGCGTAGCATTATCATCAAAAAATCATGACATGGTTACATTAAATAGAGAACTTGTACACAGTTTGCCGAAGACCGAATTACACTGTCATTTAGACGGCTCGCTTCGGATAAAAACCATTATAGAACTTGCTGAACAGCAAGGCGTTAAACTTCCGGCGCACAACGAACAGGAGTTGGAAAAAATCTTGAAAGTGGGAATGAATTGCACCAGTTTGGAGGAATATTTACGTCCTTTTGAGGTTACGTTGAGCGTTTTGCAGGAGCCGGAGGCGTTGCTTCGCGCTACTTACGAACTGGCGGAAGATTGCGCTGCCGAGAATGTGCGTTATTTGGAGATTCGCTTTGCGCCGATATTGCACACACAAAAGGGGCTGCGGCTTCACGACGTTATCCGCAGTGTGTTGAAAGGCAAACAGTTAGCAGAACGTAATTTTAATATTAAAATCGGCGTCATCATTTGCAGTATTCGGAACAACGACCCGCAGGAGTCGTTGATGTCGGCGGAGTTGGCGGTGGCGTTTAAGAACCTTGGCGTTTGCGGTTTTGACTTGGCGGGCGCCGAAAAAAACTACCCTGCCAAAGACCATCGTGCCGCTTTTGAACTGATTGTCAATAACAACATCAACACTACCGTCCATGCGGGCGAGGCTTACGGACCGGAATCCATTCATCAGGCTATCCATTTGGTCAATGCCAACCGTATCGGACACGGCACGCGCCTGCGCGAAGATGGTGATTTGTTGAATTACGTCAACGACCTTCGTATTCCGTTAGAGATGTGTATCACCTCCAACTTGCAAACAAAGGCGGTGCGCAACATCGGCGACCACCCCATACGGTTTTACCTTGATTTTGGCGTGCGCGTTACCCTGAATACCGACAACCGTCTAATTTCCGACACCACCCTCACCGACGAATATATGCTGGCTATCAACAGTTTCAAAATGAGTCCGCACGAAGTCCGAACATTGATACTCAACGGATTTAAGTCGGCATTTATGCCACATTTTCAAAAATCGGCAATGATTCGCTCCGTCATCATGGAACTGAAATCGCTTGGAATGATTAGCGATAAAGATGATTATTTGTAGTAGTAATAACTACCGGAAATGCTAAAATCACCTCGATTCAAATGCAAAAAATCAACTCTTCTTCGTTGTCTTGCCCGGATAGTCTTCCAGCGCCACTTTCAATATTTTCATAGACTCGTGCAAGTCTTCGGCTTTTAAGACGTAACTGATGCGTACTTCGTCTTTTCCTTTTCCGGCTTTTTTGCCTTCTTCGGAATAGAAACCTGTTGCGGGGGCAAGCATCACCGTTGCGCCGTTGTGATGAAAATCTTCCAACAGCCATTGACAGAATTTATCGGAATCGTCGATGGGCAAACGTGCTACTGCATAAAATGCGCCGGCAGGATTGGGACAAAAAGCGCCTTTTATTTTGCGAATTGCTTCTACCACAATGTTTCTGCGCAGGGTGTATTCTTTCAGTACGCCATCAAAATAGGATTGTGGCGTGTCGATTGCCGCTTCGGAAAATATTTGTCCGAAAGTTGGCGGACTCAATCGCGCTTGAGCAAATTTCATCGCTGTATTATATACTGTTTCGTTTTTGGTGATAAACATTCCTATTCTGGCGCCGCAAGCGCTGTAACGTTTTGAAACAGAGTCTAATAAGATAACATTTTGTTCAATACCGGCGAGGTTCATTACCGAATAAACCTCTGCGCCGTCGTAGGCAAACTCGCGATAAACTTCGTCTGAAAAGAGATATAAATCGTGTTCTTTTACAATTTTTGCCAACGTTTCCAACTCTGCTTTCGAGTAAATATAACCCGTAGGATTGTTGGGGTTGCAAATCATGATGGCTTTGGTTTTTCCGGGGGTAATTGCTTTTTCAAATTCTTCGATGGAAGGGAGTTTAAAACCGGTGTCAATGGTTGAGACAATGGGTTTTACAGTTATTCCACTCGACATGGCAAAGCCGTTGTAATTGGCATAAAACGGTTCCGGAATAATCACCTCGTCGCCTGCATCTAAGCACGAATTGAAGGCAAATAAAATTGCTTCCGAACCGCCGCAGGTAACGATAATCTGATTTTCGGTAATGTTGATATTAAAACGTTTGTAATATTCCACCAATTTTTCACGAAACGATTTTATTCCTTCCGAAGGGGAATAGTCCAACACTTCAATATCTGTGTTTTGTAATCTTTTCAGGGCGTCCTGCGGGGTTTCAATATCGGGTTGTCCGATATTGAGATGATATACTTTGCGTCCTTTTTTCTTTGCGTCATTGGCAAAGGGGACTAATTTTCTGATGGGCGATTTCGGCATCAGTTTTCCTTTTGTTGAAATACCTGGCATAATTTATATTTTTTATACGTTTGTTTGTTTTAAGTTTCGGAGTTTGTTTTAAGTTTCAAAGTTTCGGAGTTTCAAAGTTTCGGAGTTTAAACTCTTAAACCTTTTTAAACTTTTGAACTCTTAAACTCTTAAACTCTTAAACCTTTTTAAACTTTTGAACTCTTAAACTTTTAAACTTAAAATTTATTCTTCTTTGTTGATCATTAATGAATTACCGGTGTTATTTTCGGGGATGGCGGGTGTTGTTTCAACGATGTTTCCGGCAATACGCAACGCTATCGGCGAGTTGGACGCATTGGAAATGACGTTGATGGTTTTGTTGATGCCGCCCAGCCGTTTGGTGTCGTATTTTACGGCGATGGAGTCGGTTTGTCCGGGTAAAATGGGATACTTTGGCGGATTGGGAACGGTACATCCGCACGAAGAGTTGGCTTTTTCGATGATCAACGGTTCTTTTCCCGTGTTGGTGAATACGAAGTAACATTGACCGTCGGCGCCTTTTTCGATGGTGCCGTAATCATATACGAACTGGTTGTTTTTCATATATTTTTGGTCAAAAGTCATTACCGGCGCATTGGGGTTGTCGGCGACAACGGGCGCGGCTTCTTGTGCTAATGCCGAAAATCCGGCAAAAAATAATACGATGGTGTAAATAATGTGTTTCATTTTTATTTTTATTTTATGAGTTATTAATTTTTAATTTGTTTAGATTTCTCCTTTCAGTCGGAATGACAGGGTGGTTTAGAGGGAAAAAGCAAAAGCAACGGCGGCTCTATGGCGCCGCCGTTGCTTTTGCCACGCTGCTCCGCGAATTGACGTCATTCCGAATGAAACGTAGTGGAATGAGGAATCTATTTGTTGTATCATATTCATTTTGCTTGATGTGTTTACTTCATTCTTTTAAAAATTGCTTCGGGGTTTCCGTTGCTGTCCGTAAGCGCTTGATTGAGTTGTTCTTCGAGTTTTTCTTTGTCAAAATCGGAGATTTTTCCACAGTTGTACATCTCGGTAAAGGGGTCGGCGTCGAGGATGGCGTCGAACAGTTCATCTATCGAAGGGATGGTTTCGAAGTTCATATACTCGCCGTAGGTATATTTCAAAAATGCTGAATTGACATTGACGCCGCGTTTATCCAGCAGAAATCCATGTTTCAACGCCACCGGTTCTTGATCTTTAAGATCTGTTATGCCCGGATAGGAGATGATGGCTGTTTTTTCTTCGTTCAACCCAACCGGAACATTTTTATAATAATCGCCTTTTGTTTTATAAATAATAACATTCGGCAAGGCATAAACAGATCTACTTTGAACCGGCTCAACTTGTGGTTGCTGCGTTACATTTTCAGACGAAGTTGTTATTTCCTCTTTTACTACGGTATTTTTTGAAGATTTGCAGCCCGTAGATGCTGCTACTGCGATTAATGCAGCCATGAATAAGTAAAAATATGATTTCATAAAAACGATTTTTTGAGGTGCAAAGATACAAATTTCATGCAATTTGTCGTTTATAAAATTTTACAACTAATGTATTGATAATCAGTGCAAATACGGACAGACTAATGAGTTCGGCTCGGATATTATAGAGCGTTCCGCCTTTAAGAATGACGAGTTTGATGATGCCCATGAAGTAGGCAACGGGGTTGATGTGGTTGATTGCTTTTGCCCATTCGGGCATACTGTCGATGGAGGTGAACAAGCCGCTGAGCAAGATACAGGTGATGAAAATAAAGACAAGAACCATCATCGATTGCGCTTGTGTGCGGGAAAAAATGGAGATGAGAAACCCCAAACCCAACATTCCCAACAGATAAATTCCGGTGAGCGACAACAACAACGGTATTGAACCCAGAATATGTATTCCAAATCCAAACCGCATGATTATCAATCCGATACAAAATTCCGCCATTCCGATAATCCAAAACGGCGTCATTTTTCCGATGATAAATTGATGTTTCATCATGGGAGTGATGTTGAGTTGTTCGATGGTTCCTAACTCTTTCTCTCTCACTATGTTGAGTGTAGAAAGAAGGCAACCGATCATGGTGATAAGAATGGTCAGTATCCCCGGCACAAAGATATTTCGGAAATTCATCTTTGCGTTGAACCAGTAAGTTGGCAGGAGTGTGATGCGCGATGGTTGTTGCGGCAGGTTGCTGATGATGCGAATTTCGGACATATAGTCTGCCAAAACGCCGGTGATGTAGGAAACGCCGACGCCGGCTTTCATGCCGTTGATGGCGTTTGCCGTAACGGAAATGGTGGGTTTTAGCCCGTTTTGGATGTCGCGCTCGCAGTGTTCGGGGATTTCGATGATGATGTCAATGTTGTCGTTTTTCAGATGTTTTTCGGCTTCTTTGCGGGTGGCGATGCCTTCTTTGAGGGTGAAAAATCCGCTTCCGTTCAGTTTCATTATCAGTTGGTTAGAGAACGGAGAGTGGTCGCTGTCGAGGACAACGATGTTCAAATTTTTAATATCTAAATCGGCGGCAAACGGAAAAATCATCAGCATCACAAAAGGGATAAAAATAATGAGCCGCCACAAAATCGGATTGCGAAATATCTGGAGAAACTCCTTTTTTATTAATGCGAAGATGATTTTCACGAAAAAATTAATTGCGTGCAAAAGTACACAATTAATTGAGAACGGAAAATCAAAAAAAGGCTGCCGGTTGGTAGCCTTTTGTTTGTATGTACCCGTCATTGCGGGTTGTTGTAGAGACGCAATGCATTGCGTCTCTACGGGCGACCGTAAAGGTGCGCCCCTACTATTGTTTCACAAATTTCACCGTTTTATTGCCGATTTTTATAAAATAGACGCCGGTGGGTAAAATTG
>Ga0082212_10008783_pt1 | contig 13133 bp, 9 predicted proteins | sample TergutNt197P3_FD_71548 | JGI IMG/M metagenome (GOLD analysis project Ga0082212, IMG submission 71548) | Neocapritermes taracua P3 segment gut microbial communities from Petit-Saut dam, French Guiana - Nt197 P3 | ecosystem: Host-associated > Arthropoda: Insects > Digestive system > Gut ... | reverse complement strand
CGCCGTATACCGCATACCCCCGCGCCCTATTGTCCGTAGTATACCATATACCCCTACCCCCTATAATACACGGCCAGTTTTGTTTGTCAAGCAGTATTATCACGACTTGCGTACGGTGGCTACTGGTAGCTGGCAGGGTGGTGACCGCCACCCTTTTATATTGCTGGCAGGGCTGTTTTCAATGATTCCCCTCGCCAAATGCCAAATGAGCGCTGGCATGTTATTGTGCGCGTTTGATTCGAGGGGCATTTCCGACTTTTTGCCCAAAAAATGCGACGTTTTTTCGCTTGTAGTTGAATCTCAGCGTGGTTTTGCCACAAAACAGCCTATTTTTGCCGTTATATGCCGATTTATGCCAAAAATTATGGTCTCACAGACCATTAATGTAAATATAAGGGTGCAAAAAGAACTACAAGTGGAAATTTGACGCACTTTTCGCTTCCAAACCCGTAATGCCGCTTTCTCTTAACCCGACGCTGCGCAATATGCCGAGCATCCGAGCATCCCCATGCGCTCATTTACGATGAGGTTGAAAGACGTATATACTTAATAGTAGCTCGTACCGGAACAGCCAGGCTAACAGTATTTTTAAATGTACCTGTCAAAATCACCGATAACGCCGCTGCTCAAAAGGTCCGGCTGCGACGAATCGAGAATCTCACCTGCATCCACCCTGAACTTTACCCGGAAATAATGCTCTTCTCTTTACCCGGAAATAATGCTCTTCCTGTTTATATCCAACACAAACGGGATATCGTCTCCGAACAGGTCTTCGAGCGCTTCTGCATCGTTTTCAAGCTTATAATCCATTTCATCGCCGTAAAGCGGCATTATCTGATAAAAGACCACATTATTGCCGCCCGGCAAATTGCAGGTGAAGGATTCGGGCTCAAACATAAGCGGGAATGTGATCATGAGGCCGGTAAAACCGCTGCCCCCGTATGGCTCCCTCTCCGGCGACGTGACCGTATGCCCGTACCCGATCCATGTGTCATATGTTATCGGGAGCCGGGCGCAGTCTTTCAGGCTGCGGATCGGCCAGTACCAGTTTTCGTCCGAGCTGTTTATATCCCAGTCTTTTGGCAGGGTGATCAGTACCTCTGCGCGGTCAGGCAATTGCCCTTCCACTTCGTCCGGGAGATTCATGCGATGGGCGCCGGCGCCATGCGTGACCAAAGTATAGTACGGGCGCTCTTCTGTCGGGTCGCAGATATAGACATCCAGGTGGATATCCGGTGAAACGATTTCGTGAAAAACTTTTTCGCTTGCGCCGAAATACTTTGTAATATGCGCGTCTAATGCCTCAACGTCAGCCTCATCGTAGACTTCCGGCAGACTCCCGCCTTTTCCCTGGCCTTGCCCCTTCTTTTTACCTTTTCCGATTCCAAACAATCCCATGGGCCGCACTCCTCTCGTATCAAATAAAAAAGAATTGATTTATCCCATCAATGCCATTGTAACCTAAATCCGGCGATAAGTCCTCTCAATGCTTGAGCTTTTCGTGCAGCCTCAACGCTTGAGCTTTTCGTGCAGCCCTTCCAGATAGGCAAACAACTGCTTCCGCCGGACAAGCACAAAGATAAGGAACGCGGCGACAACGGCGAAGACGGCGCCGACGCCTATATAGTTCCCTACGCTGATGAAGTGCGCAAAAAGCATGGTGGCAAGCATCGCCGGGCTGCGCGCGGCTACAGCCGTAAGTGTGAACGGGAGTGAGCGCAGGCTCGACAGCCCTGCCGCGTAGGTGAATATGTCCTTGGGAAAGCCGGGTATCAAATAAATAAATATGATAACGACATAGGCCTTGCTCGTATCCAGCATCTTCGTGAATTTCTCGACATTCTTTTCCTTGAAAATCATGATGACGAATTCCTTGCCGAGATAACGCGCGATATTGAACGCAATGAAGGTTCCGACAAAAGTGCCGCCGATCGAGAGGGCAAACGTGATCGGCGCTCCGAATATGAACACTCCTGCGAAATTTATCACCTGCCCGATGGGAAGTCCTATCACTACAGTCAGGACAACGATCACAAAATAAATAATGGCGTTTTGGCCTTCATTTTCCGCGAGAAAGGCGCTGAGCGCGTCGCGGTCGGTAAGGATATGGCCAAAGTCCGGGTATCTTAGAAAGATCGTCAGCGGGATCCCTGCTATGATCGCGATGAAGACGGCAATCTTCAGGAATCTGACGCCCTTCTGGATGCGGGCGCCTTTTTCGGTATTTCTTGTTTGTTCGTTGTTTTCCATAGCCAGCGTGCCAATATTGGTTTGGTCTGTTTTTCGCGTTTCAGGCCTCGTCCATTTGCTTGTTTGCGTTAAAGGCCTTGTTCTGTCCGCTTACCAATACTATACACCAATACCGCGTTCAATTGGAACACCCTGTTTTTTATTTGGTGTTAATAATATGCTGGGCGGCGCTCATCACCCCGAGCTTTGCGTGTTCATATGTCAGGCCGCCCTGGAAATACACGTTGTATGGCGGTCTTAAAGGGCCGTCGGCTGAAAGCTCGATGGATGAGCCGGTAACAAAAGCGCCCGACGCCATGATGACCTTGTCCTCATATCCGGGCATGTCCCCCGGCTCGGGCCTCACAAAGGCGTCGACAGGCGAGACCGCCTGGATGCCGCGGCAGAACGCGCTCAGGGCTTCGGGGCTGCCGAGGCGGACAGTTTCGATGATATCGCTGCGCTCGTCGTCTGTACCGGGGAATACTTCAAACCCCAGGCGCTCAAAGACCGCCCCGCAAAGGATAGCGCCTTTCAGCGCGTCCGTCACCGTGCGCGGCGCGAGGAAAAGCCCCTGCAGCATGGTGCGCGTCTGCCCGAAGGTAAGCCCGCACTCGCCGCCGATGCCGGGGCAAGTCAGACGGTAAGAGACCTTCTCGACCAGATCCGCCCGCCCGGCCACATAGCCGCCTGACAGCGCAAGGCCCCCGCCCGGGTTCTTTATAAGTGAACCGGCCATGATGTCGACGCCCGCGTCTGTTGGCTCTCGGCATTCAAGGAACTCGCCATAGCAGTTGTCCGCCATAAGGATGACATCGGGCCGACGTTCTTTTACAAAACGGGCCCATTGGCCGATCATGTCCACCGTGACAGCCGGGCGTTCGCTGTAGCCCGTTGCGCGCTGTACGGCCGCCATCCGTACAGAGGGATCCTCAAGGGCAGTCTCAAGCGCGGCAAAATCAAAACCGCCTTCCGGCGTGAGGCCGGCCTCGGCATACCCGATGCCAAATTCCTTAAGGGCGCCCTGCCCTTCCCCCGCACCCCTGAGGCCGACCGTGGACCAAAGGGAGTCGTAAGGCGCGCCCGTACAGTACAGGAGCTTGTCCCCGGGCCTGAGTATACCGGAAAACACGATGGAAAGCGCATGGGTGCCGTTGACGATCTGGGTACGCACCAGAGCCGCCTCTGCCCCGAAAACATCGGCAAAGACCCGCTCTGTCACGGCGCGCCCGGGATCGTCATACCCGTATCCAGTCGCAAACCCGAAATGCGTATCGGAAAGCCGGTTTTTAGAAAACGCCGCCAGCACCTTGTACTGGTTTGCCTCGCAGGCATCTCCCAGAGCGGAGAAGCGCCCGCTCAGCGCCGCCTCGCATTCATCAGCAAGCGCGGAAACAGCCTCGCCGATCCCAAAGCCATCAAGGCGCTCCTGCCTGCCGCCGCCTCTTGACGCGTCTTCCCCATTACCCATCATCTATTTCTCGTCCCATTCCAAATCTTTGATAAGCTCGCGCTTCGCGCCCTTCCTGTGCGCCGCGTAGAGCTGCGTTGTCGTGATATTGTCGTGGCTGAGCAGCTCCTGGACGTCGTAGATCGAATTGCCGCGCTCGATAAGGCTTGTGGCTGTAGTAGCGCGCAGTTTGTGCGGACTGTAGCCTTCTTCCCGGCTTGCGCCAAGGGCGATGCTGGTATACTTTTTCACGATCTGGCGGATCTGCCTCTCTGTCATGCGCCCGCCCTGCAGCGACAGGAACAACGCGTCGCCATCCGGCCCGTCCGGGTTGGCCGGCGCCAGCCTCTCGCCGTCAAGATATGCCTTCACGGCGCGGAAAACCGTGTCCGAAATCGGCATCATAGCCTCTTTCCCACGTTTCCTGTAGATCTTGAACTCGCCGCGTCCGAAGTTGAAGGAGCCGACATTGAGCTGCTGGAGCTCCGAAAGCCTAAGTCCGTATGTAAGGAAGAGAAGCAGCATGGCTCGGTCGCGCAGCTTTGTCTTCTCCCAGTACTGTTTTTCTTTTTTCGTAAGCCCCTCGGCGCTGGCCACTGCGTCGAGCATAAGCATGATTTCGTTTTCCTCCAGGTGTTTTATCTCTTTGTCGCCGGCCTTTGGCAGCCTTATCGGGTCAAACCCGTCCGTAATATTCTTTTCGATCAATTCATCGCGGTACATATACTTGAAAAGCACCGATATGGAACTGCGTTTGCGCGCAAGGCTCTTGTTGTCGTTGTGGTAGATATATACGCCGTCGTCGCGCTTTACCTTATACTTGCGCAGGTAATCGAGATAGATATTGACGTCCGCGGCCTTTATCCCTGAAAGCTCACCCTGCTTGATGCTCCCCGGCTTCTCAGCTGATGTCAGATCCGTCTCATTTATCAAATAATTAAAGAAAAACTTGATATCCTGCAGGTAAGCCAGCCTGGAAAGCGGCAGCAAAGAGCCTTTGAGGTACACGAAGAATCCGCGCAGAAAAGCCGGCAATTCAGCCTCGATCCCCGCGCATTGCTCCTCCGTCATCGTTTCCTTCAAAACGATGTTGTCGGGCTTGTCGCTCTTATTGTGTATGCGAATCTCACGCGTATCCGCCATGCCCCAGCTACCTTTATATTCCTTTATATACTATATACTATAATACCTTATTCGTTTACATCGGCCGCGCTTGCTTCCTGGTAGGCCTGCTCGGCCTCGGCTTCGGCATCTTCATCCAAGGTGTCATCAACCGGCTCGTCGAGCCCGGGATGGCCTGTAGTGACAGTGATCGAGAATATATCAGTGGGAACCTGGAACCAGGTCTTCCCTGGCTTCAGATATACCGCATTGCCCGAAGCGTCTTCCAGTATCGGCGGGGGGGGGCCCTTTGTGCGCCAGAAGCAGTCGATGCGGACGCCGTCGCGGAAGAGGATAGCGTCCCCTGTCCCGACCATATCAAGATTGTATGTCTGACCTTTTTCCGGCACCATCGGCGCAGGCATATAAGGTACAGACAGGAACACGACGTTGTCCGCGGCGATCTGTCCGCCTTCCTCATCCTCGTCGCACTGAGCCTCGTCCCTTATATAGCGCAGATATTTTCCGGAGCCTTCGTCATATTCCCACGTTACGTCAAAAATCGAAGCGCTGTACGGGACGAAGATCTTTATCGCGTCATCCTCATCGCCAAGCCCCGAAGTGTCATTCTCGCCAAATGCCAGATACCTGGGCCATGGCGTATCCAGCTCGTAGCCCCTCTCGACAGCCCGTTCAAAAGCCAGCTCCGTATCAAGATAGAGGTTGTGGGGCCCGTGCTTGTGGTTCACGCGGTAAAGCGCTTTTCCGGCAGTGCCCTCTTCCATGTAATTGATCCATGTATTACCCAGGTCGGCCCATACCAGGCTGTTTGTGCCGCTGAACACGAAAATCGCGTCGTACTCGGGCACGATCGTTATATCCGAGTTGCGCGCGCTCCTGACCGAACCTATCTTCTCGGGTATGTCGCTTTGGAATATAGCGTTGAAGCGCGTTATGCCGCCTTCCGTAATGGTCTCGTAAACGACGTCCGCGTGCGTTATCCCAAGCGAGGGCCGCGACTCCGGCGTGTTCTCGATCTTGACCGACAAAGCGCGCCTGTATATCCTTGCGTCATCGTCGTCGACTTCCTCGCCGGTCAAAGGCAAGGTAGCTACCGGTTCAGGCTCAGGCTCAGGTTCAGGCTCAGGTTCCGGCGCGACGACCACTGGTTCCGGGGCCGGGGCTTCAGGTTCTGGCTCTTCTTCACACCCGCCCAGAAGCACAGTGCACATGATCACTGAGATTAATGCCGCAAGTACGATCCGAAAGGTTCTTTTTCTAGTCATCTCCACACTCCAATACTATTAACGCAAAATGAGGACTGCCAATGATTTTATCATGCTCATTAAAAAATTTCTACCACTTCAAGCTCTGCGTCGACATACCGCTTGAACCAGGTCTCCTGCCTTTTTGCGTAACGCCTGGTATTCTGTTTTACCAGCCTTATCGCCTCAGCCTCATCGTACTCCCCTGCCAGCATGGATGCAACCTCCTTGTAGCCTATGCCTTGCATAGCCGTACAGCCTGGCGGGACGCCGTTTTCAAGCAGCCCCCGCACTTCCCGCACAAGCCCTGCCTCAAAAAACGCCTCGACGCGCCTTTCGATTCTGGCATAGAGCGCTTCCCTGTCGGCCGTAAGCCTGATGATGCGCGCGTCATACCTGGGCTGCGCTTCGAATGTCCCGGAAAAATCACGCAGACCGCCTTTTTCGGCCCCGCATGAGGCGCGCTCAAGCGCCCGGATAACGCGCTTGATATTGTTTGGGTGGATGCGTGCCGCGGCTTCCGGGTCGGCGTCAAGAAGCCTTTGGTAAAGATGCGCGGCGCCCTTTTCCTCCGCTTCCAGCTCAAGCCTTGCGCGAAGCCCCACGTCGCGCCCCCGCCCGGAAAAATCCATTTCTTCATACAGGAGCGCATGCACATAAAGCCCGCTCCCGCCGCATACTACAGGCTGCCTGCCTCGCCCCAAGACCTCCTCTATCACGGCCTGCGCGTCCTTGCTGTAAGCGCCCGCCGAATAGTCCTCAAGCGGGTCCACGACATCGATCATGTGGTGGGGCACGCCTTTGCGTTCTTCTGCCGATGGTTTTGCTGTGCCCAGGTCAAAGCCTCTGTACACCTGCATACTGTCCGCCGATATGATCTCGCCGCCCGTTTCAAGCGCCAGCTGCACAGCGAACGCGCTCTTCCCGGCGGCCGTCGGCCCTACGACAAATATGACGTGCGGCAAACCTGCCAAACCGGCCATACTGCCCCCGGCGCCAAGCGCCGCTCCCGCTCCCGCTCCTGACACCTGCGGCCCCTCACTTAAGCCCTTTTGAAAAGTCGCTCGATGTCGGCCCGCGACAGCTTGAGGAACACCGGGCGCCCGTGCGGGCATGTATAAGGGTTTGCGCACCCTGAAAGCGCCTCAAGGAGCGCAGCCCCCTCCTCGCCTGAGAGCCCCCTGTTCGCCTTGACAGACGCCTTGCAGGCCCGCATCATGACCCGTTCAACCGCCGCGCCGCTTATCCCTTCGCCGGCGTTTTTTTCATCGCCGATCGCTGCCAGCGTCTCCAGCATGAAGGCCTCCGCCTCCTCATAAGTGATATAGGCAGGGAATGTGCGCGCTGCCCATGTCCTGTCCCCGAACTCATCTATCTCATAGCCGAGTTTTGCGAAAAACTCCAAATGCCCTGCCAAGCCTTTGAGCGTGGCCGGAAGGGTAAAGAGGTATGGCGTAAGGAGCCCTTGCGCAGCGGCGCCGCCCTTTTCGGCAGCACTGAGGAAGCGTTCAAAATTCACCCTTTCATGCGCCGCGTGCTGGTCTATTATATAAAACATGTCTCCGTCCGTCGCAAGTATATATGTGGCAAAGAGCGCCGCAAGCACTTGCAGGCCCCCTATGTTAAAAGAAGCCTCATAATGCGTGTCGCCGGTATTCTCGGAAAGCCCCGGTCTGCGGCCCTGTGAAGCACCTTCATCATGTGTGGTATACATAATACTTTTACTGTCGCCTGTGCCGGTTTTTCCCTCCGGCGCGCCGCAGGCAGAAGCCTCGCCGCCCGGCCCGGCGCCCCCGTAATGAACACCGCTTTTTTCATCCGGTGCGCCGTGGGCAGAAGCCCCGCTGCCCGGCAGAAGCTCTTCTATGTCTACCGCCACGACTTTTTCCCCCGCACCCCCGGAGGTCGAAACGAGCGTGGCGCCTGCTTCCGCTTCAGGCTTAAGAGTGAACGCCGAGCCGGTCGTTTTCGCCAGGGGCGCCCTGAGCCTTGGGATCGCCCGCCCGGACAAAAGCATCTCGCGGATCGCGTCTTCCACAAAGGCGCCGACTTTCTCCGCTTCCGCAAAAGAGACCTCGCTTTTCGCCGGATGTACATTCACATCTACCATTTCCGTATCGACGCTCAGGAAAAGGAAGACGACAGGGAACCGGCCCGGCTCGGCAAACTCCCTGTAAGCACGTGAAACCGCGGACTCTATCGCAGCCGCGTTTTCCACAGGCCGCCCGTTTACGAAGACGTGCTGCCCTTTCCTGTTGCCCCTGAGGCCAAGGGCGCCTGAAATATAGCCTTCGAGCCGCATGCTGCTGGAAATAGCCAAAACCGGCAGGAGGTTTTCCGCGGTCTTGCTGCCGTATGCCGAAGCGATTGCGGCCAGACGGTCGCCGTTGCCCAGCGTAGCGAAAACAAGCGCGCTGTCGGATATCAGGCGGATGGCTGAGCCCGGCCTGCTTACAGCAGCTTTTGCCAGGTACTCGCCAATCTTGCGTCCTTCCGTGCGCTCGCCGCCCATATGTTTTTTCCTGGCGGGTATGTTGAAAAAAAGCTGCCTGACTGTGATGTCTGTGCCCCTGTCCGCGCCGGCCTGCGAAAGCACAAGGCCGCTTCCCCCTTCTATATCCGCACGCGTGCCGGTTTCTTCACCCTCTGCCTTTGTGACCATCGTTACAGCCGAAACGGCCGCGATCGAGGCCAGGGCCTCGCCCCGGAACCCGAGCGTCGCTATACGGGAAAGGTCCTCGGCGCTTCCAAGCTTGCTTGTCGCGTGCGGCATGAACGAAAGGCCGATATCCTCACGGGCGATCCCCGACCCGTTATCATAGACCCTCACCATGCCTATGCCGCCGCCTTTTATCTCGATGGTGATGCGGGATGCCCCGGCGTCAAGCGAGTTTTCCACGAGCTCCTTTACTACCGAAACCGGCGCGAGGACGACCTCGCCGGCCGCGATCAAGTCATATACCTCTTTGGGCAGCTGCCTGATCCTCATCGGTTTATTAGTTTTCTGCAATTTCCAGTCCTTTCTTCAGCTTCTCTACCAGGGCTATCGCAGCCGACGGGGTGAGCTCGAGCACATCTATCTTTTCCAGCTCGCTATAAGCGTCCCTGCCGGCCCTGGCCCAGGCCTTCTCTGCCTTTTCTTCAGCCGCCTGCCCGGCGGTCTTGCCAAGGTCAAGGAAGGATATCTGCCGCCCCACCGAGTCCGGGTCGGCGATGCGTATCTCTTTTGCGTCCTTCTCGAGCGCCGCCAGCTTCTCGTTCGCGTCGTCAATCAGCCCCTCCGGCAGTCCGGCCATCTTCGCTACGTGTATGCCGTAGCTCCGCCCCATTGCCCCGGCCTCGACCTTGTGCAGGTAGACGACGCGCCCCCCGGTATCGTCGACCCGGGTCGAAAGGTTCACAAGCCCCGGCATTATGCCCTCAAGCGCCGTGAGCTCATGGTAGTGCGTGGCAAACATAGTCCTGGCGCGCCTGCCCTCGGCGCACAGGTAGTCCACGGCCGCCCAGGCGATCGCAAGCCCGTCGTATGTGCTTGTGCCCCGCCCGATCTCGTCAAGTATGATAAGACTGCGGTCTGTGTATTCCGCGACGATCTCTGACAGCTCGTTCATCTCGACCAGGAATGTGCTCTGCTCGCGCGCGATGTTGTCGGATGCCCCAATCCTTGTAAAAACCCTGTCGCAGATTCCTATTTCCGCGCTGTCGGCGGGGACAAAAGAGCCCATCTGCGCCATAAGCACGATAAGCGCCGTCTGGCGCATGAATGTCGACTTGCCCGCCATATTCGGCCCCGTGATGAGCAGCATGCTCTGCCTGCCCAGGTCCAGGCCTGCGTCATTTGGGACAAACGCCCCGCCCGAGGCAAACGCCGCGCGCTCAACTACCGGGTGCCGCCCGCGTACGATCTGGATACGGTCCCCGTCCGTTACAGAAGGCCGGACATAGCCGTTATCCTGCGCCGCCTGCGCCAGCGAGCAAAGCGCGTCGAGCCGCGCAACGGCGCCGGCCGCTTCCCTTACAGACGCAAGAAACCCTGCCACATAAAGCCGCAGGCCCTCAAAGAGCTCGGCCTCCAGCGCGTTGATGCCGGTTTCCGCCGAAAGCACAGCATTTTCCATGCGCTTCAGTTCTGGTGTAATGAAACGCTCGCCCCCTGTCAGCGTCTGCTTGCGGATATAATCTTCCGGGACCTGCCCCAGGTTCGCGTTCGTGACTTCAATATAATAGCCCTGGACCCGGTTGAACCGCACTTTAAGGCTCTTGATGCCTGTCCGCTCACGCTCTTCGTTTTCAAGCGACGCTATCCAGCTCTTCCCGTCCGAGATGCCCAGCTTCATGCTGTCGAGCTCGCTGCTGAAACCCTCCCGGAACAGCCCGCCGCCCTGTGTTGATAGCGGCTGCTCATCGAGCAGCGCCTCCTCAATCCTTTCGCATACCGCGCTATGGTCGCCAATAGCACCGGCCAGCTCACGCAAAAGGGCAGGCCCGGCGCCGAAAAGCGCTTCCTTCAGCCCCGGCAGTGCCAACAGGCTTGCTTTCAGCGAGACCATGTCGCGCCCGTTTGCCGTCCCCGCCTCGATGCGCCCCGAAAGCCGCTCAAGGTCATAGACACTGCGCAGCGCCTCACGGATATCGTTGCGGGCAAGATACCCGTGCAGCAGGTATTCTACCGCATCGAGCCTCGCGCCGATCCCTTCTTTCCTTATAAGCGGCTCGCGTATCCAGCGCTTGAGCATGCGCGCGCCCATGGCCGTCTTTGTATGGTCGAGCACGCCAAGAAGCGTCCCGTCTGTATTTTGGCTGTACATCGACTCAGTGAGCTCAAGGTTCCGCGCAGCCGTCCGGTCAACAAGCATCCTGTCTTCGGTTTTATGGACTGAAAACCCGCCCTGTATATCCCCTTCAAAAGCCTTTACGGCCTTCAGGTAACAGGAAAGCCCATGAACTGCCGCGTCCATGGCGCCCATGGCGCCACCGCCGGAAAGACAGGCCGCAGGCAGCGGTTCGGCCGGCGCGCCTGTCTCGCGCCCAAGCCAGGCGGCGCGCATGGTCGCCTCCTCCGTATCCGCGCAGCTGACGATGATCTCCGCCGCCTCGATACGCGCCAGCTCGTGGAGCAGCGCCCTGTCGTTTGACTGGACTGTATCGCCTTCAAACGACATCGCTTCCAGCTCGCCCGTCGTAATGTCCGTATAAGCCAGGCCTGCCTTCCCCGGCGAAAAGGACACCGAAGCCAGATAATTGCTCTTGCCCGAGTCAAGCATCAGCTCGCTTGTCATGGTCCCCGGCGTTATGACGCGCGTCACCTCGCGCCGTACCAGGCCCTTCGCCTGCGCCGGATCCTCCGCCTGGTCGCAAATCGCGACCTTGCGCCCTGCCGCAAGCAGCCGCGGGAGGTACGCCTCAGCCGCGTGGAAAGGCACCCCGCACAGCGCCACAGGCTCGCCGTCCGCGTCAACGCCCCGCTTCGTAAGGGCGATATCCAAAATTGCCGCCGCCTCAACAGCGTCGTCAAAAAACATCTCATAAAAATCGCCCACGCGGTAGAAGAGGATACAGTCAGGGTATTGCCCCTTTATCCCTGTCCACTGCTCAACCATAGGCGTCTTTCTACCCATCAAACGACCACATGCCTTCCTGCCCGCCGGCAGCGCCCTGCGCGGTCAGCAACGCCAAAAATTCCTTGTTACCCTTTGTGCCCAGTATCGGGCTGTCCATCACGCCGTCCACAGAAAAACCGTTGTCCGCGGCGTATCCTTTTACCTTCCCAAGTACAGCCTCATGCACCGCAAGGTCCCGCACGATGCCGCCCTTGCCGACCTGCCCGCGCTCCGCCTCAAACTGGGGTTTTATAAGGCAGACGATGAGGGGGCGGCCTATGTGACCCTCAGCTACCCCGGCCCCGGTCTCTGCCCTGGTCTCTGCCCCGGCCTCCGCCTGCTGCCCGCAAAGCCCTTCAAGAGGTCCCTCCGCCTGCTGCGCGCAAAGCCCTTTCAAAAGCCCTGCCGCTACAGGCAAAACCAGCTTCAGCGAAATGAACGAGACGTCGATCGTGATAAAATCCGCCTTTTCCGGAAACCCGTCAGGATCCAGCAGCCGGATATTCGTCTTCTCCATATTCACCACGCGGGGGTCGTTTCTGAGCTTATAGTCCAGCTGCCCGTAGCCGACATCGATAGTATAGACCTTCGCGGCCCCCCGCTTGAGCATCAGATCCGTGAACCCCCCCGTCGACGCCCCGATATCGATGCAAACGGCGCCGCTTAAGCCGATCCCCCATTCAAAAAGCGCCGCTTCGAGCTTGAGTCCGCCGCGGCTCACATACGGCACGGGATCCTTTGCAAGCAAGATTTCTGCGTCCACATCCACCTTTGTGCCCGCCTTAGTCTCTTTCAGCCCGTCAACGGACACCGCGCCGGCCATCAAAAATGCCTGGGCCTTTTCGCGCGACGGCACAAGCCCGCGGTTTACAAGCAATACGTCGATACGTTCCTTCATCGGCTTCTATAACGCGGCATAAGCCTCTAAGGCCTTCGCCGCCACACTCTTAGCGTCAAGCCCGTAATGCTTCATCAGTTCCTCAATGCCGCCATGAGGGACAAATACGTCCGGCCAGCCAATAGTCAGGACAGGCGTGCTAAACCCGCTCCCTGCCAGGATAGCGCAAACCCCCTCGCCAAACCCGCCTTTGACAACATTGTCCTCAAGCGTCACGATCAGCGCCCCGCGCTCCGCCGCCTTAAGCACGGCCTTTTCGTCGATCGGCGAAGCGAACCGCGCGTTCGTAGCGCCGGCGCTTACGCCTTCCTTCTTCAATATCGAAACAGCTTCCTGCGCCACAGAAACCATCCTGCCGAGCGCAAAAAACTCCACCTTGACGCCGCTGCGCCCGCAAATGCGTTTTGACACCCCGGCCCTGATCGAAGAAGCCCCGGCAAGCGCAGCTTCCGCAAAGCCAGTCCTCGCAGCTTCCGCAAAGCCAGCCCCCTCCGATATGGCTCCGGCAAAGCCAGCCTCCTCCGATATGGCTCCGGCAAAGCCAGCCCCCGCAATGGACGCGGAAAGCGCCGGCGCCTCCCCTCCCGGAT
>Ga0082212_10008782_pt1 | contig 13134 bp, 10 predicted proteins | sample TergutNt197P3_FD_71548 | JGI IMG/M metagenome (GOLD analysis project Ga0082212, IMG submission 71548) | Neocapritermes taracua P3 segment gut microbial communities from Petit-Saut dam, French Guiana - Nt197 P3 | ecosystem: Host-associated > Arthropoda: Insects > Digestive system > Gut ... | reverse complement strand
GAAATCGAATCCCGCAATGCCCGGGCGTCCCACGGCTGATTCAGCAACTCGAAGTTGAACACCGTGTGCATCTCGTCGGGGCGCAAATAGCGGGACACGCGCGATTGGTCGCCCAACCACACTTCGCCCACCAGAATGCGCGGCTCCCCTGGATACTCGTCGACCAAGCGCCGCCAATTGCGATAAGTGCGGTGCACGTCGTCCCGGTCATAAATCGGGTGCTCGCCGGAGGCGTAGCTGTCCGGCGGCCCGGTCAGGTCGGGCAGCGCTGGGTTTTTCGCGCCCATAGTTGCCGAGTCCACGCGGAACCCGGCAACCCCGAGATCCAACCAGAATCGCATTACGTCCGCAAACTCGGCAGCCACCTCTGGGTCATTCCAGTTTAGGTCCGGTTGCTCCGGCGCGAACAGATGTAGGTACCATTCGCCATCGGGAACTCGGGTCCAAGCCGGGCCACCGAAGGAGGATTTCCAATTGTTGGGCGGCACCTCCCCCGCTGGGCCGCGTCCGGGCCGGAACCAGAATCGGTTCCGCGCGGCGGAACCGGGGCCTGCCCTCAGGGCTTCCTGAAACCAGCGGTGTTGATCAGAAACGTGATTTGGCACCAGATCGACGATGATCCGAATCCCCTCGGCCCATGCCGCGGCGATCAGTTCGCGGGCGTCGGCCAGCGTTCCCAACCGGGGATCAATCTGAAAGTAATCCGCGACATCGTATCCGCCATCTTTTTGAGGGGAGAGATACCATGGGTTGAACCAAATGGCATCAATGCCGAGTTGCCTCAAATAGTATAAACGTGACTTAACCCCGGCCAAATCACCGATGCCATCACCATTGGCATCCGCGAATGACCGGGGATAAATCTGATAGATGACGGCGGTTTGCCACCATTCCATAAGTCAAGAAACCTGAAAACCTGCTAAGTACTTATCCCTTGACGGAACCGGCGGTAAGGCCACCGACAATGTACTTCTGCAGGAACAGGAAGAGAATCAACACGGGCAGTGCCGCAAGTACGGCGCCAGCGGCAAACAGGCCCCAGCGGGCACTGAACTGGTCGGAGACCAGCCGGAACAGACCGACCGCGAGGGTCATGTGGGCCTCAGCGGGGAGGATCAAGCTCGCCAGAATGTACTCACCGAACGAGGTGATGAAGCTAAGCAAACCGACTACCGCGAGCACCGGCGTGACGAGGCGGAACACAATGCCCCAGTAAATCTGGGCGTGGGAGGCGCCATCAATCTTGGCCGCTTCATCCAATGACTGCGGAATCGTATTGAAGAAGCCGTACATCAGGAAGGTGTTGACCCCAAGGGCACCGCCCCAGTAAATGCAGATCAGGGTAATTGTGGAGTTGAAGCCCAGAACGGGGAACACCTCTCCCAGGGCCATGACCAACAGGAACACCGCGACAAAGGCCAGCATCTGCGGGAACATTTGGATTACCAGCAGGGCGGTGAGACCCACCCGGCGGCCAGTGAAACGGAACCGCGAGAACGCGTAAGAAGCCGCAGCACCCATCAGCACGGTACCGATGGCGGTAACAATCGAAATCACCATTGAGTTGCCGAACCAACGCCAGAAATCCGTGGTCTCAAATAGGGTCCGGAAGTTGAAGGTAGAGAAACTACCAAACAACACATTGGAGCCCGTTAGCGTGGACCCTGGATTGAATGCGGCCGAGATGACAAACAGAATCGGGAAAATCGAGTAAATGCAGGCCAGAACGGCAACCAGGTGCCGCCATGACATTTCGCGGAACCAGGTTTGCGGCTTCATTTTCCGGCGCAACCGTTGGTTGGCCTCATACTGCAGCGCATCGGTATCGATCGGGCCTACCGACTTTACTGGAATGCCATAGTCGGGCTCGACGGTTTCAACCAAAGGAGGGGTGGAGCCAAAATCGGTACTCATTACATTATCTCCTCAAGCTTCTTGGTTTGCCGGAATCCAATTGCGGAAACGGTACCAACAATTACGAACACGATTATGGAAAGCGCGGATGCCAACCCGAAGTCTCGGGCCCCAGCCGCACCTGACAAGCCGGAAATCTGGTAAACCATGGAAATCAAGATATCCGTGGCCCCTACGGGGATGCGCACATCTGGGAAGCGCGGCCCACCTCGAGTCAACATGTAGATCAACGTGAAGTTGTTGAAGTTGAAGGCGAAGGAGGAAATCAGCAACGGAGCCGTGGAGACCAGCAGCAACGGGAGCTTGATGGAGCGGAAGGTGCGCCAGGCGGTGGCGCCATCAACCTTGGCGGACTCCAGTGCATCACTGGGTAGTGACTGCAGGGCGCCGGTACAAATCAAGAACATGTAGGGGAAACCAAGCCACAGGTTGACCCCGAGCACTGAGAGCCGGGCCAGCCAGGGATCGGTTAGCCAGCCGATACTCGCGCCCCGCAGCAAAACTTGGTTGACAAACCCGAATGACCTATTAAGCAAACCAGACCAAATAATTGCCGAGAGGAAGCCGGGAATGGCGTAGGGGAAAATCATCAGCGTGCGATAGATCTTCTTGGCTTTTAGCCGTTCATCATTAAACACAATCGCCAAGAACAGACCGAGCAAGAACGTGGAGACAACGGAGAGGAAGGCGAAACAGATGGTCCAGATCAACACCCGCAAGAACGGGGTTGCCACCCGGGCATCACCGAAAATGGCAGTGTAGTTCTGTAGGCCAACCAGTACTCGCCAGCCGGTCCCCAGGGCCTCGCCATCGGCGGAAACGAATTGACCCTCTGGGCTGGCGTAGTACACCACGCCGGTATCCACGTTCGTCATCGTCTGGGTTGCGGCGTCGTACTCCAAAACCGAACGGAATACGAAGGCGTTGAGGCCGTCGTTAGTGCCAATCGCGCCCTCATTGGGATCGGTTGAAACTGGCACCCGCAAGGCGAGCACCTCATCTTGGATGGGCCGAATCTCGGCACGGGAGAGAATGGTCCAACCAGGTATCTCTATCGGGGTGATGCCATCGGCAACGGCACCGGGTACCGCATGCAGTACCTCGTCAGCGGTACCCACGCAGACATCGCCAGGGACGCCGCCCTCGCACAGGGAGCCCTCGGTCATAACTACTGCCAAGCCAAGATCTGTGCCTTGCTCCACCACTGCCACACGGTAGCTCGCGGTTCCAGGAACCTGGCGGGTGTTTTGCATGAGCAAAGCGTTTATGGCATGTTCCATGGTGCCGTTGTGGCCGTCACCAAAGTTGGTGAATGACACATACAGCGTATAGCCCATGACAAACAATTGGAATATCAAAAGGAATGCCAAGCCGGGATACAAGTATTTCAGTGGTAGGGCACGTTTTGTGAAATAGATCACATCAGCGGCCACCAGCAATATCAACAGGCACCAGAACAACACCCAATGCGGGCGCTGGAAAGTGACCCACAGACCAAAAATGCCCAGGGCATTAATCAACGCCATGAGCACTAGTTTTACAATGAATCCAGGTCCCCAATTTTTTGCGTGGGAAACCTGATATTTATCTGGCCTAATCTTAAGATCCGGCTCAACCGCTTCAATAACGGGGCCTTCGGTTACCGTAACCATCCCAACCTCCACCTACACCGATTACTTACTGTTCACAGTATGGCAAAACCCCGTGGCCTGCCATCCAGAACGATGGCGAACCACGGGGTTTATGAAATAGTTACTTATACCAAGCCGAAAAGCCTAGCCAATCGCGGTTTGGATATCCTCGCACATCTGGGTCCAAGCCGGAATGGGTTGCGCCGCGCCATCAATGATTTGCGCTTCGGTGACGCCCCAGAACTGCCACACCTGCGCCATGGGGGCGATGGCGGGCATCGGTACGCCGGTTTCCCCAACGCTGGAGAAGCCGAGCATCAAGTCATTGCCAGCAAGTGCGGTATCGGCTGCCTGGAGATTCGCGGGAACGCGGTTATCTGCCTCGGCGAGCTGAACCTGTACCCCGTAATCAGCGAGGAAGTCAGTCATGAACAACATGGCATCCATCGGCTGTTGGGATTGTGAGGACAGGAAGAACCCCTGTACGCCAACGAATGGCTGTGCGGGATAGCCGCCCGCGCTGGGGATCGGGTCAATGGCGAGGTGATCCAGAATATCGGGGATACCGGCTTGGGACAGCGCCCACGGGCCCGAGATCAGGAACGGGGAGTTGCCTTCACCGAAGTTCTCCATCGCAATCGCGAAGTCGATATCAGTGGAGAGATTGCCAGCGGCGCCCTGGGCGGCGAGCCATTCGGCAAAGTTGTCACCAGGGGTGCCGCACATGCCGAGCTGATCAGTGTAGGAACCGTAGGCATCTTGGACGAATACCGGCGCATTGAACGAAGTCTGCAGCGGGTACATGTGGAATGGGTCACCCTGATCGCCAACTTGGATGAGCACCGGGAACTCGGTTCCAGCGGCCTCGGCCATGGCAATCATTTCATCCCACGTGGAGGGCGCCTCGGGCGCGAGATCCGTGTTGCGGATCAGCGCGAGGTTCTCCACGGAGACGGGGACACAGTATAGCTGCCCTTCCCAGGTGCAGGCATCAAGTGCGGCTGGGGAGAACTCTCCAGCGGCTGCACCAAGGGTGATCGGGGCGACGACGCCGGCGGCCATCAGACCACCAAGGCCATCATGGGCAGTAAGCATGATGTCGGGACCCTGACCCAGCGGGACCTGGGTGATGAAGTTCGGGCCGATATCCTCAAAGTTGACCTCAACTACGTCAACGGCGATGCCGGTATCCGCAGTGAATTGCGCGGCCGCGTCACGTACCACGCCCACCCGGTTCTGATCAGCCCAGACCACCAACGCATCACCCGTGACATCGGCGGGGACGGTTGCGACGGGCGTTTCTACGGTTCCAGGCGTTTCGGGTGGGGCGACAGTAGCAGGGGTTTCCACCACTACCGTCTCTTCAGTACCACCACAAGCGCTAAACACCAATGCCAGGGCAACGACACCGATGGCGCCTAATCCGGTATTCTTACGCATTTTACTCCTTTATTGATTTGTTGCCTGAGCCCTGTCTATTGGAGCGGATGCCACAATAATCGGGCCTGTTACGAGCGTAACCCTACTTGCGCAATACTAGCACGCCGAGTAAAGAAATGGCGGCTAAATTGTTATTTGGCCAGCCATCATTTCCGTCAACTCCGGCAGCGTTATTTCTGCTTTACCGAAATCTCCCAGACTATGGCCGCGCTGTAAAATGAGGAAACGATCACCAATCGGATAAGCGTGATGGGGATTATGTGTGATGAATACCACACCCAATCCGCGATCCCGAGCCGCCGCAATATAACGCAAAACTACTTCGGTTTGCTTGACGCCAAGAGCCGCCGTTGGCTCATCCAGGATTAGCACTTGCGCCCCGAAATAAACGGCCCGCGCAATGGCGACGCATTGACGCTCTCCCCCGGAAAGGGTACCAATGGGTTGGTCAACATCACGTAAATGAATTCCCATTGCCGCCAACTCCGAACGCGTAATGGATTTCATTTCGCGTACCGTAAGGCGATTGAATGGACCTGAGCCAACAGTGGGTTCGGAACCCAAAAAGAAATTTCGCCATACGGGCATCATTGGCACGACGGCGAGATCCTGGTACACCGTTGCGATACCCAAATCCAAGGCATCGCGCGGACTGTCGAAGTGGGTTAACCGGCCCCTGACCAGCAACTCCCCCGCATCATAATCCTGAGCTCCGGCAAAGATCTTTATCAGTGACGATTTCCCGGCCCCATTGTCACCCAGAACGCAAGTAACCGCGCTGGGATCAACCTGCGTGGATACGCCTTCTAGGGCAATGATGCTGCCATATCGTTTACAAATATCGCGGGCCTCCATCAGGGGGATCACTGCAACCCCACCGCCCGCCTCCGGATATAGTTATTCAAGAGCACGGCGAATAATAGCATTACGCCCAAGAATGCCTTGAGCCAGTTGTTGTCCCATCCCGCATAAATGATGCCGAGATTCACCATGCCGTAAATCAATGCGCCCAAGGCTGGCCCCACTGCGGACCCAACACCGCCCGTCATGACACAACCACCCACCACGGCACAAATGATATATATGAGTTCCAGGCCCACCCCGGTAGCACTTTGCACGGTTCCAAACCGGAACAATGAGATCTGACCCGCCAGCCAGCCGCAAACGGCAACGGCCATGAACAAACCGACCTTGGTGCGTTTGACGGGCACCCCGGTAGCCCGTGCGGCATCGACGGCTCCCCCTACCGCAAAAATCCAGTTGCCTACCCGGGTGCGGGAAAGTATCCAAGTTCCGATTGCCACGATGGCGATCCACCACCACACCACCGCTTGGATGAACGCGCCGGTTCCAAACATGGTGGTCTGCGAGGCGAAAAGCCACTGCACGCTGCGGAAATACGGGACATTCGCCATGCCCTGTACTGAGACTTGCCCGATGATGGCGCGCACCACCGCGAGGTTGACGCCTTGCAGCACAAAGAAGGAGGCGAGGGTCACAATAAAACTCGGCAACCCGGTGCGGGTAACCAAGATCCCGTTCAGAAATCCGACGGCAGCGCAGAGCACTAGAGAGATGAGAACCGAAAGCCAAACATTCAGGCCGTAGTGTGTGGAAAGTACCCCGGTAACCAAACCGGAGAAACCGACCATGACGCCTGCTGACAAGTCAAACTCGCCGCCGGTCATCAGCAAACCGACAGGGACGGCCATGATCCCAATAGTCGCCGCCGACTCCAACCAGGTAGCGATGCCGAGCGGGGACCAGAAGTTCGCAGTGGCCACGGAGAAAAACAACAGAATCACCAACGCGGCAACCCCCGCGCTGATGGCTGGCTTGCCGAGGAAACGGCGGACTTGGTCGGGGAAACTCCGGTGGATCTCGCCGCTGAAATCTGGCTGGCTCACCAACGGCACAGTATCAAGCGGCACGGTGTCTGGGGTGAGTCGAGTCATCTCGTGCCCTGTTCCGCGTAACGGAGAATGGCCTCCGCATTGCTTTGGTTGACAATTGCTGGGCCAGAATAAATCGCCTCGCCACCACCGACAACATTCCCATTAATGGCCCGCAAATATAAGGCGGTCACGGCCAAATAACCTTGGACATAAGGTTGCTGATCCACCGCGAATGCGATTGAGCCGTTGATAATTTCTTGTAGCACATTGGTGGACAGGTCAAAGGTGGCAATTATCGCATCGCTGGAAACGGCGGCTGCTGCCGCCGCGGCCTGGACCCCCACCGAACTCTGCAGGGCCAAGACGGCGTCAATGGAAGGATCAGTCTGTAATTGCGCACTAATAGTAGAGGCCACTGCCGCCGGGCTGGCGCCATCCACTTGTACGTTCACCATCGCGCCGCCAAATTCAGCGGCGGCGGCCGCGCAACGTTCTTGCTGGCCGATGTTCCCGACCTCGTGAATCACACAAATGCCATTAGTTCCGCCCAGGGCTACTAACTCAGCACCAGCCGCTGCTCCGGCCATGGATTCGGATTGCCCGACATGGGTAATGATTCCCAGGTCTCGCCATACCTCCAGCCCGGAGTTAATGGACACTACGGGTATCCCCGCGGAAACGGCTTGGAACACCGCACTGGACAAGCCATCGGGGTTGGCCAGCGAAACCACAATCCCATCAACGTGGGCGGCTATCGCCTGTTGGATTAGCAACGACTGGCCACCAGGGTCAGGATCAGAACTCCACTGCACGGTCACCCCGTGATCGGCCGCGGCCTGCATGGCCCCGGATTCCACCCGATCCCAGAACTCATCGCCCACTCCCCCGTGGGTGACGACGGCGAACGTTAAGTTTTCGACATCGAATTGCCGGGCTGGGACCGCCGTCGTCGTGCCGCCTGCCGCTGGGAGACTGCATGCCGAAACCAAGGCGGCAACCAGTCCCACGGTGACCAGGGAGCGAGACCAACGGAGCGTGTCAATTAACACGCTCCTAGCCTAGTCCTTTAACCGAGAGTGCGCGCTCGGCGATTGGTGATGGTCTGCCTCGGGTAGTTTCGACAGGCTCAACCACCCAAAAGCACTACGGCGTACACTGCGGGGCCGTGGTGGAGGTGCCGGAACTGGTGAGAACCTTGTTGGGGCAGTTGCTCACGTTGGGGTTGACGGGGTCGCTCGCCGACCAGGTGGTAGAGCCCTTGTCGTTTGCGGGATTGTAGGCGAAGTGCCAGCGCTCGTTCACCGCGCAACCCTCGCTGTCCGACCAGCCGAAATCACGGGCCAGCGCCAACAGTTGCAAGCGCACGGGGTCGTCAAAGCCCTCGAAACCATTAATGTCTAAAGCGGTTCCCGCACCGTGGTTGGAGGTACCTGGAATTGCGGCCGCACCCAACTCGGAGGTACGCACGTAACGGGTGCCAGCCCACGTTCGAACATCGCAGAACTCGCCGCCGCCCGAAGCCTTCGGGACGTAGCGGGCCTCGAAAATTGCAACCTGCGTGTCATAAGACCGCCAGGCACTATTAATCTGGAAAGCGGAGCCCCAAATCTCAATGACTTGCTCCCACGATGCCGCCGCATCGGCGCGGAGGCGATACTCGGGAGATTCAACCAAAGAGGTGGTCAGTGCATTGGTGGTTTGCACCCCGGAACCCGGCGCCGTGAAGTTAAAGTTCCGCAAACCCAACGTATCTTTGCCGTCGCCGTTCCAGTCCCCCACGATTACCGCATTGCGTGGGCCACCGATGGTCACGGAGTAGGCAGGGCCATCCGCGTAGTTCCACGAGTTATAGGCGTGGTAGGTGGTGCCGTCCCGCACGAGCGGGGTATCCGTACCATTGCCATTCCAGTCGCCCAAGGCCACCACGGTGACATCGGAGCTATCGCCGAAAGTGCGGGTACTGATATCGGAGGCATCGGCATAATGGACTCGGAAAATGTTACCTTGCCGCAGCACTACAGCGTCTGAGCCCCGGCCATCAACGTCGCCCACCAAAACCAGGTCGGCGAGGGTTCCGAAATCGAACTTGTAATCGGGCAAGCCGTCACCGTACTCATCCCTCAGGTACCAAGTGTCGTTAGATCTCACGCCAAACGTGGTCTGCCCAGTTCCATCCCAGTCCCCAGCCACGACGGAGCTATCGGGATCCCAGTATAGGAACTCATCAATGGAGCCGCCCGATACGGTGTGTAAAGTAATGACCGAACCCCGGCGGGTGGCCAGTGAACTTGCCCCTGTGCCATCGAATTTTCCGACATAGACCTGATCCGTGGCGGTACCCGCCGTTACCTCATTGGAGATGTTTCCGGACCAATCGTCATAGAAAACGTAACTGTCACTGTGTCCACCAGCGGATGGGCCAGCGGCAATCGCTGTTGCGGTAACGCCAAGTGCGCCCAAAGTAAGGCACAGGCCCGCTGCCAAACACTTCCGGTTCATCTCCATATTTTACGTCCGGGTAAGTTTGGCCGCAGAACATAGATGAATCCCCCGGTCACAACCGCGACCGGGGGATTCAAACAAGCCTAACTAGCTAGGCGAAACACTATGCCCAGCGGGCACCCTTGGTAACAACGTTGCCGTAGGCATCTACGGTGCGGTTGGCCAGAACGGCATCAGTCGGGTCAACTACGCGACCGGCGACTACGCGCTCTTCGGCTACGGGTACGTACTCGGCTACCGGTACGGCCTCAATGTCAACCTTCTGCTCGCGCACGGTGTCGGTTACGGTCTCGACGCGGTCGGTGCCGACGTTCTTGAGCCCAACTTCGTCGTAGACGCGGGCAGCCTTGGTAACAAAGGCTTCCTCGGTGGATTCCTTGACCTCGAGTACGGCATCGTCCCAGTCGGTGTCGAGGAAGTTGTCATCCTCAACGGCCCGGTGGAAGACCTCTGCGTGCTCATCGTGCAAGGTGACCTCAGCCGAAACTGGCTTGGTTACGGTGTAGCGGCGGATGCGCTCGGCACCGGTGTCAACGAGACGCTTGCCAACCTCAATGTTCTCCTTCAGGAGCTTGAGTACGCCTTCCTTGCCCAGATCTTCGCGAACTGGGGCTACCGGGATTACCTCGGCCTCATCGGCTACCAGGTTGTCGCGGTTCGCCACTACCAGATCATGCTGGTTCAGAATGGCGAGGGCGCGGGGTACCGAAGCGCTATCGGTGCGAACGGTGAGGATTACGCCACCATCGGCGAGCAGGTTCGCGAACGAAGCGGTGTCGGCCTCATTGAAATCACGACCGAAGAGGCGACGCCAAAGGCGAGGATCGTTGGTCGAAAGGTCGCCAGGCAGACCCTCGGCGCCGGTTTCTGAGATGTCTGCGGCGCTAAAGCCAGCGTTAACGAGATTGGCAACAGCAGCATCGGCATGTGCCTTGGTGTCGTACAGGGTTACAATTTTTTCCCTAGCCATCAGCTAAGAACCTTTCCGTTGTCAGGGGTCTCACTTGGGATTTGTGAGACTTCGACATCCTGTTTCCGGACTTCGACGTCGTCGTGGTAACGCTCGGTCGATTCATCCAGTCGGATGTGCACTTCTTCTTTGAGGATCAGCCGACGAGTTACCTCGACTTGCTCCTCGACCACGGGCACAATCACAACGTCACCTTCTGTGCGGATGGTTGGGATGGTGTCCACGGGTTGGTTAATCGCAACGCGATCAACCGCGGCGCTGGTGCGCCGCAGCTCTAGGTCAACCGGCTCAGTATGGGTGGTGGTTTTCCGCTCTACGCGCACCACGCCGGTATCTACGGTTCGCTTGGAAACATTGAGTTCCTCAGCAAGTAACTTCAGGGTTTGGTATCCGGGGTGATCTACGGGAATGGTGACGGGCTCGGCCACCTCAGCCACAACTACCTCATCCACGGCAACCGGCTCTACGGGCACGGCTTCTTCAACTTCCAAACCCTCTACGCCTTCAAGTTCAGTCACTGCACTGTGTCCTTCCGACAATCTGTTTTCGCTTTGGCGTCCAATGCGTCAAATTTTGTCCGATGGCAAACGTACTGGCATCTCGCGGTGTTAGCAATTCGTAACATGGCCGTGTCCGGTGATGGCGCGTTTTGCTGGCGTTTCCCCGCGCTTCCCCCGGTTTGTCCGGGGGTACTTTTACGATTCAGAACATGAGACGTGCGGTGAGAGCCCTGTGGCCGATTGCCTTCATGGCGGTCATCCTTTTGGGCTGTTCCTCTTCGCACGACGATGGCGTGGGGCCAACCGCCACGGCGGAACGGCTCGTCCAAGCGCTAAACGCCGGGGATTTCGGGGCAATAGTTCCCACCGCCGCCACGGCAACCGTTGACATCCCTATCCAAGCGGCGGAGGTGTTGGAGCCGCTTCTGGACGCCACGGGATTTACTACCCCCTCCGTGCGATTGGTATCAGTCACCCCGCCCACCACCGGCAACGCGGTGGGAAGCACGGCGCTGGCCATCCTCAACTGGGAATGGCCGTTCGAGTTAGGGGGTGAGTGGTCCTACGAAACCCAGGCCCTGCTGGAGTTCGAGGGCGAACACGATAGCGCGGGCTGGTTCGTGAGCTGGCAGCCCGATATTTTGGTACCCGACCTGGTGATTGGGGAACGGCTCACCGTCAGCCGCGCGCCCGCTCCGCGTTCCGCGATTTTCGATGGCGCTGGTGACAAGCTGGTAATGGAACGCCCGGTCTGGCGGATCGGGATTGACAAAACGTTCATCCCCGCTGAGCAGTGGGAGCAAGGGGCGCGCGAACTGGTCGAGCTAATTGGAAGCGTGGGATATCAGTTCGATGCCGACGCGTATGCCGCCCGGGTGGCCGCCGCCGGGGAACGGGCGTTTGTGGAATTGATCACACTCAGGCAAGAAAACTCACCCGTGACCCGTTCAGAAGTTGAGCATGTACCCGGTGCTCGCGCCCTGGATGAAATGCGTGACCTGGCTCCGACGGCGACTTTCGCTCGGGCCATTTTGGGAACGGCGGGTGAGGCCACCGCCGAGATCATCGAGGCGTCGGGCGGCCGGATCCAGCCCGGGGATACCACCGGGCTTTCCGGGTTACAACGAACCTACAATGACCAGCTTGCCGGGCAGCCGGGGATAACTATCAAAGCTTTCAACCCATACACCGATGCCACGCGCGAACTGCTCCGCCTGGACCCCATGTGGGGAATCCCCCTGGACACCACTTTCAACGTTCCCTACCAACTGCTCGCGGAGCAAGTGCTGAGCAATGTGGGGCCCGCGAGCGCCATAGTGGCCATCCAGCCATCCACCGGCGAGGTTCTCGTGGCGGCCAATGGTCCTGGGGCTGCTGGCCAAAACCTGGCGCTGTTGGGCCAGTACCCGCCAGGTTCCACTTTCAAGATCGTTGATGCCCTCGCGTTGAAGCGGGCGGGATTCACACCACAAACCCCCGTTCCGTGTACCGAGTCCATTGAGGTGGATGGGCGGGTGTTCCGGAACGTTCCCGGTTACCCGGTAGAAGCCCTAGGGCAAGTGCCTTTCCGCACCGCATTTGCGCACTCCTGTAACACGGCGTTCATCGCCCAGGCGCCCACGATTCCCGCGCCTACGTTAGCTCAAGCGGGGGCGGACCTGGGGTTCGGGGTTATGTCCCCGGTTGGGGTTGGTACGTTCTTCGGGTCAATCCCTAACGAAGCGTCCGGCACTAATCACGCGGCAAATCTACTGGGACAGGGCACGGTGGCGGCGTCACCTTTCACGATGGCTCGGGTGGCGGCCTCCGTGGCGGCTGGGCACAGGGTTGATCCGGTGTTGGTTTATCCCGCTGAACCCGTGATCGTGGAGGAACCGCCATCGTCGTTCACCCCACAGGAAGCAGAATTTCTGATCGAACTTATGGCAGCAGTGGTCGCGGATGGCTCGGCGCAAATGCTTCAGGACATTCCCGGGATTCGCGGGGCGAAAACCGGTACCGCACAGTTTGGCGACGGCAGCCAGAATCACACTTGGATGGTCGCCATCATTGATACCCGCGACCCAGCCACGGGGAGTGGGATTGACCTGGCCGTAGCGGTGTTCGTAGAAGAGGGCGAATTCGGTGCCACCACGTCCGGCCCCCTAATGCACGAGTTCCTCGCCGGTGTTACCACCGGTGGTTGAGCCAGCCGGTGGTGGTGCCCCCGATTAAACCGGGGGCAGCGCTTGTCGAAACTACCGGCGCACTTCTACCGGGTAGTTTCGACAAGCTCAACCACC
>Ga0082212_10008780_pt1 | contig 13136 bp, 6 predicted proteins | sample TergutNt197P3_FD_71548 | JGI IMG/M metagenome (GOLD analysis project Ga0082212, IMG submission 71548) | Neocapritermes taracua P3 segment gut microbial communities from Petit-Saut dam, French Guiana - Nt197 P3 | ecosystem: Host-associated > Arthropoda: Insects > Digestive system > Gut ... | reverse complement strand
AGCGTTCATGACTGCGGAGAGGAGCAGACCATGAACAAGAAAACAAATATCCTATACTGCCGTCTCAGCCGGGACGATGGCGACGCCCAAGAATCGAACTCGATTGGAAACCAGAGGCGCATCCTTTCGGAATACGCCGAGCGCAATGGGTTCACGCCATACGAGTTCGCGGTGGACGATGGTTACTCCGGGACGAATTACAATCGTCCCGGCTGGCAGGAACTCATAGGCAGGGTCGAAGCGGATGAGGTCGGAACGATCATCGTGAAAAACCTTGACCGCATGGGCCGGAATTATCTTCAGACCGGGCTGTACCGCGAGATGTTTCAGGAGCGCGGGGTGCGCCTGATCGCGGTGAACGACGGCATCGACACATTCGCCAACGATGACGATTTTACTCCGTTTAGGGAAATTATGGCAGAATGGTTCGCAAGAGACACATCCCGCAAGATCAAGGCCGTCATGCAATCAAAGGGCAAGAGTGGCAAGCATATCGGCAGCCATCCGCTCTACGGTTACAAGAAGTCGGAGAGCGATAAAAACCTGTGGGTGCCGGACGAACCGGCTGCGTCGGTCGTGCGCCGCGTCTTTGAACTTACGATTGAGGGCTTCGGCCCGTACACCATCTCGGAGAAGCTATCGGCGGAGAAGATTGAGTGTCCGTCCTATTATCTCGCGCAACGAGGGTGCGGGAACCGTCAAAAGAATCCGCAGACCGATCCATACCGCTGGTGGGGCGGAACTGTCCGTGACATCATCGGGAGGGTCGAATACTTAGGGCATACGGTCAATTTCAAGACCTATCGCAAGTCGTATAAGCACAAGCATATCTATTTCAACGAACGGGATAAATGGGCCGTGTTCGAGAATACGCATGAACCTATAATCGCGGAAAGCGTGTTTTTAATAGTCCAAAATCTACGGAAGTCAAAGCGTCGGCCTACCAAAATGGGCGAAACAGATATGTTCTCCGGGCTTGTGTATTGCGCCGATTGCAAAGGGATTATGTATCATTGTCGGTCATACAGCTTAGAGAGGCGGCAAGAGTATTTCGCTTGTTCTATGTACCGCAACAAACGCGGGTGCGATACCCCGCACACAATCCGTAATGTGGTACTGGAAAAAGTCGTTTTGCAGAATCTACGGGAAGCAATAACATACGTTACGCAAAACGAAACCGCTTTTATACGCGAAGCGTCGGACATTTCCATTCAGGAGCAAAGCCGCGAACTTGCGGCGAAAAAGGACGCGCTGACGAAAGCGGAGAAGCGCGTTACCGAGCTTGATTCAATAATCAAGCGTCTGTATGAGGACAATTTTTCGGGGAAGCTCACCGAAGAGCGGTTTGTAAAACTGTCACGCGAATACGAGCGTGAACAGGACGAACAGAAAGCAGCGATTGAAGCGACGCGCCGGGAACTGAAAGAACGGGAACGTAGCCGCACAAACGTCAAGAGCTTTATCGCCGCCACAAAGAAGTACACCGATTTGCAAGAGTTGGACGCAACCGTGTTGAGGGAGTTTATCGACAAGATTTATGTGTCTGATAAGGACAAGGAAACCAAGACACGGAAAATAGCAATCGTCTATAACTTTATCGGTGCGTTTGATTTTGAAGCGGCAACAGAACAAGCCCAAAACCAAACTCTACACGCAAAAATCGGTATAGCATGATGGCTACACCGAATCTGCGTGAAATAAGTCTTATCTCACCTAACACAAGGCTTGCGAGGGTTCATCTTTTGCTCTCATTCGCATGTGTTCTACCAAATTTACCCGTAATTTCCCGATAATACCCGGTATGATGCAAGTAACACACATAGTAAGCCTTTTACAGAAAAAGCGGCCGGTTCTGCGCGCTCATGATTTCAGCTAATACTTCAGCGTAAAAACTCTTCTATAACCTTGACCACCTCGTCAAAATCACTGTGCAGCAAATGCTCGTCGATGGAGTTCAGCAACCCTCCGGTCTGCTTTGACCATGCCGCTTTTCGCAGTTCAGCGAGCGCTTCCTCTGCGGCTCTTTCGTCATACTCCTCGCATGCCGCCTTTATGACAAGCAGCTTTTCGTATAAATATTCCGAATCTTCTTCTCCCGGTGTTTTGCCGCCCTCTTTTTCCAAGGTCTCAGGCTTTGGAACCAACTCGTCGGTAAAGGCTCGAAGCGCGGTCAAAAACGCCGGGGTATCGGATTCCATCAAAACATAATCTCCGTTGCGCCCTGCTGTCTCGAGTTTGCGAGCGCGCTCGGAGAGACCGGTTTCGCCGATGTTCGCCAGGGCGCTTTTCATGCCGTGGACATTGACGATGTATGTTCTCAGATCTTCCTCGCCATCGTAAACCCCTTTTTCACATATCGCGTCGAGCGCAGCGAGGGCCTTTCCGGCGTCCCTGACGAATATCGCGGCAAATTGCGGATCGATTACGGGACTGTCAGATGAACGGTTCTCTCGGTACACTGAATCGGGGGAATCCTGATTTGCTCTCTCGCTGAACGACTCGCTTGGTTCAAGTGTGTCAGGAGAGCCGTCTGCCTGACGCATTTGACGCATTTTCGCCCGCGCCGCCTCAAGCACATCGTGAGGCTGTTTGTCCCGAACAAGTCTGTTTAAGACTATATTCAACTGTCTTATGTCGATGGGCTTGGATATGAAATCGTCAAAGCCGTTCTCAAAAAAGATATCCGCCTGACCGGCAATGGCATTCGCCGTCAGCGCTACGATCGGGTTTTTATATCCCATTCCCCTTATGATTCTTGTCGCCTCTATACCGTCCATCTTCGGCATCATGTGATCCATGAAAACAATGTCATATACGCATCCTTGCTTTATTTTTTCTATTGCCGCGAATCCGCTGTCGGCGTCATCGATTTTCAGGCTGTATGGAGTCATAAGCCCTTTAGCGACATAAATGTTTGTCTCAACGTCGTCGACCACCAGTACGTTGCCGTAAGGCATATACTCTCTGGTTATCTGTGCCCTCTTCATCTGCATCGTGCTGGACACATTGAACTTCTGAAGATTTTCGGCCAGATTCCTGCCTAAAACTTCGGAGCCGATCTTACGCTGCGGCAGACGGACCGTAAATACTGAACCTTTGCCCGGTTCGCTGTCAATACTAATACTCCCGTTCATCATGTGTATCAGGTTCCGGGTTATGCTCATACCCAACCCGGTACCTTCGGTCGTGCGGTTCGCTTCCCGGTTAAATTGTGAGTATTCCTCAAAAAGCTTGCTTACCTGTTCCCTTGTCATACCCTGCCCGGTGTCGCTTACACTGAGAACAAGAGTAATACTTTCTGCCTCCTTGCCGTCAACCGGCGACAGCGCGCCCTCCGAGTATAGCGTTTCAGCCGCAACCGGTGTTTCAGCTGCAACCAGCGTTTCAGCCGCAACCGGTGTTTCAGCCGCAACCGGTGTTTCAGCCGCAACCGGTGTTTCCTCCGGAAACACGGATAGTTTGACCGTGCCCTCCGCAGTATATTTAAAAGCGTTAGACAAGAGATTGTTCAATATCTGTTTGACGCGCAGTTCATCGCCCTCCAGTGACGACGGTATGTTCTCATTAGCGTGAAGTTCAAACGCGATCGGTTTACCGGCTATACGCATCATATTAAGCTGCGCCGTGTCGTTTATCAGGCTCGCGGTATCATACTTGTCTATGATCAGTTCCAGTTTGCCGGCCTCTATTTTTGACAGATCAAGTATGTCGTTGATTATTCCAAGCAGCATATCACCGGATGTATAGATCTTGTCTAAAGCTTCCTTTACACCCGGCTCAAGAGACTCGTTTTGAAGCTGGATTTCGGCGATACCAAGAATGGCATTCATCGGCGTTCGTATCTCGTGGCTCATGTTACTCAGGAAACTGCTCTTTGCCTTGTTGCTTTGCTCCGCCACTTCCCTGGCGACGGTGAGGTCCGAATTGTCGATCATTGCGGAAAACATACGCCGCATCATCATGATCATCGCAAACACAAAAACAGCTCCGCCGAAGAAAATGCAGGCTATCAGCAGGTCCTGCATATCCGGCGCGGTTCCGGAAGCGAATCCCGCAATACTTATGACATAGCCGATCAAAAAGAATACCATCATAAGTAGGCAAACCGCGTAAATCCATTCGCCGAACAGTTTCTCCGCTCTCATCCTCGTCTTAAGATTAACAAGCGCCTTAAAGTATCTAAAGATACTTATGAGCATGATTATCGCGCCCGATGACACAAGTGAAATACATAATACCCGCATGCACAGTCTTCCTTTACATAATTAAACATCAATACGGCATCTGAACAACTTCACCGCCGCGCACTACCATGCGCACGCTGAACGCGTCCGCGCGCAAGACCGTGCGCACACCGCTTATCGTTAGTTCGACCGGCGGGTATATCTTGCCTGCCCTTAAGTAGCACCCCGTCTTTGGCGGCTGGTTTCGTTCGATCGTATCCAGGCGGCTGTCCACTTCAGCAAGTTCTTTTTTTATATGCTTAACCGACGCTTTCAGGTCATTAAGCCTTTTCCGGTCGGAAGCGCTCGTAACTGTGCGCTGCTTCATGTATTTCAGGCCCTTGTCCTTCTCCGCCAAATCTTTGGCGAGCGCTTGCCTTCGTTGTATCAGCCCCTGTTTTTCCGCCAGGTTCTCAAGCGTATCGCCCAGTATGATGGTAGTTAGGCTGTTCGAGTAGTTGCCAATGGTCTGAGCATGTATCCGGTTGCGCGCCATCAAACGTCCGCCCACAACTGTGGCGCGCCCGGACGTCACCTCAATGGTATTTCCGGCGCTTACGTCCGAGTTGATTATTGCGTCGCTGACGACCTTGTTTCCCGCAGATATCACGCTGTGCTCGATATATCTGCATACGATATCGCCGCCCGCTCGCATGGCGCCTGTTTCACCGCCGTTCATCCCGTTACCCACCTGGATGCTTCCGCCGGCTTCCACTACGGCGTTCTCTACCCGGCCCATCACCGTGATGTTTCCGGTAGCCTTTATCGTATACCCCCCGCGAACGTCGCCTTTAATGATCATACTTCCCGCCAGATCAAGATTTCCTACGCTGCTATCGACGTCGGTCTCGATCTCGAGCAGTGGTTCTACGTTGAAACAGTTGTTCGCGAACAGCACGACTCCGTCGATCTCCGCCAGTATTTTACTGCCGTCTTCACTCAAAACTACACCGCTTCCAAGAATCGGCTCCGCCTCTTCACCGGGAGTCCCCGGCACAGGCAACCCTCTTACGCAGACGCCGTCCTGCGCATCGGTGGGCGGCAGGATCTCGCTTATCACAGCGCCGGCTTTGGCCGTTTGCAGCCAGCCAAGGTCACGGTAGTCGATCGTACCATCCGGCCTTTCCTTCAGCTTTATCCCGACTTCGCGCTGATAAAGGTCAACTACTTCGCCATCCCTGCCGTCAACGGGCGATGTACCAACAGCTACCTGTACGATCGCGAGGTACTTCTGCGCGTCTGCTAAAGCCTCGATCCGCCGGTCGTCGGCGATCCCGAACGACACTTGAGCTTCGTTCAGCGCTTCCGCGACATCTTCTTTTGTGAAGCCTCTCCCGCCGTGCAGCGGAGGAAGCGCAAACAAGTAAGCGTTCAACCGGTCGTCCGGCGTCAATATCATGCAAACCGAGTCCACAGCGGCCGGGGGTTCTTCTTCTGCGCTGTCCGCGGCGGCGCTGCTGCCGGAAGCTATATCGCTCCGGTCTTTAGCAGGAGGTTTTTTAGTTAAGGCTTTGCTTCCGCCCCAGCACTCCGGTTCCTTTACAAGCTTTTTGTCGATCCCTAACAACAGCTCCCGCTGCTCATCCGTGGGTAACTCGTCATTCTCTGTGAACACAACAAGGCTGTAGCATCCGTCGTCGTCCTCTACCGGCGGCACCCCGTGGTAGTACTCATATATTTTATACAGAGCGCTGCCATACGCTCTTACCATGTTGTCTTTTTCCCGTTGCGCAAGCTCTTCCGCGGCGCGTGCCTTCTCAGCTTCTATCGCCTCGAGTTCCTCCTCGCCGGGCTCTTCCTCGCGCGGCTGCTCAGGAAGCTGCGGCACAGCTACGGGGGCTTTCCTCCTGAACAAAGAATCGAAGAATGATTTTTTCTCTTTTGAGTTTTCTTTGTTTTTCATGTGGCAATACCTCTGAAACAGCTTATCGGCAGTGAGTCGTCCGGTTTCATTATAGCCCTGATGCAAGTTGTATTCAAGACATACGCAATAAAAATACCTGTGGAATTGCGGTTGCGGCTGTGTTATTATTTTGTGGAGCGGTGTTATTGTACTATCTAATTGGAGGTTTGGAAATGTCGAATGTAGCCTTGATCCGCTGTGAAAGCTATGATTACGATGAAGTGAAGGCTTCGGTGCAAAGAGGGATCGACCTGCTGGGCGGCGCCGGCGCGTTTGCCGCGCCAACGGAAAAGATACTGCTCAAACCGAACTGGATAATGGCTGTGCCGCCGGAGCGGCACGCGACGACGCATCCCGCCGTCTTCAGGGCTGTCTGCGAGATTTTTCAGGCAATCGGCGCCCGTCTCTGCTATGGGGACTCACCGGGGCGGGGTACGACTGAGGACGAGGCGTTGGAAGCCGCCGCAGCCACCGGGTTTCTGGAAGTCGCGGCAGAACTGGACATACCTCTTGCGGATTTTCTGCACGGGCGCGAAGTGGATACGGGCGCACGGGTATTCTACATAGCCAACGGGGCGCTTGACTGCGACGGAGTCATAAGTCTCCCAAAGCTGAAGACACAGGGTTTTCTGAAGCTGACAGGCGCGGTCAAAAACCAAATGGGCTGTATCCCCGGCAGGCGCAAGGGCGCCTACCATCGCGAGCTCGAAAGACCCGCAGATTTTGCGCGCATGCTCATCGACCTGAATATGTTCATCAAACCAAGGCTTTATATCATGGACGGCGTTATAGCCATGGAGGGCAACGGGCCGATGAACGGCGATCCGAAGAAAATGAGCGTGCTTATCCTCTCGTCCGACCCGATAGCTTTAGACGCCACGGTATGCCGTCTTATAGACGTCAACCCGGAGTTCTCCTATACTGTTTCACTTGGCATGCAGGCGGGGCACGGCACATATATCAGTGATGAGATCACGCTTCTTGGCGATGATTTTGACAGCTTTATCGCGCGTGATTTTAATGTCAACCGCGACCCGATCAGCAACATGCGCGGCGCCGGTGTTTTCTCGTTAGGAAACGACGCCGGAGTCCCAAAGCCGTATATTACCGAGGAGAAGTGCCTCCGCTGCGGAGTTTGCATTGAAATGTGCCCTGTTTCGCCGAAAGCGGTGAACTGGCAGTCCGGCGAGATAGAAAAGCCGCCGATATATGACTACAGCAGATGCATCCGGTGCTTCTGCTGTCAGGAACTATGCCCGCACGGCGCTGTTTTGTTGAAAGAGCCCGGGAGTCTGAAATAAGCGCTGAACTAATCAGCGTTTACCCGCAGCGTTTACGTAACAGTACACGGGACGCCGTGGATGAACTCTGATGATGCGTTTATCGTGATTCCCCTGCAACAACTCGCGCCACCATCTTCGCATCGTCTTTTTCCGCTATTTTTACGCGTTTTTCGGTTAAATGAACCAATCATTCGCCCTCAAAACCCGCAAAACTATCGAAAAAATCCGACGCGAGTCTGATGACGTGAGTTGTTGCAGTGGAATCACTGTTCACTGTCTGCCCATCAGGGGCTGCGAGGTATGGTTTGCGAGGCAAGCCGGGTTCGACGTTCCTAACGCTTTCAGTATTTTATCGGGCGTTGCGGGAGGGTCTACCCAAACACCGATCGCATTGTGTATCGCGATGATCACCAGATGAGTGTTGGCGAGCGAATGGCTGATGCCGGACGCGCCGTAGACAGCGTTGCCCGCGCGGGTCTCGAGGAACTCCTTCTCTACAGTCGGCACGTCGAGCATTGTCGGTTTCTTGTAGTCTATCATGTTATTATTCAGCTTCACGCCCGTCCTCTCGTCAAAGACATACTCCTCGAGCAACTGGCAGCCCTGGCTGAAATACATGACCTGGTCGATTTGGCTTTCAAGCGACGTCGGGCGTAAAACCTTGCCGACATCCGCCGCTACACTGAACCGGAGTATCTCCACTTCGCCCGTCTCAGTATCGACGGCAACTTCGCAAAAAGCGGTGTTCATCGTATCAAGCTTTTTGCCGAAATGGCTCCAGATCGCGGCCGGCGGCCTCCCTGTATATGTTGCGACTACATATTGCGTAACAGCGTGCTCGACCGGGAGCCCGACGGACGGGTCTTCCTTGAGAAAAACACGGCCTCCGCTGTAATCAAGTTCGCCGGCACTGTGACCTTTGAGCGGATTATCCCCCTGCCATGACATCGGGCCCTTCATCGCGGGCGGAAACGGGTTTTCCGCTTCTCTGGCCGCAGCTTCGATGACCAGCTTTTTAAACTCGTATACGCATTCTTTCATTGCCCAGGCCGACGCCGTACTGCCGTCCGATCCGCCGCCTACGGGAGTGAAAGCCTCCCTGTAGTCATACTCGACTTCCACGTCGTCGTACCCGATCCCCAGTTCCTCCGCTATGACCATTACGTTGCATTCGACGGCGAATATTCCGGTGATCGGCCCCTGCGTCGGCAGGAAAACTTTACCTTTCCGCAGCTCAAGCTTGCACTCATACCCGGAAACCGCATGCCGAGGGCTCTGCTGGAAGCGGAACGCGGAGCCGTGATAGCGCCCGTCGGGCAGTTTCTTCACTCCGCTCGGGTGGGAACTCCAGTTCAGGTGATTCCGGCCTGTTTCCAGACATTCCTCAAAACTCGGCACCGGATTCATGTCCTCCTGCGAATCCGGGCCGTGAATGTTCAGCCTCGCTATATCCATCGGGTCTTTTCCGAGTTTCTCGGCGACCAGGTATATCGCCATCGTTCCCGAGTCCCAGTTGAAGGGACAGTGCTGCCCGCTCAGGAACATCCTTCCGCGGTTTGAATCGACGATATCCATCCTTTGACGTATATTGAGGCATTTCAGAAACGGATACGGCCCGTAAGCCTGATCGCCCGAGGTGGCGAACGACACCGTGCCGTGTATGCCGCCGTCAGCGACGGAGTAGTCGTCGATGGCCGTGATCTCCCCTTCGTTTGTGTACCCTATTTTTACGTACATATAGCGCTGGTTCATCAGAAAATCAAACGTCTCCTCGCGCGTTTCGGTACACCTTACGGGGCGGCCCGTCCGCCTTGCCAGCAGCGGGGTTATCTCCTGGGATCTGCGCATCCCCCAGTCGCAGTACTTTCCGCCCTGGAACAGCCCTTCCTGGATCGTCTGTTCTATAGGGATCTTATACATGGGGAGAATGTTCGCAAGGCGCTGTACCGCGCCTTCGATATGGAGTATCTCCACATCGCGGTACGGTTCATGAGACCACCACGAGACGGACGCCGCCGGGTTGGGCATATGTGAGGCAAAGCTTGGCAGCATCAGCTGAAATTCAAGCGTATTCTCCGCTTCGCTCATCGCCTTGTCGACGTCGCCGTCGATTTTTTCGGCGTAGGTCACATTGCCTTTACGCCGGTCGTCTTTAGGTACCCTTGTGCCGAGCGCGGGAAAAATCTTGTCTTTCGGACGGATGGCGGGGGCGTCCGGCTCTTTGCCTTTTAGAATATCGACGACGTGCGGCAGCACATCCCACTCGACGTCCAAAAGGCTCAGCGCATGCTCGCAGATATCTTCGTCCTCCGCAACGACGATCACCGCGACTTCGACGCCCTCTTTATCCGCGTAATCGTCGAGCCAGGGCCGGCCTTGCGGCCGCAGATTTCTGATATCCTCATCCTCCCAGGTGACTATGTCTACGACGCCCGGGAGCGCTTTAGCCTTTGAAATGTCCACGTTGAGCACGCGCGCGTTCCCGTAAGGGCTCCTGAGAAACTTCGCGTGGAGCATGCCGGGCAGGACATAGTCGACCCCGTATTTCGCCAGCCCTGTCGCAAGCGCCCTTGAAACTTTGCCGGGCAGGTTCGGCTTGCCGACGACATTGAATTCTTCTCTTGATCCGTTTACGCCGATGATATCAGGCATTGCATGCGCCTCCTTGTATAGAGTTCCTGACGCTATTATACATTATCGGGAGCTAAATGCAACGTTTGATTCCGCTGCATGTTTGTCTGACGGTTAAATAACAGCAGGTCAAAAAAGTTACAGTTCAGAGGCCGACTCGTTTGCAGAGCTGCGTGGCATGGTTTCTGTTGTTCGCGAACCTTTGGTTCGCTGGTCAGCTACCGGCCTTTTCACCGGTATTCCCTCAACAAAAAAACCATACCGCGCAGCCCTTGATGGGCAGACAGTGAATATTAACCAAAAAAAAACAGCTTTTCATACAGGAAAAACTGTGCTAGAATTAATCATCATTGGAAAGGATGGATGAGAAATGAAATATGTACCGAACGCGTTATCGTCTTTGCGCATACTTCTGGCTGCGTCGTTATTCTTTATACCGGCGTTGACTCCGATGTTTCTGATCATGTACTCCGCAGCTGGCGTTACTGACTTGATCGACGGCCCGATTGCCCGCAAATTCAATGTGACGTCAAAATTAGGGGCAAATCTTGATGGTATCGCGGATTATCTTTTTGTGGCAGCCGCATTGATAACAATAATTCCGGTTCTTAATTTCAACACCCGTTCGATAGTATTAGTTATTGGTTTTATCGTATTGAAAGTCATAGGTATGATCGTTGGGTACGTACATTACCGTCAACTGATGATGATGCATACCTACGCCTCAAAGGGCGGCGCGTTCTTCGCCCTTCTGTTTCCGCTGATCCTGCAAACGGGCATGAATGAAAATACGATAATGATTTTCCTGGGTATTTTTGTGTATCTGTTCCTGTTGGAGGAAATAGCGATCAACATCGTTATGCCGAAGCCGAAACGCGATATCAAGGGGATTCATGAAGCCGTCAGGATCAGAAGGCAATTAAATGAAGAAGCGGCCTGATAACACACTTCGGTTGCAATGCTCCGTGACGCGCCGGAACAGCGCTATGGACGCTTTGCGACGCTCCGAATTAGTATCGTGATGAGTCAATACCCGAACTCATATCGCGTGTGGCAGCATTTTTCACAGATACGATACAGATACGATACGGTATGGTTTTTTTGTTGAGGGAATACCGGTGAAAAGGCCGGTAGCTGACCAGCGAACCAAAGGTTCGCGAACAACAAAAACCATGCCACGCAGTTTTGCAAACGGCCCGGCTGCGCCTTAACCGTAATCTTATTGCAGCAATTGTAACTCCGGACCAACTGATCAGGGGACGCAACGCGCCTAAAGGCGCGGGGATGAACTCTGATGATGCGTGAGTCGTCAGGCGGAGGCCGGCAGACGCACATCCCGGGGTAGGGATAGAGCGATGGCATGCTATTTGAGCCGGCCACGCGACTTTTCATGCGAATCAGAGTACAGCCACGGCGCCCCCTGAATAGTAACGCTCCGGACCTGCTGTTTTTTACCCGATCTGCTATTTTTACTTGACAGGCTTTAGCCTTCATGCTATATTACGTCGGGTGTACCTCCAAGCGTTCCATCCTCCGGGATTTTATATATCATGACCCGCTAGCTCAGTCGGCAGAGCACCTGCCTTTTAAGCAGGGTGTCCCGCGTTCGAGTCGCGGGCGGGTCACCACACGCTACCTATCCGAACACCTTGTTTATAGATAGGTGTTTCGGAATAATCGTGAAACTATAGGTAAAAAGGGCGACTGCATGGTTGTTGTGACCATACCGCCGCCCCTTTTTGCTACTCAGTCTCCTTTCCGGCTTGTGGATGTTTTTTCCTGTTCCAATTACTCAATAAATCTGACTTATTTCAAGGCAAGCAGGATATGCTATCTACTGATTTTCCTATAGAATTATAGTTGTGTCCGTGTTGTCAATTATTGCGTGGTATTGTTCCGGTCTGCACCGGCGCTCTATCAGACCGACCTGACGGGACTTAATATTGGTGGTGGAAGAGAGGTTTACTGATGAGCGATTGGAATTGGACTGAAGCTCAAAAGAATATAATTTTAGTACAACCTCGCCCGATATTACTCAATGTTTTGGAGAGATTCAACTGCTATTCCGCTTCATTGGCGCAGGACTTTTCACTTTAGGAGAGAAATGAATAATCTTTGGTTAGGTTACATTTTCGCGATTATTTCATCATTGTTTTCCGCAATATATGTTGTACCAAAAAAACTATCAAAACAAAAACCGGCTACATATGCAATGATTATGGGCGCAGGCTTTTTCGTTACTTCCGCAGCCGGATTTACGTTGTTAAGAGCGTTCAATTATATAGATGAACCGTTGTTCTTTCCTCATGCAATACTTGCTTGTATAAATGGAGTTGTGTGGACAGTTGCCTCCATCTCCGTTTTGATTTCAATAGACAAAATCGGACTTGCCAAATCCAATCAGTGGAAAAGTTTGCAAGGGCCGATTGGCGCTTTTCTGATACTTGCGTTTTTCGCGGAATTTCTGACAGCAAACGTCACTTTTATTATTCTCGCAATCATTTTTATAACGCTCGCTGCGATGATGTTTACGACAAAAGAAAAGCATAACGACTCCGTAGATAAGTCAGGTATCGCTTATGCGCTTATCTCCGCTTTATTCTATGGTATATCTGCGTTGATATGGAAATATCTGACAGATGAAGGCATATATTTCGCTCAACAGGTATTCCAATCATTATTTGTTTTCATCTCAGCGGCTGCGTATGTATTAATCAAATATAAATCATTCAGAATTGAAGCAATAATAAAAAAGGCGGAGATCGTACTTCCTCTGGTCGGAGGGGTGCTGTTTTTCGGGAACGCGAGTTTCAATTTACTGGCTAATAAATACATTGAGGCTTCTATCGCTTTCATGCTGCATCAACTTAACGCGATATGGTTGCTGATTTTTGGAGTATTTGTGTTCAAAGAGATTGACTATAAGAAATATTGGTTAAGACTTACATTTGGTCTCGCTTTATCAATAGTTGGAGTGTTGATGCTAATATTTGCTAAAGCGTGATTTTCCAGGCTGAAAGTAATACGAATCACATGCAACTCATGTGTGACCACACTCGCGCCAATCGCAACCGCAAGAAGTGCTGTCCAGCGTCC
>Ga0082212_10008779_pt1 | contig 13140 bp, 13 predicted proteins | sample TergutNt197P3_FD_71548 | JGI IMG/M metagenome (GOLD analysis project Ga0082212, IMG submission 71548) | Neocapritermes taracua P3 segment gut microbial communities from Petit-Saut dam, French Guiana - Nt197 P3 | ecosystem: Host-associated > Arthropoda: Insects > Digestive system > Gut ... | reverse complement strand
TTCGTCCCGCGTTTGCTTACCGGTCTTCTTTCCGGTTTTATGTCAAAAGCGATGAAGCTTGTTTTTAAAAACAAATATGATTTTATCGGATTCGGGATTACCGGTATTACGGGGTCGCTCACGAATACGGTTTTTTATTTGGGAGCATTGTATTTATTTGTCCCCAAACTCTTAGCGGAACTTTTCGGCATCAGTTTGGGCGCGGTCGGAGCGATGGTTATTGGAGTCGCCGCTACAAACGGACTTGTTGAAGCCGCCGTCAGCTGTTTCACCGTAGCTGCCGTTACAAAGGCGCTTGTCCGTTTTTTACCCGGAAATTATAAAAATCCGCATGACAAAACGACTTAACTATCGCTTATAAGGTATTATATGAACAACAATCGCCTGAAACTTGTTATTTTTGATAAAGACGGATTGATTATGGACACAGAGAAGCCGGTGTTCAATGTGTGGCGCGAGGTTTTATCGCAGCGGGGTCTGTCTGCGTTTACCCGTGAACACTACACCCGTTTCATAGGTTTCAGCCGTAATCAAAACATAGTACAGCTGTCTGAACTGTATCCGGAGGTTGACTGTGCCGAGTTGTTCGAGGCTTGTTCTGTCAGCGTAAAACAATATATTGACAATAACCCCATAGACACAATGCCGGGTTTATTAGAACTTCTCGATCTGCTCGACAATATGCGGATAAAAAAAGCGGTCGCGACTTCATCAAGAAGACACAACGCCGAAATAACTCTTAAAAAATGCGATATATTTCACCGATTTGACGTAGTAATATCCGGCGATATGGTAGAAAACAGTAAACCGGCGCCGGATATTTTTCTAAAAGCCGCCGAAATCATGAAAGTGTCTCCCGGCGAATGTCTTGTGCTGGAGGATTCCCCGGCGGGAGTCAGAGCCGCTCACGCCGCAGGTATACCTGTAATTGTCGTTCCCGATATGGTCAAGCCGTCTGATGAAATCCTTTCATTGTGCGAATGCCGGTGCGACAGTCTTCACGATGTAGTTAAATATTTGTCCTTATAAATCGTTATATAATTTTAAATAATCCCGCCAAGCCGTCTGCGGCCATGTTAGAACCCGTCCTCTAACGACGGTGGGTTAATCCGCCCGCGTTTTCATGCTCCCTTCGTCTCATATGAGGAGGTCTGCAATCCGGCGCCGGAGCGAGAATCCCGTTTCTAATAGTTGTCGGATTAAAAAAGGCAGCATCAAATCGAACAAGGCAGGATTATTTTAGTCATCGTCCTCCTCTTCATCGTCGTCCTCGTCATCATCAAACTCGTAAAGATCTGAAAGCCTGTCCATAAAAATCTCGCTGATAACCTCAAACTCATCATCGTCATCAATAAGCTCAAGTATCTCCTCGCCGTCTTCTTCGGTTACCTTCATTATTACAAGGCTGCCGTCATCGAGCAGAAGGTCTTCGGGTTCTTCGCCGACGGTTATCAACGCGACATAACTGCAACCGTCTTTTTCAAGCGTATCGACAAGTTCAAAAGTATGCTCAATACCTTCCTCGTCGGTAAGAGTGATAATATCCGCTGTAAAATCAAGGTCCTCTTCAGGTTGGCTGAAATTCTCGTCGTTCATTACCTGTCTCCTTAAACTGTACTGACATTTATTTTACAACATCCCTTATTGCCGCGTCAAATACCCGGATATAATAAAAAATATGCTCACTCCACTTCGGAGGTAACTCTGTTCTTGCCTTTTTCCTTGCTTATGTACATCAACTCATCCGCGCGTTTAATGACAGACTCAATAGTGTCGCCTTCTTTCGCCACCACCGCGCCTACCGACGCCGTAACCGAAAGATCTAAATCGCCATGCCTGATTTGCGTTTTCTCTATTGTCGCGCGAACCTTTTCCCCTATCAGCGCGGCGTCGGTTCCGTCCTTTATGGCGTATACCCCGATAAACTCCTCGCCGCCCCATCGTCCGAATAAATCAGTACTCCTGGTCATATGCGTAACCGACGAAGATATCTCTTTAAGAACCGTGTCTCCGACGTCGTGGCCGAAGGTATTGTTTATATCCCGAAAATTGTCGATATCTAAAAAGACCACGCATACCTTGAATTTATACATGACCATCTCTCTGAGACGCAGATCAAGAAAACTCTCGGTTCTTCTTCTGTTGGGAATACCTGTAAGGCGGTCGTTCATAGCCGAGTTCGCGAGTTCGGTAATAAGTTCCTCGTCGTATATTACAAGAGAGCTCGGGGTAAATATTTCAATAGCGCCCACTATTTCCCCGTCTTCTTTTACCGGAAAGGTTTTTATCGAAACCGAAATCCGTTTTTTATCCGAATTCTTCAAAAACACATCGTGTCTGCGGTCATTTCCGTCAAGCAGCGCAAAATGCAGCGGACATCCGCTTTTGCATATTTTATTTCCCTCAACATCAATATGCTCAAGCTGTGTTTCCTGACAGCATTTCCCGAGAATTTCCTCTTTTTTGAATCCTGTTATTTCCTCCGCCGCTTTATTCCAAAACAAAATCTTCCTGTCTTGGTCGGTGAAATAAGCTCCTTCCCGGATGTTGTTGATTATCTCCAGATAAAATCTTTCGTTGTCCATGTGAGATTCCTTATTTATTTTCCTGTAGTCTTGTATCCGGTTTGTCAAAATCAAAGATGGTTTTGTTTGTTTATCGCTAACCCTATGGGTATCGCGGTTTTTCCGCGCTTATACTTTACACTCGCGAACCCGCTTTCGTAAAATGCCCGGCGTTGTTTCTGCACACCGGACAGATGAAATCCTCCGGCATATCGTCACCCTCGTAGAAATAACCGCAGACGTTGCAGAAATAACCGTTTTGCGCTCTATTATCGCTTTGTTCGGCACGCTTCGGTTCTTCTCCCTCTCTTCTGTCAAACGGCGAGGGGACCGACCGCATGGAGTATACTGCCATAACGGAATCAAGGTCTTTAACTATTTTCGAATCTATATATCCGTCTGACGACATTTCATAGAGAACACGCATAGTTTCTTCATGAGTCCTCGCCCCATGATACGGTCTCGGCTCGCTGACAGCCTGATAAATATCTATACAAGCCATCAAACGCGAGTTGAAATCCAGATTATCTTCAGCTTTTCCCTGAGAGTACCCGAACCCGTTAAGTTTTTCGTGATGATCCGCCGCCCAGCTGGTGATCGGCTCAAAATCGGGAACTTCGCCAAGCCAGTCCAGCGTGTTTTTTACATGGTTTTTTATCACGCTAAACTCATTATCGTCTAACTTTCCCGGCTTTTCAAGTATTTCGGTGGGGGTTCCTATTTTTCCGATATCATGCAGAGAAGCCGCAAGAAACAACGCATTTTTTTGCTCAACGTCATATCCGTAATACTCAGCCATCAGCCATGCTCTGTTGGATATCTGGCTGGTATGCACATGGGTAAACACCGATTTGTAGTCTATGACCCGTGCGATAAACTCTCCTATCTCGATGACCCTGGGATCAGTTACCTCAACTTCCCAGCACGGCAGCTCTTTTTGCATTGTCTGATATATATTAGCATCAAGCAGCCTTTCAAGAAACTGCTCATCAAGCACCTCAAGAAGAAGCCCGACCGCCTTTCGGGTGGAGTATGCTTCGGGGGTTAAGGCGATTTTTTTTCGCAGATCGGCAAGTTCTCCGGCTTTTACGCGCTGCAGATGATACGCTGCGTCTACCGCGTCGGCAGCGGCGATTATAGCTGCGTTTAAGGGTATCTCATCTTCTTTTTTACCAAACGGCCCTTTTCCGTCTCCCCGTTCGTGATGATACATTATAAGCTCGTCTATGTTTGTCTTAAAAGGCAGCCACGACACGGTTTCCTGACCTTTTTCACAATGAAGCAGCATATTCCGCTGCCGTGCAGCCCCTGCTTTCTGCGAGAGGTGATACTCGGTCAGAGCACTGTCGTGAAACATTCCGCAGGTAGCGAGTGCGGACAATGTATCATTATCATATCCCAGCAGCCTGCCGACGGCAATGCAAATAACAGCTACCCGCAAACCATGATTTTCACTCGCGCCCAGCTGCTCGTGTTCAATAATATCAAATACTTTGGAAAACACCATGCACAGTTTATCCATAGCTATTATCATTTGTTTCCCTCACCGCACGCAAAAGATTTGTTTGTTTATATATTATTATAACTTATGCGATAAAAAAACTCAAAAAAGAAAGCTTGAATTTATATAGCTTAATGTATTAAGATATTCTCATACCAAGTAATCACTAAACGCCGCGAAGCAGAGGTATAAACCATGAAAAAAATTACCGCTGTATTATTGATAGTTTTCCTAATAACCGTTTTGCTGTTCGCCGGCTGCAAAAAAGCCGAACCTCCTCCCCCTGTTCAGGTCAGCAGAGAACTTCAACTCAGGGGGCCCTCCATCGGCGACACCATCGCCGTTTTTGATACCAGCCTCGGCGTGTTCCGCGCGGTGCTCTATCCTCAGTACGCGCCAAACGCCGTACAGAACTTCGTGACCCATTCAAAAAACGGATATTACAACAGTTCAACTTTCCACCGCGTTATTGAGGACTTTATCGTACAAGGGGGCGACCCGACATACACCGGCAGCGGAGGGGACAGCATATGGATGCTGCCGTTCGAGAATGAGTTCGATGAAAATCTTCATCATTACCGCGGCGCTCTTTGCATGGTGAACACCGGAAAAGATACAAACAAAAGCCAGTTTTTCATCATCAAGGGCGGAGATATCACCGATGAGATGATTAACCGTATGAAGAGCGCCGGGTATCCCCAAGGCGTAATAGACGCATACCGCGAGACAGGCGGCCGCCCGACAATGGATTATAACTACACGGTTTTCGGTCAGGTTTATGACGGAATTGACGTTGTCGATGCAATAAATGCCGTTAAAACCCACGACGATAACCGGCCGGTCGAGGACATAGTCGTCAATAGTATTGTAATAGACGTATATAAAAATCCCGCCGCGTGACAAAACATCAACGAAAGCGGGATTATTCTCGAATGCCGTCAGCCCTATTCACAACCTAACATTTTTAATATATCCGCTTTTGACCTGACGCCGACTGCCGTCCCGGTCACCTCTCCATTTTTGAATACCAATAGAGTCGGTATGCTCATAACCCCGTATTCCGCCGCGAGCGACTGCTGCTCGTCGACATTTACTTTTCCTACCGCCGCCTTACCCTCGAGTTCCCCGGCGATTTCCGTGATAACCGGACCTACCATACGGCAGGGTCCGCACCACGGAGCCCAAAAATCAACTAATACCGGCAGTTGGTTTTCTAAAACAATATTTTTAAAGTTTTCAGCCGTAACGGTTATTTCAGCCATGCTTGCCTCCTAATAAAATACTTATAATAATATATTCATATTATACACCATATCCGGATAAAATACTCAATCGGGTCTTTCTCTTTAGGTTCCTTTATCGTTATTCCTGATTCCCAAACGGTTAAACCTCAATTTCCTCTCCCGGTTTATATCTCGGAGCGACCCATACCGAACAGGCGTCGGCTTTTTGATTTTCAAGCATACAAAGGGAGGTGGTGAGCGCTATATCGGGGGTGTTGTTTTCCAGGGATAAGTGCATAAGCATAAACTTTTGTGTTCCTTTTGCCGCTAAGGATGCAAGCGTCAAAGCGCAATCGTCGTTGGACAGATGCCCGAAACGCGACGCTATTCGTTTTTTCAGATAGGCGGGATAATCTCCGAATCTCAGCATCTGCTTATCATAGTTTGACTCAAGCCCTATAAAATCCCGACTCATAAGATTTTCCATAACCGAGTCGCTGATGTATCCGAGATCCGTGGCTATCGCCGCGGTTTTATTGTTTTCAAATGTAAAACGGTAACCGTAACAATCCGCGCTGTCATGGCTGGTGCGAAAACCGGCGAATGAGACTCCCCCCATAAGAATTTCCTGATTCGGTTCAACATCAATCAAATCACATTCCGGAACCAGTTCATTGTTATAAAGATATTCAAGCGTCGCGGCAGAGCCGAAAACCGGAATATTGTATTTCTTTAAAAAAACACCGAGTCCGGAAATATGGTCTGAATGTTCATGTGTCACAAGAACTGCTGATATCTCTTCGGGAAGTGTCCCTGCCGCGTTCAGTGCGTTTACCGTTTCCCTGCAGCTTTTCCCCATATCAATAAGCAGTATCGCTGTTTTATCTTTTATCAGCGTGCAGTTTCCGGAGCTGCCGCTGTAAAGTGTCCGGACTGTCGCCATCGGTTATCTCCGTATCCTAATAAGATATTCTAAAAGGCTTGCATCAAGGTTTCCTCGGGGATATAGCCCCGCTCTATATCAGCTCCGAGACCTTTAAGTTTCTCAACGATATCTTCATATCCGCGTTCAATGTGACATATATCTTCTATTTCGGAATCGCCGTAAGCGGCAAGCGCCGCAATTATCAGCGCCGCTCCCGCGCGTATATCCGGTACTCTTACAGACGCTCCGGTAAGTCTGCTTACTCCTTCAATGATTGCCACCTTGCCGTCTACTTGAATATTAGCCCCCATCCGTCTTAGTTCTTCGACATATTTGAATCTTGAGTCCCAAATACTCTCGGTTACAACCGAGGTTCCTTTCGCCCGGCTGAGCAGCGCCGTCATCAGCGGTTGCATGTCGGTAGGGAATCCCGGATACGGCATTGTTTTTATATTTGTGGGTTTTATACCGGAAGCTCCTTTAACCCGAATCGAGTCGTCATATTCCTCTACAGTCGCTCCGATCATTCGTATCTTGTCGGTAACAGATTCAAGATGTTTCGGGATCACCCCTGTTATAAGGACGTCTCCGCCGGTAGCGGCTGCGGCTGCCATAAATGTACCGGTTTCTATCTGGTCGGGTATTATGGAATAGGTTCCGCCGTGCAGATAATCCACCCCTCTAATCTTAATTACGTCGGTACCGGCTCCGCGGATGTCAGCTCCGAGCGAATTGAGAAAGTTCGCTACATCGACTATATGCGGTTCCTTAGCGACGTTTTCCAATGTAGTCTGTCCGGGCGTTTTAACCGCCGCAAGCATAGCGTTGATGGTAGCTCCGACGGTTACGATGTCAAAAAAGACTCGCGCGCCGGAAAGTTCTCCTTTCGCTTTTACGCTGACTATTCCGTATTCCACGTCACACTCGCATCCGAGCGCGGTAAATATCTTCAGGTGTTGATCAATAGGGCGCGGTCCTATATCATCCCCTCCGGGCATGGGAACCGACGCTCTGCGCTCGCGCGACAGCAGCGCTCCGAGAAAATAGTACGCCGCGCGGATTCCTCTTGCCATATCCACCGGAACTTTTCCCGATAGCGCCCCGGTTGCGTCTATACGGACTGAGCATTTATCAATAAACTGCACATCCGCGCCCAAGACAGTAAGAATATCCAATATAACCGCGACGTCGCTTACCATCGGCAGATTCTCTATAATACACGGACCGTCAGCTATAAGAACTGCCGGCAAAACAGCTACCGCTGCGTTTTTCGCTCCGCTCGCGCGCACCCTGCCAAGCAGCTTTGTTCCGCCTTTTATGACAAATTTATCCATCTGACACCCCAGGAAATATTATTTAAATTACAACCTCACCCCGGACAACAGTATGTAAGAAAGTTTGCGAATATCTGATTACCATCTGTCGCCCATCATCTCCAAACCGAGCCAGGGTTCCGGCGGCACCTTCTCATTACCTACGCGAACCTCAAAATGCAGATGCGGACCGGTGGAGTTTCCGGTTGAACCCGAAAGCGCGATAAGTTGTCCTCTTTCAACGCGCTGACCTACCTCAACAAGAAGTTCTGAATTGTGCGCATAGAGTGTGCGAAGCGGGGTTCCGTCTATCATTCCGTGATCGATTTCGATATAATACCCGTATCCGTAATCCGTCCAGCTGCATTGGACTACTGTTCCGGATTCAGCCGCGTATACGTTAGTATAGTAATCCGCGGCTATATCGATAGCAATATGAGAACCTCCCAAAGAACCTCTGGAGATGTAAATATAGTTCCCGGTGGGCCAGCCGAGTATTCCGCTGGATGGCAGAGCCTTACCCCCGACTCCCGACGGAGCTTTCGAGCCTACAACAATAGTGCGTTTAATCATTTCTTTTGTGACAACTTCACCGACAACGGTCCTTTTTACCGCTACGTCGTTTTCATACTCGATTTCATAAGTAACTATCTTTTGACCCGCTTCCCCCGCTACATATTCGAAGGAATAATCTTTGCTGAACTTGGGATCGCTGTATATCTCCTCCTCGACAGGAATTTCTTCCATCCTCTCTTCGGTTCTGATAACCCTGACCGCGAGCAGCGGTTCTTCTTTAGCGAGCACGAGATACTCACCCGCCGAGAGGTTTTCCATATCACTTGCGGGGTTTAGATATTGCAGTTCTTCAACGGTTATGCCTGCTAAGTCCGCAATTGAGTCCGCATTCTCGTCTTCGCCGATAATATGTCTGATAGGAGCTTTTCCCGAAGAATGCAGAACCTTATTAAACTCTTCGTTTGTTCGCACGCTCACCTCGGGATATACCCCCTGAATCAACTCGACGTCGCGTACGAACCTGATGTTGACCAATCCCTCATCTACCTGATCTTTGTAAGGCGCCAGCAGACTCTCGATCGAATCGAGCAGTTGGTCGCTGTCGGCGGCAGCTCCGTAGAAAACATCATCAATGTACAATCCGGTCGCTTCGGTTATTCCTATACCGGAAACCATCAGCATGTTGTCGGCGGTTTTGCTCTGGGACATAAGCGATTCATTCATTACCACAGCAAGGCTCAGCTGAGCATCGAGTTTCCAAGTATTGTCAGCTTCGATCATGCGGCCTTGTATTATCCGGTACGCCGACTCAACAATCTGTTCATTTGCGACATAACCTATTACTTCTCCTTCGTAGCTGACCGCGAGAGCATAGTCGAGTTGCAGAACGCCGTACACGACAAAAATCAACGCCGCTGCAGCAGCTAAGGGAAGCAGATTGTTCATGAATCTTCCAAGCAAATGCTTGTTCCACATCCACCCGTATTTGAAGAAGAATCCCAGCCGCCTGATTTTCGCGCGGAAGCCTTGCTTTTTTGTTTCTTTCATGGCGGCAGCCAGACCAATCAGGCTTCTGTATGCTTTTGTGAACGGGTTGATAAAATCGCCCCATACCGTAGCTATCCATCTCCCCAGAGTTCTGAACAGAAAGCCAAACGCTTTAAGTATTGTTCTGAAAAATCGTTTTGTTCCCAAACGAACCGAACGCAGGGTGTTCTTGCACTCACGCTCAAAAGATGCTCCGATGTAATAGAGCTGATCGCCAAAATATTCAAGTATATAAAGCATCAGCCGTCTTTTGTTCATGCGCTGTCTGCGATGAAAACGGGGTATATTTCCGCTATTTGAAAATCCCGGTCTTCTTTTCCCAAACATTTACAATTATCCTTTTTGAACAAGTTCAAGAGTATCGCGCGCTATCATTATTTCCTCATCGGTAGGTATTACCATAGCTTTTACTGTTGAGTCGGGCGTCGAGAAGATACTCTCTTTCCCCGAAGCCTGTTCGTTGAGTTCTTCGGAAATCTTTATTCCGAAAGATTCCATATCCGAAAGCACTCCCTGCCGGACCGGAACAACGTTTTCTCCGATTCCTCCGGTGAAAATAACGGCGTTGCAGCCTCCCATCGCGGCGATATACCCTCCTATCAGCTTTTTGAGCTGGTATATGAGTATCTCCAGGGTCAGCTTGGCGCGCTCATTGCCATTCGCCGCCGCCGCCCGGATATCCCTCATGTCGCTGCTGACTCCGCTTACGCCGAGGAATCCCGACTTTTTGTTCATCATATCGGCCATTTCATCCGGCGACATGTTTTCTTTGTTCGCGATATAGGTAACAACCGACGGGTCAATCGCTCCGCAGCGCGTTCCCATGATAAACCCGTCGAGAGGAGTAAGCCCCATTGTCGTATCGAGTACCTTTCCGTCCATGACGGCCGAAAGCGAGCTGCCGTTGCCAAGATGACAGACTATAATTTTAGTTCCTTGCGGATTTTCGATCCTGCCTGTTATTTCGAGATAACGTCTGCTGATGTATCTGTGGGATGTTCCGTGAAAACCGTAGCGTCTTATTGAATACTTTTCGTAATACTCATACGGGATAGGAAATATATACGCTTTAGGAGGCATGGTCTGATGGAATGAGGTGTCAAAAATCGCGACCATAGGCGTTTGATCCCCGAATACCTCTTTACACGCCTTCATAGCCAGCGCCTGGGGCGGATTGTGCAAAGGACCCAGTTCCGAGAGGTCAAGTATGGTGTCAATGACCTTATCGGTAATCATCGTCGCTTGTTTATAAATCTCGCCGCCGTGCAGTGTCCTGTGCCCTACGGCGTATATATCGTTCATGGAGCCGATAACCTTGCCCTCGCCCTTAGTCAGCTCTTCTACAACTGCGAGAAACGCTTCCTTGTGATTGGAAAACGGCGTATCTCTTTCTACTGTGATTCCGTTACCAGTATGCTTAATGTTACTGCTGCCTGAAAGTCCTATTCTTTCGCAAAGACCTTTTGCCAATACTTCTTCGGTATCCATCTCGATAAGCTGGTACTTTAAACTGCTGCTGCCCGCGTTGATGACCAGCACCTTCATAAATTCGTCCTCCAATAATTTTTTATATCCGCGAGGAATAGTATTCTTGAGAGTTCTATTTACACGGTTGTTTAACAATTGTATTATTATATCAGCAACACTCGTTTGTTTTCAAGTACCGTCGTATACTAAGCACCGACTTAAAACCAAAGAAAGGGTATTGGGTTGCACGTCGCCGGTATCATAGCGGAATATAACCCCTTTCACAACGGGCATCTCTTTCATCTCAATGAAACTTTTCGGATGGGGGCGACTCATGTCGTCGCGGTTATGTCCGGTAATTTCACCCAACGCGGCGAACCGGCCATTATCAGCAAGTTTGAACGCGCACGCATGGCAGCCGCGCATGGCGCCGATCTCGTTATAGAGCTTCCTTTAGCCTACGCGACTGCTTCAAGCGAGCGGTTCGCTTTCGGAGCGGTTTCGGTTCTTGATACCCTCGGGGTGGTCGAGCTGTTGTCCTTTGCGAGTGAATCCGGCGATATCGAAAAACTTTCTTCTGCCTTGGACGCCGTATCAGACGCAAGGGTCATCAGGCGGTTGAAACAACTCGTTGAGATAGGCGAAAACTATCCCTCGGCGCGGAGTAAAGCCGTGGAAGTTTTTTATCCCGAAACCGCTTCGCTTATTCATAAGCCAAACAATATTCTCGGCGTCGATTACCTCAAGGCGCTTAAAAAAACCGGCAGCCGGATTTATCCGGTAACGGTAAAAAGAAAGGGAGCGGAACATGACAGCGATAATGAATCTGAGGGAATCGCAAGCGCCGGAAGAATTCGCGAACTCGTTCGCGAACGCGGATATTTCAGTGATTTTGTTCCGCAGGAATGCGAACTTTCTCTTCTTGATCTGGACGTAAGCGGAGGAATAAGCGAGGGTATGCCGCGAATAGAGTCTGCTGTCCTGATGAAGCTTCGCGGTTTGTCACGCGAAGATATGAACCGGCTGCCCGACGCTTCGACCGGACTCGGGGACAGACTGTATAACGTTTCTCGCGAAGCAGACACAATAGAAACTCTTTATAATTCCGCCAAGACCAAACGCTATACCATGTCCCGAATTAAAAGGGCGGTCGCAGCCGCGCTTTTGGACATAACCGGAGAGGATTATATTCCTCCCTCTTATATAAGACTGCTTGCTATCGGTCCGAACGGAGGGGATATTCTGCGGGCAATGAAAAGAAAGTGCGCTCTGCCTGTTTCCGGCAGCGCGACGGAATTGTCAAAGCTTGGCGGATTAGCCGCGAAAATGATATCCAAGGAATGCGCGGCTACTGATATTTTTAATCTTACGCTGCGCAAACGAAAACCGGCGGGGGAAGATTTCACTTCAAAACTCTATACCGTCTGACGAGGAGCTTTTTTGAAACATGAGTTTATAACAACTTCACAAGCGCAGACCGAAATAGCCGGGCAGAAATTAGCCGGAATTTTGGCAAAAGACGACGTCGTCGTTTTGTACGGCGAACTTGGTTCCGGAAAGACAGCTTTCGCCAGAGGAATATTATCGGGTTTGGGTTATTCAGGTATCGTTTCAAGCCCTACTTTCACTCTCGTCAACGAGTACGAAACCGCCGGTTTTACCGTCGCGCATTTTGATATGTATCGCGTAAATAACGATGAAACGCTTGCCGATGCGGGGTTTTATGATTACCTGAACAAATCGTTTATAATAATGGAGTGGGGAGATAAGGTTCCCTGGGTCATGGAAGACGTTTTTTTTAAAGTTTATATCGAAGGCGCAGGTAACGACCCGCGTAAAATTATCATTAACAGAGGATAACATGCTTATTTTCGCGTTGGATTCATCAGGAGCTTCCGGCAGCGCCGCTATAATAAAGAACGGAATTATTGTTAGTGAACGATTTCTAAATACCGGTCTTACTCATTCCGAAACGCTTCTATGTCTGTGCGACGGTGTTTTTTCAGACGCCGGACTCTCACCTTATGACATGGATTATTTCGCCGCTTCATCCGGACCGGGTTCGTTTACCGGGCTTCGTATCGGCATCGCGGCGATTAAAGGTATGGCGTTCGCAGCCGGCAAGCCTTGCGTGGGCGTTCCTACTCTTGAAGCTATTGCGGAAAGCGTTCTGTTTTCCGACGCTGTCATTGTTCCGGTTATAGATGCAAGAAGAAACCGCGTCTATTGCGCCGCTTTTTTAAGAAGACTTGACGGAGGATCGGTAAGGATACTCAAAGATGATGTTCTGACGCTTGAGCAGCTTAGGGAGCGCTGTCCTGAATTTCATCTTCCGGTTTTATTCGCGGGTGACGCGAATAAAATATGTTCTGATTTCTGCAACGGCGCGTTCACCATCGTCAACTCCGGACAACCCTGCGGCTTTCCGCGCGCATCGGCTGTGGCTATGAAGGCTATGGAGTATATTGGTTTGGGCAAGACGGTTTCAGCGGGGGAGTTGACTCCATTTTACATGCAGCAGTCTCAGGCGGAAAGGGAATTGATAAGCAAAAACGAAGACCTTGATCACGGTGACACATGACCA
>Ga0082212_10008777_pt1 | contig 13142 bp, 7 predicted proteins | sample TergutNt197P3_FD_71548 | JGI IMG/M metagenome (GOLD analysis project Ga0082212, IMG submission 71548) | Neocapritermes taracua P3 segment gut microbial communities from Petit-Saut dam, French Guiana - Nt197 P3 | ecosystem: Host-associated > Arthropoda: Insects > Digestive system > Gut ... | reverse complement strand
TCTTGCGCGGGCTTTCGCCGCCCGTCGTTCTTCAATAGGGTCTGCGCCGTCCCTGATTCGCTTGCGTAGTTCGTAAGCCTTCTCCCGCGCTTCGGCAAGCGATACATCATCACAGCTTCCAAGACCCATTTTCCGGCGTTGTTCGCCGATCATAGTAAAAAGTATCCATGATCTGGCATTGCCTGTGACTTGCAGAGAAAGCCCCGGTACGCCGCCGACGGCGTGAAGTCCATCCTTTTTGATCTTGTCAATTTCCAGCTTTTTTAATATTCTGGCTTTTTTTGGCATATGCTTGTATCCTTTGCTTTTTTACGTATCAATCTACGTAACATAGAATACCGCATATTGGTGTACTTTGTCAAACTGCTTTGGATGGGTAATTTACGAAAGTCCTTTATTTAATAGGGATTTATAGATTTTATGGAACGGTGCTAAACAGTTACGGAGAGGCTTATAAATCCTATCCGTAGCTGTTTAGCACCGTTCCATAAAATCCACAAATCCCTATTGAAGAACGACGGGCGGCGAAAGCCCGCGCAAGACTTGAGGCAGTGAAAACTAAAACATTCTTTCTTTACTGGAGGTTTTAGTGCACTCGCCCTGGCCATAAATCGTGGATGATTGCAATGTAAGTGAGGATATGGTAAGTTACATTTTTGATCCGTACTCGTATGAAAACTCAAGCCAAACTGCTTATCTATTCATTTCTACTCGTATTTATTCTTATTCCGCGCGCGTTGACACAGGAAGGCGTTACGAATCAGCGCCCATTTGGTTGCTATCGTAACGCAATAACGTTCGCGGACCTGAATCGTCCGTCAAAAATTCGATTATTGGCCGTTACCGACAAGGAAGAAATCGCGAGCGCTTCGAGCGGGGCTTTCCACATTATTTATGACAAAATCGATGCGGAAAAATATAAGTTCGGACGGGTGGATTTCTACGTAAAACAGGAAAAACCGAAGGAACCGGATTTTTTCTACGGCTACCTCATATCGCTCTCCATCTACATAAAAATCAATGCGGCCGATGGGCTTTGGTGGAAGATTGTCAACGACGACAATGATTTTGACAGTGATTTTTTGACAGCTTATGTCTATCAGGATTCCGAAGAGGCGACGCGGCTTGTCACGATCTTACCAGCAACCGGCAACCAAACAATTCCGCTTTTCGATATTCAGTGGGACAGAGAGGGACGAGGCGTATCAACACGCTACGAGATAGATACTCATGTTCTCCTTGACTTGCGTTCAGCCCCGCCCAACATTTCAGCCGATTTGGCATGCGTTTTCAACGAGGGCGGCGGGGTTTGCGGCGTATGGGATAATAGTCATCAGGACAGAAATAAATATGAATGTGAATGGGCGCCTACGGATCATGATTTCCGCTGTGAGCAAACAATCTGGAATGACGGTGATGAACATTTACGCAACCGGCAGATTAAATCGTGGTTTCATCTGCTCAGCGGGAACGAGATAGCATTCTCCGTACCGGCCGGAAATCCCACTACGTTGCAGGAGTTCGCGGAATTTGCCGAGCGCGATCCAGTCTGGCGTACGCGGCGAGTGGAACTTCCGGGGCTTGGCGAGACTTCACATATTCTTCGGTTGGCGGCTATTCCAGGCCGGGTTATCCACATTCTGGGAACGTACGGCGAATGGGAGCCTTTTGGGACGCGCTTCTTTTACGTGATTCTTAGTAAGGATACGCCAAAGCTGGGATACGCCACTGCATTATCGCCGTTTTCCGATAACTCAAGGTATGCGGTGTCGCGATTTTCTGATGATCGAAGACCGTATCGTGATCGTGAGATCACATTTCAGCGAGAAGTATCGGAGCGGCAGAAACTGCCGGTAGCGAATCGGATTGAAATTGGAAGCGGCCTTGGTTTTAACGTGAAGGAACTGCGTTCGGAAGCGCGCACTCATATATACCAGATCACGGCGAGAGAAGAAACAAAACGTGCCGTTTATTGGCTGGCAATCGACGATACTCAGGCCGACGGACAAACCCTGGTTGGCATGGCGAAACTTGCCGGCAACGGCATGGTCTTTATGGGTGGATGCGACGGTTTTCGCAACGAGGATTCAGCGGCTGAGATCAAAGTCATTCCGGGCAGGAATTTTCGGACGCTCATTGATGTCGAGCCGTCCCACGCCAAAGGTTTTGCTGACGATGACGGCTTTGAACATCCGACGAACGCGCAAGGCGTGAAGGCAGAAGGCGAGTGTCCGTATTCCGTACATCTTGAGTGGAACCACAAGGAATGGGTTATAGACGAACCAAAGAAGCGCTGTCCGGCTAACTTCAGCCCACGCAATATAAAAATCTCGGATGACGGCGCCATCACAGCCACCCCTGCAATGGAGACGGAACCATGACAATCTTCGAAGAAAGACAAAAACGCATTGACGACGCAATAGCTTTGCGGGAATCCGACCGCGTTCCCATTACATCAAACGGGCAGTGCTACCCAATATACAACGCGGGCTACACGGTGGCCGACGCCGTATACGATTTTGACAAATTTGTGGAGGCTTCAATCAATTTCGTTAAACAATACGAGCCTGACGCCGCGGGCGGCGGCCTTACAATTCCCGGGCAAGGCCCGATTTTCGAACTTCTCCAGCCAAAGAACCTGGTCTGGCCGGGAGCTCCCGACAACCGTATCAGCAAAAACTCCACCCAGCAGTTTCTTGAGTATTCAACTCTCCATGAAGAAGATATGGATTTTTTCATGAAGGATTACACGGGATGGCTGCTTTCAAAGGGATACCCCGCGATATCCGGGCTTCTTGAACCGCTGGCCGGATGGGATTTTGCCCGCCATAAAGTCGACGCCTACATAGACGGCCTCATAAATATGCTCTCCACGCCTGAGTCCAGAGAAATGATGCAGACTATCTGGAAAGCGGCGGACATGCAGGCGGAGCTTTTTAAGAAACAAATGGAGCTTTTAGGAAAATTCGCCGCGCTCGGCTTTCCCGTTACCATAGGCGGAGGGGCGCTGGTTCCATTCGACGGGTACAGCGATTTTTACAGAGGCACAATCAACACGATGAGCGACCTGTATGAGCATCCCGAGGTCATTTTCCATTTTATGGACAGGAATATTGAATATGTTCTTGACGACATCACAAAACAGTCCAAAGTCGCTCCCGGAAAATGGATATTTATGCCGCTGCACAAAGGCATGGACACTTTCCTCTCCGATCAGCAATACAAAGATTTCTACTGGAAATATCTCCAGAGAATGATTAACCACATAATCGACGTCGGCATGGTTCCGTTTGTCTACACCGAGGGGCCGTACAATTCGAGGATCAAACATCTTACCGAGGTTCCAAAGGGCAAGGTGGTTTACAGCTTCGAGAAAGTCGATCCCGTCCATGTCAAAAAGGAACTCGGCGATATCGCGTGCATACAGGGCATATTCCCGGTTTACCTGCTGCACTATGGCACGAAACAGCAGGTCATTGACGAGGCAAAACGCCTTATCGACATTCTGGCGCCCGGCGGCGGATACATATTCGCGACAGACGCCGGATTTGACCACGCCAAACCGGAAAACGTGGAGGCAATGTTCGATACGGTCAAAACTTACGGGAAACGCTAACATTATTAATGGAACACGTCATCGTTACCCAAAACCTGACGCGGCGCTTCGGCGATCTTGTCGCCGTGGACAGTCTCAGCCTTACCGTTGCCGCCGGCGAAATCTTCGGTCTGGTCGGGCCGGACGGCGCGGGCAAAACAACCACTCTGCGCCTCTTGTGCGGCCTGATGGATCCGACCGAAGGCGGCGCGATGGTGGCGGGATACGACGTCGCCCGCGAACCGCAGGCCGTCAAGGACCGTATCGGCTACATGGCGCAGCGATTCGGCCTGTACCAGGATCTCACGGTTCAGGAAAACATGGATTTCTATGCCGACCTGTTCGGCATCTTCGGCGAAGAACGCGCGGAACTGGAACAACGCCTGCTGCGCATGACGCGCATGGAGCCTTTCCGCGACCGGCGCGCCGGGCAGCTTTCCGGGGGGATGAAGCAGAAACTCTCCCTTATGTGTACGCTGCTGCATCGGCCTGAGATAATGTTTCTCGACGAGCCTACAAACGGCGTTGATCCGGTTTCACGCCGGGATTTCTGGACGATTCTCTATCAACTGCTTAAAGACGGCATCACGATTTTTATGACGACGGCTTATCTTGACGAGGCGGAACGCTGCAATCGCGTCGGTTTGATGCATCGCGGCAAGCTCATCCGCTGCGACGCTCCGGAATTGATCAAAGCGGGCGCGGAAACTCTCGAAACCGCCTTTATCGAAGCCATACGGTCGGAAACAGGGGCGTGATGAGCGGTAATTGGGCAGTGGAAACGGAATCCCTTGTAAAAACCTTCGGCGCGTTCACCGCGGTGGATAACGTTTCTCTCAGTATCGCCCGAGGGGAAATCTTCGGATTTCTGGGGCCGAACGGCGCGGGAAAATCAACGACTATCCGCATTCTTTGCGGCCTTTTGACGCCCACTTCCGGCAAAGCGTACGTAGGCGGAGTCGATGTCGCGGCGAACCCCGAAGAGGCGCGCCGCCATATCGGCTATATGTCGCAGAAGTTTTCACTTTACGACGATCTTACCGTTGAACAGAACATTGATTTTTATTCCGGCATGTACGGCATTCCGAAAGACCGGCGCGACGAAAGAAAGCGCTACGTGCTGGAAATGGCGGGCATCGCCGAGCGGCGCAACACGCTCACCGGCGTACTGTCGGGCGGCTGGAAACAAAGGCTGGCGCTCGGCTGTGCCGTCCTTCACAACCCGCCGGTACTGTTTCTCGATGAGCCTACGTCAGGAGTTGATCCGATCGCCCGGCAGACCTTCTGGACGTTGATCCGCGAAATGGCCCGGGCGGGACACACGATTTTCGTAAGCACGCATTATATGGATGAAGCGGAATACTGTTATCGCCTTGCGCTTATGTATCACGGGCGCGTCATCGCTCTGGGAACACCGGATGAGCTGCGCGCCGGACTGGACGCGCGGACGCTGCTGCAGCTCGACACGCCTGACCCGCTTGAAACCATGCGCGCGCTGGAGCAACTGTCCGGTGTCCATGACATCGCCGTTTTTGGCGGCGGTCTGCATGTTGGCGTCGAAGATGCCGATCACGGCATACCGGCCATCCGCGCGCGCCTGCGGGAACGAAATATTCCAATCAAACGGCTCGAAAAAATAACGCCCTCGCTTGAGGATGTTTTTGTCGCCATGATTGAAGCCGAAGAGAGGAAAACTACATTACGCTATACGGCGGTTACGCGGTAGTTGCCTGCAATATCCCTACACGGAAACGGGCTCCCGAGATAATCGGAAGCCCGTTGGTTTGCGTATTGGATTTACCGGCGCGGTGGGTTCAGAGAACCCGCCCGCGCCGGTTGCGCTAGAAGCTGAGACGAATTCTGCCCTGGAACGTACGGTGTCCGGCCTTGGCATTTAAGTATCCGAATGGATACGTATGTATGCCGCCGTTGACATTCGCGTCGTTAAGCACTACGTTCGGGTTGCTTACCTGAACGGTACGGGCGCCGTAATAAGTGGGATTCACGGCGGTTCTGAAAGAAGGCGACGCGTGGTTCATGATGTTCTGCGCGTCCATGCGGACTTCAATCCGCTTTCCTTCCATGAACTCAACCGATTTGGCCATGGTCATATCAAGCGACCATCTTCCGGGGGCGGTCATAAAACGGTTCGGTTTGTTGCCGATTTCTCCCGGCCTGGCGTTCTGGAATACAATCTTTCCCGTGTCGGCTTCGGCAAGCGCAAAGAGAGAACTCGCCTGGCTGCCGCCGCAGACATAAGCCAGCGTATCTGCACTGCCGTAGGGATTACGCGTCGTCGGGTTAACCAGGGACGTGTCCAGGCACTGCGGATCCGTAACCCACGTATATTCCCTGTTGAAATAGGTGCCGTAAGGCCGGCCGTATTCATTATCAGAGCCGTTGCGCCAGTTTACTTTGACATCCTTGGCATCGAAAGCTCCAACCTGCACGACATTGTTGGCGTCCCACATGCTTGATTGTCCGGTAAACGACATCGGGGCACCCGATGACACCGAAGCTATCCAGCTCAACTGCCAGCCTTCGACCGCTTTTTTGAAAGCGCCGGAAGCGCTCTTGAATACGTAGCCGTTTGCGCCAAACGGAAGCGTATAGCTTCCATAGGTGTTTAAGCTGTGTAAACGATGCTGGCCGGTTACAGTGTATTCCCTTTCAAAGTAATACGGGCTGTCTTCTCTGTAATCAAGAATGTCGGGGCTGCGCCCGAGGTTCCGGCTCCAGGTCCATGTCGCCTGTAAGTTTAAACCGCGCCAGGGACGCATCGTCAACTGGGCCTGCATCGAATTGTAATTTGATTTGCCGTAGTTTGTGAAGACATTGACTCTTTCGTACTGCGGGTTGTTGTAAATCAGATTGGCCGGGGCACCGTGGTTTTTCAACACCTGCCCAGACGCAGTTTCAGTCTGCGGCCGGGTTGGACGCAGGCCGGCGGTGGTCAGAACGCTGTTGTAATCCGCAGTCGCCAAATTGTTCACGGCCGCCTGGAAGTTGCCGCGGGCAATGTTGGTAAACTGGTGATACAGCATTTGTTCGGCGCCGCTCAGGTCATCAACCGTCCGATTGGGCGCGTAGAGGCTCGCCGTAGTTTGCATAACGCCGTTAAGGTCGGGTTGGCCTTTCCACGGGATTATGGTGTTCAGACGCGGGAAATCACCCACGCTTCTGAGATCGCAGTCCCTGTTGCCGCAACGACCTGACCTGAGTTGAAGGAGTTCCTCGAACAGACCGTTATGGTAGTAATTGGGCGTGTTCAGATTCAGTGTGCCGCCGACATACCCTGCCCCGGACGGAGCATTGGGCATATTCCCCAGACCTTTACGCGACAGCGTTCCCACGTAACGCACGTCAAGCGTCAGGAAATTGTTGAGGCTCCGGGTTATGGACAAGTTGAGATTCTGAACATACGGATTCCGGATATTCGGATCGTAGAGGTTCAGGGTAACCTCACGGGTTTTGTTGGTCACAAGCCGGTCCGGATGACCTATCGGTAACTGTCCGGTCTTTGCCATATCCAGAGGCAAAAGCTGGTTGATGTTGTCGAAATTCATGTTACAGCCGGTTTGTCCGCTGATGCAGCCTTCTTCCCCGGTGTAATTGTAACTGTATGCCACACCCGGCTGACTGGCAAGTCCCCTGAATGAGGTGAAGGTACCGATTGTCAGATAACTGATCGAATAGCCGCCGCGCAGCGTCGTTTTGCCCTTGCCGAACCACGGCAATTGCCACGCGAAGCCGACATGCGGCGCCCAGTTGTTCAGATCCTTGTTATAGGCCATCATATCCGGATTCGGAGAATTCGGGCCCACAAAAACCTGTTGGGTGCCCTGCGTCGCCCAGTCGGGATTGGTATACTGTGTCTGGTTCAGCGTGTTAAAATCGTTCAAAAACCGGGAAAGGTCGCGGGAAATGCCGTACATGCCGTCCCAACCGTCCATGACGTTGCCTATCTTGCCCTTTGCCTCATACGGCACGCCGTAGTATTCCCAGCGCGCGCCGAGGTTCAGCGTCAAATCACTGGTGATTTTCCAGTCGTCTTTGAAAAACAAGCTGAACTCGCGATTTCTAAGATCCGAGTAGCGTTCGTTCTCACCCAACGAAAGATCATTCCATCGCCCGTCTTTGGAATTTTCTACATAGAAATACTGCCAGACATTATTCATGCCGCCTGACAGGTATTCCAGCAGTGTGTAAGCGGTCGACAGTTTGCCGACAGGGGACGCTCCGGTTGTGTAGTAATCCGACCCGCGTTCGTAAGCCGAAAGGCCGTCCCATTGAGTGTTGTTAAGACCCGTCAGAGGACCGCCGGTCTGGACAGTCCCCTGAACGCGCTGGCCGTTTACCTCGGCATAACCCCGTGGCGTAAACGTAGGGTTAACGCCTCCGTAAATCGTCGGAACGATATTGTATGAGGCGCCCACTACCGCGGAACCGGCGTCATTCTGATACGATTTGCTGTGGCGGAATTCAAAACCGCCCTTAAAGGAATGAGCGCCGTACAGATAGGTGAGGTTTTCGGAGATCGTCCAGCGCGGGTCTATACTTCCCCAACTCGTCGTTGTGGAGTTGCCGTAAAAATGCCCGTAAGCACCTGGGAAAGGGGCTGCAAGAGATGGAACGACAACTTCCGTATCTCTCCAGACGCGTCCGTCGGATCCGTCGGTCGGGAACATTTTCTGGAGCAGAGCCTTGACCTCGGCGCCGCTTTTCGTAATTTTGCCAAGCGCGCTGCTGTCGTATGACTTATTGCGGGACAGACCCACGCGGAACTCACTCAGCAGGGTCGGACGCAGGGTTGACGTCAGAACCGTGGTGAACGTTTGCGGCCAGCGGTCAACCGAACCGCCCCAGCCGTTCTCCCATACCTGCACTACGTTCTCGTTCTGGCTGCGCGCGGCTTCGTAAGTATAGGTGCCGCTGATACGATGTTGGGGATTGATGTTGTGGTCTATCTTAACCGTGATCTGCCTGCGATTGGAGTCGCCGGTGCCGTACGTCGTATCGTTGCCCCTGAGCGTACGCGTCCAGCGGCGGGTGGCCGTATTCAGCCCGTCGCCGGTCTGGTTGAAGTCGGTTGCCTCTGGCATCATATCCATAAACTGCATTACGAAGTCGTGATTACTGACGCCCCTGCGGTAGTAATCCCAGGAGGAGTTGTTGTATCCTCTGTCTCCGGTTTTTATCGAATACGTACCGTCGTCGGGGCAGCCGTTGTAAACCCAACTGCCTTCAGCCGCATATTGATCCGCGCTCCCGCCCATCCTGACTCTGTCGGCAGGATTCAGTTCGCCCAGTACGCTGTTATACATCAGGCGGTTGGTGATTGTCGCCCCCCTGAAGTCGAGACTGCTGTGGTTGGGGTTATCAATAGGCCTGGTTGTGTTGGTTACGTGGTTAAGCCTGTCTTCATTGCCGAATGTCCATGACAGTCTCGGCTCTCCCGCTTTGTGAACGCCGTCGTGTCCATCCCAAACGCCGGGGCGTACTACGCCGATCCCATAAACGTCGATGTTCCCGGGAAGCGTGCGGTTTGTTCCCAGTATCTGCGGGTTCGTATCGGACAAAAGCGCGTTGGTACTCTGCACGTTCTCAAGGTAACGGTAGACGCCTTTCCTTGCGCAGTTGGTCAGCACTGTCGTGTTGATTGGCGATTTTGTAATCGCCCACTGTTGATCCCAGTTTACGAAAAAGAACGTCTTGTTTTGAAAGATCGGGCCGCTTGCCGTCAATGAATAGTTGTTGAGGTTGCGCCATGGCGGCTTGTTTATGACGGCCCTGTTCTTATTCTGCCATTCGTTGGCGTCCAGCACGGTATTCTGGATGTTCCAGGTCGCTGAACCGTGATACACGTTCGTGCCCGACCTGGTGGATACCTGCACCTGTCCCGCGCCGCGTCCAAGTTCCGCGTCCACCGGAGACAGAATCATCTTGAATTCGCCGACGATATCCGTGTTCATGCGTGTTGAACTCATGACACCCGAATTGTACCTGACTTCGTTTTGCGAAATGCCGTCGCGCGTAATATTGATATTCTGCGCCGAAACTCCGGCAAAAGTGGTGTTGTTATTTTCAAAGAGAGGGTTCGCCGATGCCGGAGGCGCAACCACGCCGCCCAGAACGTTGACCAGTTCCAGCGCGCTGCCGGTAAATGTCGGCAACTGCGTAACCAGATCTTCCTGCATCACTGACCCGGTTGAGGATCCGGCCTCAAGAAGCATGCTCTCGACGCTGGCGCTTACTTCCACTTCCGTCGTGGTTCCCGCGACGGTCAGGTCGAAGTCGAGACGGAACTGTGAACCGGCGCCGATTCTCACGCCGATCCTTGTGGATCTCTGGAACCCGCCTGCCTCAACGGTTACGCGGTAGGTTCCGGCCTGGAGGCTGGGAAAAGTGTAGACACCCGCGTTGTTCGACGTGATTCTTGTTTCCACGCCGGTGTCTTCGTTGACGGCCAAAACGCTGGCGCCGGGTACAACCGCCCGCGAAGTATCCATGACCGTTCCGCTGATGGAAGCGGCGGTCTGACCGAAGGCCGCGGACGTTAACAGCATAAGCGACAGAAGCGCGAACAGACACGCTTTCCATCCGCGAGACGAGTAATGTTGGAGCGGAGGGGATACGTTAACCCATGCCCCATCTGTATTTGGTTTTTTGAACATATGCCATACCTTTGTCAAATTTCTTTTTCCGGCCAAGACGGAAGGAAGAAAGAGGTGAAATAATTTCTTTTGAGGCCCTTCTTCCTCAAAACAACTACCTGTAACGGCAAAAACCTACATATCCATTCGCCATTCAACATATTTTCATATTATTTCCATATTCTCCGGCGTGTCAACAAAAACGTTGGGTTACCCGCGAACGAAATGGTATATACTCCAAAAAAGGGGGTAAATAGAAACCATGATGACTACCAGGACATTCAAAAACGGCAACCGTCACGCCGTCATGATTCCATTTGCTTGTCGGCAACAACCGGGGAATCAATGACGATTTCTGCTGCGGCCGAGGCGAGGAAAACTGCATGAAATACCGCAGGACGCGGGCAGTTTTCATCAAGGAATTACGCCACATAGTGCGCGACCGCCTCAGTCTGGCGCTTGCGCTGGCGATTCCGGTTATGATGCTGCTCCTTTTCGGTTACGCGCTGAGTCTCGACGTTGAGCGGATTCCGACGCTCGTCTACGATCAGGACGGCACTCCGGCAAGCCGTGAACTTGTCCGTCAGTTCCAGGGATCGCGCTATTTTGAGATTCGCGGTTTCGCCTCCGATTACGCCGAAATAGAGCGGGATATCGACCGCAGCCGAATTCTGCTCGGCATCGTCGTCCCGCGTGGATTCGGCGGAGACATCTCCGCAGGCAAAACCGCTTCCGTGCAATTGCTTATGGACGGAAGCGATTCCAACACTTCTGCCATCGCCAAGGGCTACGCTGAAAGCGTCGTGCAAATCTATGCCGCCCGGGTACAGGTCAGCAGCCGCGCCGTCCAGCGTTCCGCGCCTGCTGTCGACGCCCGGATTCGCGTCTGGTACAACAGCTCGCTCCGTTCAAGAAACTACGTCGTGCCGGGATTGATAGCCGTTATTCTTATGACGATGGCCGGCCAGTTGACTTCGCTGACCATAGCCCGCGAATGGGAGATGGGCGCAATGGAGCAGTTGCTGTCAACGCCGCTGCGTCCGTCGGAACTTGTCGCGGGCAAGATGCTCGCATATTTTATTGTCGGCCTTGCCGACGCGGTAATCGTTCTGATAATCGGCGTCGGCGTGTTTTCCGTGCCATTCCGCGGCAGCGCGTTGCTGCTCGGCGTTTCGACCTGCCTGTTTCTCTGCGTCGTGCTTTTCTGGGGAATTTTCATCTCATGCGCCACGCGCAATCAGATACAGGCGTTTCAGCTCGGCATGCTGACGACGTTCCTGCCCGGCATGCTGCTGTCCGGATTCATGTTTTCCATCGACACCATGCCGGCCCCGCTGCGGGCGCTCAGTTACGTCGTTCCGGCCCGATATTTCGTCGTCATTCTGAAGGGCCTTTTTCTCAAAGGCGCGGGTCTCGGCATTATCGGAAATCAGATTTTATTACTGTTGTTGTTCGCCGCGCTGGTCTTCGCGCTGGCCGTCAGGAAACTCAAACAGCAGAAGGTGGCATAATGGGAACCTCTGAAAACCCCGAACTCTGCGTTACGCTCCCTCGACAAAATGCTCATTTATCTAAAATAAACTCCGCTTTTGTCTCAGTCGCAAGCCTTGATTTCGGGGTTTTCAGAGGTTCCCATGTTTGAAAGGATTCTGGTAATTCTCCGCAAGGAATTTATTCAGATGTTTCGCGATCCGCAGATGCGGGCGCTTCTATTTGTTCCGCCTCTGATACAACTGATTATTTTCGGTTACGCCGTTACGCTGGACGTCGACCACGCGCGCATCGCCTGGATGGATATGAGCCGCACGCCGGAAAGCCGCGCCCTCATGCAGCGCTTTGTAGGTTCGGGGCGCTTTGACGTGGCGGCGATAGCCGAAAGCGAAGACGATATTCAGCGGCTGCTTGACCGGAGTGAAGTTCACGCGGCCGTGGCCGTACTGCCCGATTTTGCGCGGAACATCGCCCGCGGGCGCACGGCGCAGGTTCAGGTGCTGGTCGACGGTACAAACTCCAACACGGCCACGCTGATTTCCGCATATGCTGCGGGCGTAGTCGCGGCATTTTCCGAAGACATTGCGAAAAATCCGCTCCGGCGTCCGTCGATTCAGGTTGTTATGCGCGGCGGCGGGAGCGGATTTTCAGCGCCTGTTGAAGCCGACACGCGCGTCTGGTTCAACCCCGATCTGCGCAGCCGAAACTATTTTGTTCCGGGCGTCGCCGCCAATATTCTCCTGATAATCACGCTTATTCTGACCGCGCAAGCCATCATACGCGAAAAGGAACTCGGCACGCTGGAACAGTTGATGGTGACGCCCATGCGCCCGATTGAACTTATGCTGGGAAAGACGCTTCCATTCGCGCTTGTGGGGATGGTTAACACGCTGCTAATCACCGGCGGAGCGCTTTTGATATTCCGCGTTCCGTTTCGCGGCAATTTTTTGCTCCTGATGTTCTGCGCGCTTTTGTTTCTGATGACCAGCCTCGGCTACGGATTGTTTCTTTCGACCGTTTCCAGCACGCAGCAACAGGCCAACATGGCTTCGTTTTTCTTTATTATGCCGTCGTTCATGCTGAGCGGATTTATCTTTCCAATAAGCAACATGCCGCTTGCGATTCAATATCTGAGCTACCTAAATCCTCTGCTTTATTTCATGAAGATATTGCGCGGCATTTTCCTGAAAGGTTCGGGCGTTTCCGTCCTCTGGCCGCAGATGCTCATCCTGGCGTTCTACGGCGTTGTAATACTCGGCCTGAGCGCCCTCAGATTCCGCAAAAAACTTGATTAACTTCTGGCGACCTCCGAAAACCCCGAACTCTGCGTTACGCTCCCTCGACAAAATGCTCATTTACCTTGGTTGGGGGCGAATAATTATTCGCCCCTACATTTTTTGTCT
>Ga0082212_10008776_pt1 | contig 13142 bp, 9 predicted proteins | sample TergutNt197P3_FD_71548 | JGI IMG/M metagenome (GOLD analysis project Ga0082212, IMG submission 71548) | Neocapritermes taracua P3 segment gut microbial communities from Petit-Saut dam, French Guiana - Nt197 P3 | ecosystem: Host-associated > Arthropoda: Insects > Digestive system > Gut ... | reverse complement strand
TCTGGGCGACGAACTCCTCTGCCGATTTCGGAAACGACGAAGTTGTAATAAAGACTCCTTTTCTGGCTTTTCGGGCAAGCAACGCACCGGCAAAGTCTCGCACCTGTGAAATCGTTACCGAATCAGTGTATTTTTTTGCCTGAATATAGACCACGTCAAGACCAAGTTTGTCTTCATTGATGATCCCGTCAATTCCATTATCTCCACTCTTACCGACAACTTTTCCCGCATCTGATCGTGAACCACCGTAGCCCATTTTGGTCAACAAATCAACAACAACTCGTTCAAAAAAACGCCAGTGGGATGATTTGACCTGATCCAGCAATTCTTGTGCCAAGTCCGAACAAAGTGTTGAATATGCCTCTTCGAGCAGTTCTTCTGGCGGCTTGGTAATCAATTCTGCTGTATTTTCATTTTCTTTTCCTTTGAACGTTTTTTGCCACTGCCTCTGTAGCCATTGTATATTGATACTGTCGGGTTTTGTTTGTAGAAGTGCCTGTCCTGATTCTGTAATCAGGTAACATGCCCTTTGCGGTTTCGTAATTAAATTTGCTTTGAAAAGATATGTTTCTGCCCATCTTAAATTGTATGAAAGGATATTGATACCATCTTCCCGGCATTGATTCCTCTGTTCGTCAGTAAGATTCATCTTTTCTGCAATCGTAACGACGAGGTCTTTATGAAACCGTTCCTTACTGTCTCCGAGAATTTGCAACAACGGCAGTATCATTGCGGGATAATCAGGAACAGACATAACGTTTAGAGGCTAAAATCGTAGTGAACCACCATTGTAACCGAGTCAACGGAATTTTCAATCGTTACACAACCCCGCAGTGCCAGCCAGCCTCGTTCAAATGTTCGACTTTGAGCGTTTGTCCAATGCCTTCTAAAAGTTCGACGGCTTCGTTGATGGGCATTTCGATACGTTCAAATTCCTCATTAAGTTTAATGAGTGTTTTCATCTCCGCTTCGATCTTAGTAAAGTCTTCTTCGGTGAGTCGATGTTCCATGGAGAAATCGTAGTAGAAACCGTTTTCGACATTGGGACCGAAGGCGAGTTGGACGTTGGGATAGAGCCGCATGACGGCACGAGCCATAATGTGAGCGGCGGAGTGGCGAAGCGTGTCAAGGTTTTGTGTCATAATGCGTTGATTATACCAGACGTTGACAGAGCCGCAATCGTAAGATGGCGCAATAATAATTCCCCTCCTTTGGAGGGGTGCCGCGCAGCGGCGGGGTGGTCATTGTCCTCGTTACGGAACGTTGCCAAGAATTCTTCCGGCGTGTACACCTGCAAACCGCAGTGGTGAAAACCTGTTTTGTCCCGTGTGATGACGATGTCAAATTTCAAAATTGCGCTGTTTATGTTACAATAAACAATAGCCATGCCCCGACCATTAAGCCGTAGTTTAGTCGATTCGAGAAGTTTGGAAGTGAAGTGTATGCTTTTCTTCCTCGTGTCTCTTACGTTGGCTCTCGGTATTAGTTTCTTACTCTACCTTGCTGCCATGCGGGAATTGGTGCGTGAACAACTTCCTGTCATTGCAAATACCTTGGCAACACAGCATCTGATGGAAGGGCACTGGGATGTGTTCGGTGAATCAAAACCTGCCGGGACAGTACCGCAGAGCGTTGTCCCGACCGATTCGATAAAAACCGAATTCCGGCACCGAATGGAGGAACTGACCAGACGTATTCGCAACAGTGAAGCAACGACGGATTTCATTGCGAAGCCTGACCGAATAGACGCGGTCTATGGTCTTGGGTACCCCGATGCCGCAAAACAAGACGCACGGGAAAAGAGAGCAAAAAAATTGCGTGAAGAGTTTCATGATATACTGACTCCTTCCAATTTCCTGAACCATCAACCGGATTTCGACCCAGAACGCCCAGCCGAATCACATGCCCGTTTTGATGACGAAGGAACATACCATTATTTTGAAGAGGTGCGGTACGACCGGAAAAGCGGATGTTATGTCTGCCACGAAGCCTTTATCGATGGCGAATTGATGGGAGTCGTTCACGTAGAAATTCCAAAATCCTCTACCTACAAGACAAGGCAAAAGTACTTTGCCTATATGTTGGCGGCTGCCATCGTTTCGATTTTTCTGGCATTGGTTGCTGTCAGTATCGTGATCCGCTGGCTCGTCATTAAGCCGCTCCGCAATTTGCGGTCTGTGGCAGAGTCAATTTCACGCGGGGAAATCAAGCGTCGTGCTGACTTGCGGACGGGCGACGAATTTGAAACGCTTGCCAGTGCATTCAACCGAATGTTGGGACACATCGATGAAACGCAAGATAAACTGCGTAGAGCGAACATGGAACTCGAAAGCAAAGTGAATGAACTCGCTCATCAGACGGTCAGACTCTACGAAACGAACCGGATCAAAAGCGATTTTATGGCAACGATGTCGCACGAACTTCGGACACCGCTCAACAGCATCTTGGGCTTCAGCGACGTTTTAGGTTCCATTTCCGCACTCTCTGACAAGCAAAAAAAGTATGTCGAAAACATTAACACGTCCGGCAGATCACTTTTGGCGATGATCAACGACATTCTCGATATGGCAAAGATCGAGGCAGGACGAGTCGATGTGCAGCCGACTTCGTTCAGCATTGCGTCCATCGTTTCGGCTCAGACCGATATGGCAAAACCGCTGGTCGATAAGAAAAACATCGGTTTGACATTGGAGATCGAGCCGAATCTTCCGTCGATGAAACAGGAAGAGTCGCGGATTCAACAAATTTTGAATAATTTGCTCTCGAATGCGATCAAATTCACACCGGAAGGGGGACGCATTACGATTTCGGTGCGCCGTCTTGCGGCTGTGCCGACTCCTGCACCAAATGTTCCGCCGCCGATTGCCGGTGCGGCGATGATCCAACCGCTGAAGCGGGATATGCTGGAACTCAAGGTAACGGACACAGGTGTGGGAATTTCCGAATCGGATCAACTGATTATCTTTGATAAGTTCCGGCAAGGAACAAGCAGCATGTTGGAAGGGGACACGATGAAGCGGGAACACTCCGGCAGCGGACTTGGGCTTTCGATTGTCCGTGAAATTTGTAAAATGTTGGAAGGAGAAATCACCGTAACGAGTCAATTGGGAGCGGGAAGCACATTTACGGTGAGTCTTCCATGGACATTGGACTCGAAAATCAGGGTCGGTTCGGACATTTCTGCGGACATTCAGCAATTTGCACTGAATCGGGTCAATATGTTGCGGCAGTAATTGGCTTCACGAACACATAGCCGCTGTCCCGTTCTTGCCATGATTGATTGCGGAGGAGCGTAAACAACGGAGAATCTTCGACGGCATGGGCCTCTATCTGGACCACCTGATTGTGGGCAACCAAGTACCGGATCAGTTCTCTGAGAAGATGCTTTTCTATTCCGCCCTCCATGAATTCAGGATGGACACGAAGTTCCATGAGGCTGGCGAGCCAGGTTCCACCATACATTGTCAAGAAATTTTCCGTATCGGGATAGGTAATACGCGTCCTCAACCGGGCAACGGGGCGGTTTGTCTGTGCCAAATAGGCGGTTGCGTCGAACCATAGTCCGTTCGTAAAAGCGCATCCTTCCCACCAAGTTTTTGCCACTGGGGTTTCGTTGATCTCGACTTCAAATTCGTCATAATAATCAATGGTTTCAGCAGGGATGACCGCCGTGTAATTTCGGAGATCAAAATGAAACCAAGCGGTCTTTTGGTGAATTTGATAGGCGGCCGTGCGAAAGGCATTGGCGGCAGTTTTGTCGAGATGAAGAATTCCGACGGCTTCGCCCCCGCTGTAAAAGCCGGTGTAAAACGGCGCACTCGGAGGAGGAGAACCGCCGAAAATCTTTTGAGCACCCAAGTCCGAAAGATATTTTTCGCCTGCCTGAATGAGTGTCGCTGCTGCACCAGGAACATCGGAATAATGAGGATCAACACAGAGAAAACAAATTTGGCCGGTCGTGTAGTCGAAGAAATGTCCATCTTGGGAAGGAGTAAAGGTTGTGTGAACATATCCAACTGGCGTATCATTGTCGAAAGCAAGCAAGATTGATCGGGTATCCAGCATCGGCAATCCGAGCATCTGTGCCTGAAATTGATTGAGCGAAAGGGACAGTAAAGGAGCAAAATGATCACGGCGTAGTTGCGTTTTTTGCCAGAGTTGTAGAAGCCGGGGCGGGTCTTCGTTGCGAAAGGAACGAACTATCAGCATAGCATAGAGTCAAAAACACAAACCGCCCTGCACGGGACGTTGCATTATAGGGGACAATGAAAAAAAGTCAATCAAGCACCGAGTGAGACAGTAGATGTGCAAGACTTGAATTTTCCTGCCAAGTTGGAGCAGATGCAGAGCGGCTTTTGGCAGTTCTCCATAAAAACGCAAAATGCCCGATGTTTCCTCTTTTTTCTTTGTTATCCAAGTCAAGCAGAAAAAATAGACTTGCACATCTACTGATCCCCCCTCCCTACGCAATACAAAAAGCGTAAAATAGTGAGGTCGTCTGTCCCATTTTTACCGTTCCCGTTGTCATGACACGTTGTGAAGAATACGCAGGACTTTCGGTTGCCCTCGTTACGCCGTTCAAAAACAATAAGGTCGATTACGAAACATTTCAGAAACAGATCGAGTTCCAAATCAATGCCGGTACCACCGCTATTGTGCCGGTAGGTACGACCGGCGAATCACCGACGCTCTCCTTCGAGGAACACGAAAATGTCATCAAAGCCGCCGTCGAAGCCGCCGCCGGAAAAATCAAGGTCATGGCTGGCACCGGAGCAAACTGTACACAGGAAGCCATCGAACTGACACAATTCGCTCAAAAAGCGGGTGCCGATGCCGCCCTACATGTTGCTCCCTACTACAACAAACCGACGCAGGATGGTTTTTACCAACACTACAAAGCGGTGGCAGAGTCAACCGACTTGCCGATCTGCGTGTACAACATACCGGGTCGGTGTGCTAAAAATATCGAGCCGGAAACAATCATCCGGCTTGCGGCAATTCGGAACATCGGTATGGTCAAGGAAGCGAGCGGTTCGATGGATCAAGCGTCGGCAATCATCGGCAATACCGACCTGACGGTATTAAGCGGCGACGATAGTTTGACGCTTCCTCTGATGGCGTTGGGCGCACGCGGCGTTGTTTCGGTTGTCGGCAACATTATTCCGAAGGATATGATCGAACTGTGTCGGGCAGTGGACCGCAAAGATGGGGACACTGCTCGAAAGATGCACTACATAACGTTTGCCCTCTGCCGGGATATGTTGTCGCTTTCGACGAATCCGATTCCGATCAAGTCGGCAATGAAAATGCTCGGTCGGGACACCGGCGAGTTGCGTTTGCCGATGACTCCGCTCACCGAAGCCGAAGAAACAAAACTCCGGGCAACGCTTACCGCTTATGGATTGTTGTCGTGAAAATTTCACACCAAAACGTTACATACAGGAGCAAGAAGTCCGTTAATTTTTATGCCGTTGACAGCACATCCTGAAAAAACCGATTTGCGGCGGGAAATTCGGCTGTCATTGGACAAGATTGCCGAGACGATTCCGGCGAAGAGTCTGTTGATCCGTAACCGCCTGATGACGATAGACGCTTTCCAGTCTGCGTTGCTGTCCGAACGGCTGATGAGTTTTGTCGGTATGCCGATGGAAGTGGACACGATACCGCTTTTTGAAGACCATTCCATGATCGTTCCCTATTGCGAAGCAGAGGAAGTCGTACCGATACGGATTCTGTCGTTGGATGAACTGGAACCATCGGGCAGCATGAAAATTTTGGAGCCGAAGTTCACTGTTCGGCGGGACATTTCAAGACACGTTTTGCTGGAACAGATTGCCGTGGTACTTGTCCCCGGCTTGGCATTTGACCGTTTGGGAAACCGGCTCGGCCGCGGCAAGGGGTACTATGACCGGTTTTTGCGTCGCCTTCCTGACAACGTGCTAACCGTCGGCTTGACCTTCGACGAGATGATGCGCGAACAGATTCCCCATGACGAAAATGACTATCCTGTCAAACTGATCGTTACCGAAAGCGGCTTTTATCTTCCTGATAGTGAAAAATTTTGAGTGAAATGGAGCGGTTCCAGACAACATCGGGATATCAAGCCCCGGCTTTTTTCTCTGCCGATACGGCGATCTCAATGAACACATTCACCGTATCCAAATTTTCGGTGCTTCGGGACGGTAGGGAATTCGTTGGTACATTTCTTCGCCGATGTGTCCAATCATGAGTCCGCCGTGAATTGTTTCCGTTTCTTTGAGACCAAGCCATTGATTGATGGGCTTTCCCGAAGACTGCGCGGCTCGGACAAAGATTCCCGCCCAGCAAGTGCCGAGCCGCATCGCCGTTGCACAGAGGTCGAGCGTTCCGACGGCGATTGCCGTGTCAATCGGCGACCAGAGTGCCGTTGAGTCATCTGTATAGGCACCGATTACACAGGGAGCCCCGCGAAAGACGGGATCGTCCCCTTTGTCCCAAACGTCGGTCATTCTTTCAGTGTTCGGCATCTTCTTTACGCCGTCCATGACCAGACCGGCGAGTTCTCGAACTTTTTTGGCACCGTTGATAATCACCCACTTGAGGGGCGAACCATTCTTTGCGGTGGGAGCCCAGCGGGCAACATCGAGAAGTTGTTCGATGGCGCGGTCTTCAAGGGGTTTGTCGGCATAACGGCGGATGGAACGGCGTTTGCGGATCAGGTGAGCGAGATGCTCAAATCGGATGACGGCAGTTTTATCGAACACCAGACAGTCGCCGGAACCGACACCGCCCACGGTCAATGCTCCGCCGGGACAAGCGGCGACGCAATGATGGCAACCGATGCACATTTCTTCGGCTCCTGCAACACAGGCGGGAGAATCGTTGTTCGTTTGGCGTTGAAAAATACGATTCGGGCAGACAAGAGTACATTGCCCGCACAGAACACATAAATTTTTGTTGAGAATAATTTTTTGCATCATGATGAGTCCGGCGAGACGAAAGATTCCTTCCGTCATTGTAAAAAAAAATTGTGTAAAAATCAAGAGGAAATGTCAAACATAGGGACACAGGGACAGTTCATAACTTTTTTGCAGATTTTCCGCTGAAGACGCTGGATACAAAACAAGCACCGCCCCCGCGAAGCAGGGGGGTTAGAGAGTGAAAATCCTACGCCTGAATTCCTGCCTATGCAAGAATTCGGCTCTTTCATTCAGAGCGGGCGAACGGGTTCGAACCGTCGACAACGACGTTGGCAACGTCGTGCTCTACCAACTGAGCTACGCCCGCCTCAATCAGTCTAGGGCATTATACTCTGTCCCCCGCGTTTTGCAAGACGGGGGGAACATGTGGAAAAACGTAACGAATACATACGTTGTGCAAATTTCATGTTCCGATATGTATTTTACCACTTTATGCTGCGGTTTTGATACCTACAACGTGTCGGCAATGGGGGTGGAAAAACCGATATTTTCGTCGTTTTCCGAATAAGGTTATCGGGGTATCTTAAAAATGTAGATATGCTCCTCCGAAAACACAGCATTCTCGCCGGAAATGTGCTATCATGACTCTATTGTAGTTATGGACTTAGAAACAATCCTCCTTCCCGGCATTGATCCAACACGCCCAGTTATCATTGCCGGTCCGTGTAGTGCGGAAACCGAAGAACAAGTCCTTTCCACGGCGAAAGGACTTGCTGCGTGGGGAATCAAGATTTTTCGCTCCGGCATTTGGAAACCCCGAACCAAACCGGGAGGATTTGAAGGCATCGGTACCGCCGGACTTGCCTGGCTTAAACGAGTCCAACAAGAAACCGGTATGTACGTCACCACCGAAGCGGCGAACAAAGATCACGTTGCCGAAGCCCTCCGAACGGGCATTGACATTCTCTGGATCGGAGCGCGAACGACAGTTAATCCCTTTGCCGTTCAGGAAATTGCCGACGCACTGCGAGGAGTGGACATTCCCGTCTTGGTCAAGAATCCGATCAATCCCGACTTGGAACTTTGGATCGGAGCGATTGAGCGGCTCTACGGTGCTGGTCTGCGGCGAATCGGGGCGGTGCATCGCGGTTTTAGTTCCTACGATAAAAAATCGTATCGGAATCCGCCGATGTGGTACATTCCGATAGAGTTGCGCCGCCGCATTCCCAATTTGCCGATTTTTTGCGATCCAAGTCACATTGCCGGAAAGCGGGATCGGCTTGCCACGCTCTGCCAGCAAGCGATGGACTTGCAATTCGACGGACTGATGATCGAAACACATTATCAGCCCGATGCCGCTTGGAGTGATGCCGCTCAGCAAGTTACGCCGGATGTGCTTAACCAACTATTGTGTCAACTTATCGTTCGGAACGCAGACCGGCCATCTCAACATTTTTTTGAATTGCGGTATCGGATCGACCAGATCGACGAAAATTTACTGGAACTTCTTGCTCGGCGGATGCAGTTATCGATCGAACTCGGCGAGTACAAAAAGGCAAATGATATGCCGGTATTGCAAACGTCGCGGTACAGCGAAATTATTGACCGCCGCGTCGAATTCGGAGAATCGCTCGATTTGGATTCCGAGTTCGTACGGAAAATCGTCACGGAAATCCATGAAGAATCAATTCGCAGGCAAATGACCGTGATGAGTCACGATGAATAGAGTCTCGATCAGTGCCGTCTTTGGAGAGGCAATGGGCGGCGCAATTTACGATTACGGCTTTGGCAATATCATCATAAGCAGGCCGGTCGTTCAAACTTTTGCCCCTTCTCAATCCTGTCCGCAACGGCTTCCGGCGAGTCGGCAAAGAGGGGAGAAATTTCTATCGGCGTGCCTTCCTTCACAACCGCACCGGCTTGCCGAAGCCAAGCCGAGTGCATTGCCGATATGTCCCGCTTAACCGTCTCCGGTGAATCCGCTTCTGAACCCGGCGCATTTTTCAGCGGTGCGTAATGATTCGGCGGATCAACTTCCACGACCACAGCATTTTTCGCAGAGGGGAGCAGGTCGAAAATGAACCGCTCAAATTTGACGGCGTTTTCTTTCTCCGGCTTGATTTGCTCGCCGCTTTGCAAATTGATGAACGGCACTTTCTTGCGGGCATAGTGAAACGGCAACGACGATGCCTTTTGCGAACACCGCGCAAGCAGTTCCGTATTGAAAACATGAACCGCAATGCTTCCCGCCCAGATTTTGAGCGAGCCATCGGCATTCGTCTGCTTGCCGACCGACTCCGGCAGGTCGCTGTATTCGATCACATAAAGAACGCCGTCCACTTCGACGATGTTGCCGACTCGATCGGTCGGCAACCGTTTGCGGATGACTTGACTCGTCAGTTCCGAACCGCTCAATATGTGGTATCCCAAAAACTCCGGTGAACCGATTCGCACCAGCGGATTGTCCACCTGATTATAAAAGAGATACTCAATCCCGCGGTCGTGAAGTTGAGTCAGTACCGATGGGGAACCCTTTGTCATTGCTGCGAGCATTCCGCCATGTCCGTCGGGACTCAACGCAATGCTCCCCTTGGTATCGAGCAGTATTTTTCCGTCGTCCATCGACACCGCAGGCATTGTTCCTTGACAGAAAATGAACACATCCTTTTTTGGAAGTCCGAAGTATTTTTTTTGTTTCAAAAATTCAACCGTTTCGGTGTGCGTTGCCGGACTCGTCATAATGCAGTACGGCATATCGCAGCGGTATTGCCGGGAAAGAGCCAAAACTTTTTCAAAGTGTAGTTGGAAAAGCGTAGCATTGGAAACGGGACCGATGGGATACATTCCTTTCGGATGGGGAAAACCGAGCCGAGTGCCTTGTCCGCCGGCAACAAGAGCAAAAGCGACTCTTCCATCGTGGAGGGCATCCATTCCGGCATCGGCTGCTTCCTTGACGCTAATTGGTTTCGGTGTTTTACACGGCGTTAGATCGGTAACGGTCGAAAATTTATAACCGGGCGGGTCGTTTGCCTTGTCGGCAAACGCCAACAATTCCACCGGTTCATTCCGGCGTTTGTACAGTTCGGCAATTTCCGTCAAGTCAAGGGATTTGATCTGGTCGGCGAGCGCGTTTTGTTCGGTTTCGCTTAAAGCGTTCCAAAAGGTCAGGAGGTGTTCCTGACCGAATTTTTTTAGATGATCGAAAAGTTTAGATTTCATAATTTTTTACTAAACGGCAAATGTGCGTGTTTCTCTCGGAACATTTTTTCTGCCAAACGATGTGACATTGATAACACCGGTTTACTCCCTCGTGCGCCTTTATATTCCAAAATTTTGAAGGTACATCGTTGCCTGTGTATCTATCTGCTCTACCCAAATATTTCAATAAGTTGATACGCTCTTATTCGTTGCCTCTCTCATGCTTCTCTCACACGAATTACGTAAACGATTGTAACAATTCACCGAATACATGACCAGCAGGAGGACGGCAATTTTTTCATCGTCTGCATGAGAAAGACGATGCGGCGAAGTGCTGTTAGACCCGTTACGGTTGAAAATTCCAGACGACACTATCAAAATCCCCTGTATTTTCAGTGTTTTCGTTCAGTAGTGTCTGGGATTTTTAAGTGCGTTCGGTATATCGCATAGTTGCCGCGCCGTTCTACACTTTCTTTGCCGTAACGAGCCGGGCGAAGTGTTCAAACGACCGGTCATACGTCTTTTCGGCTTCCGGCGGAAAAAAACAGCCTGGTATCTGCCGGGCGGCAAGGTGTTGCCGGACGCAATCGCAACAAATTCCCCGCTTGCTGCAAGAAGTGTAGGTACACGTACACGCCGATTTGTTTTGGTCAACTTTACATTCCATGAGATTGTTTTTGGGTTAAGGGACAAGATGCCGGTAAATTTTCGCCCTCCCGATTTAGGATACTGATGTCGATAGCCGTTAAATTACCGCCGATACAGACCATCACATGGGTTGCAGGGGGATAATCCTTCCAGCAATTCGGCATCTTCTGAACGGCAAGCCGCTTCCGCATGCAGTCGCAACAGGTGCTCCGCTTGTGGCAGGATATACGCGGACATGGTGTGTACGCCGGTTTGTCCTGCTCAACTTCACGTTCCATGCGTTTTTAAGGAGTTCGAAGGGCAACGTGCTTATTTTAGCACTATTTTTTCAAAAAAACATCCATTCGTTTATGGGGTTGGGTACCCGGCTGGGCGACGATGCCAGTCCGTGATCGGAGTTGGCGGTTTTGATTTCCGAGGAATGGGGTGCGATCATCTACTTGAAATTTCCTCGTTTTGTGTTGCCTTGCGGGAACCCATCGTGTGTTCTTCACGCGATGGCAGGAAAATGACTTTCTGAATATCTCCTACAGCACGTTAGAATGAGTTGCACGGAGTTGCAAGTGTATGCACTCCCTCACCAACGATTGCCGATAGGGTTTTCATGAAAGCCGCTGTGAGGGCTTTTTTCACGCATTATTGACAAATTCCTCTTGATAAGGGATAATCAGCGCGTTTCCATGTCGCACACGATTACTCGCACACATTTGGATCCGTTGGTCGGGCAACTGCTGTCAGCAGGAAAGTCCGTCGTCGGATTGACCGAAGCCAACGGGCAATACTTCTACCGGAAAATTGATGCGTCCGGTAAGATGATTCTCGATTCGGCAATCATGCCGTCCAATTCGATCAAGGAATTCGTCTTTCCTCGAAGCGAAATGATCTGTTCCTATCGGCATGAAGGACAGAAATTGATTGTTACCGACGCCGAACCCGTTGTCCAAGAACAAATCATTTTCGGAGCCCGTCCCTGTGATGCCGCCAGTTTACCGATCCTCGATAAAGTTTTCGCCTGGGATTATCAGGATCGCTTCTACCAGCAACGCCGGGAATTGACGACGATCATTTCGCTCGCCTGCAAAGAAGCGGACAAGGACTGCTTTTGCACATCGGTCGGACTCGCCCCAGATACCCAGTCCGGTGCCGATGCCATGTTGCTGCAAATCGGTGAGGATTCCTTTGAAGTTCGGATATTCACGGAAAAGGGAGCCGCTTTGTTTCGCGGACACACGGAAGAGTCGGACAAAACCGGCACGGCGGCGGAACCACCGAAGGTCAAATTCGATGCGAAACAGGTTGAAAATTATTTGCGGACACATTTCACTGACTCGTTGTTTGACCACACCAGCATGCGCTGCGTCGGTTGCGGCGGTTGTACTTACGTTTGTCCGACGTGCCATTGCTTCGACATTGTCGATGAAGGCGGGGCAAACAAAGGCAAGCGGATCAAAAATTGGGATGCATGTCAATTTTCGATGTTCACGCTTCATGCATCGGGACATAACCCGCGTTCGGAACAATCATCTCGGCAGCGCAATCGGATTCAGCACAAGTTCAACATTTACCCCGAGAAGTTCGGTTCGATTCTCTGCACCGGCTGCGGAAACTGCACGAGGGTTTGTTCCGCTTCGCTGGGCATCCATCCCGTCTTGAAACTGATTGATCAGGAATCCAATTCCGCGATGAATTAAAAGTGCAGCGTTCGCCGCAAGAGTTCGAGACTTTTCGGAAGTGCCGTATCGGTGGACTCCTTACCCTCAAATTCAAGCGAAACGTAACCCTGATAATTGAACTTTCGCAGAATCGCACCGATTCGTTCGTAATCCAAGTCGAGCGTGTACCACAGTCCTCCGCCGTAATACATTTTGGCATGCATATAAACGGTTTTCGGCATCACTTGTTCTAACTTGTCATAAGGGTCTTCCAAAAAATTGCCGGTGTCCAACAACCCTTGAAGCCACGGCGAATTCACTTTATCGAGAATCCGCAGCAATCCTTCGGGAGTCCGTGCCAATCCCCAGTGGTTTTCGAGTCCGACGAGCACGCCGCACTTTTCCGCCGTGGGTAAAATCTTTTCAAATGCTTCGACGACCCAGCCGAACCCGTCTTCGTCGGTGTATCCTTCAATCGGTGATTCGATGCCGCGTTTTGCCATCAGGTCATCAAAGTTTCGGGAGGTGCCCCAAGTGCCCGTGTTGACCCGAATGATCGGAATGCCCAATTTGTACGCCAATTCGATGCTACGGATGGTCACGTCAATGTTTTGTTGCCGGTACTCCGCATCAGGACGCATAAAACCTTGATGCGTCGAAAGACCGCACAGAGCAATTCCCGCTTGCAGGGCTTGCCGCTTCAATTTCATGAGGTACGCATCATCGGTTTGCGTGAATTGCCGTT
>Ga0082212_10008775_pt1 | contig 13143 bp, 11 predicted proteins | sample TergutNt197P3_FD_71548 | JGI IMG/M metagenome (GOLD analysis project Ga0082212, IMG submission 71548) | Neocapritermes taracua P3 segment gut microbial communities from Petit-Saut dam, French Guiana - Nt197 P3 | ecosystem: Host-associated > Arthropoda: Insects > Digestive system > Gut ... | reverse complement strand
CCATTGTAGTCCATCGGTATATCTTTGGTCTTAATTACATTGATAGCATCGTAATTATCTCAATTTATTTCTTGTCCTTTCCGCCGCCGCTGTGTTGCCCGCGCATTGTTCACAACGTCCCAGCGGCTTGGGGCAGGCAGGGATTCCTCTGCCGTTCGGACGGGCACAAAACTTGCAAATTTGCACTAACTTTCGGGCGAGTTACTGCCCTGCTTGCGCCAAACCCAAGTTAGGCGTTTTCATACATATAAACTATTCTTTTGTAAATTTTTGAACACTATTGCCAAACCGAATAAAATAAACACCTGTCCTTAAACTGCCAATATTAACAGATTTAACAGGAGTTACCGATGACAACAAAATTCTTCCTTGAATGTCTATAATTTCAAACGCTATTTCCGTGTTGAAATACAAATTTTCTTTAACCGGATTTGGGAAAATTATCACATTAGAAGAATAATTATTAAGATTTATAGAAGTTTCCAAATCAATAACGACTCTTTCTAATGCGAAATTATCGCTAAAGTTCATCTGTTCGTAACCGCCCCCTAAAATAATTTTATTCGTTCCTTGACGTTTCATGTCTTGAAAATAATAAATTTCGCAAGTATATGCTACATTAGCAGCACTACCGTCATTATTAACAATTGTAATCTGATAATGACTGTTCCAAGGATTCCAACCGGCAGTTAGATATTTATCACCAATTTGAATTATTGGTTTGTTAATCGAAATAGAATCAAAACAATAAAAACCTTCTTCACCGAAACTTGTGTCAAATGTTCCATTAGGAGAGAATTTGCTCAAAAATGCTCTATTACCCCAGCCTAAACTATTCTTCAGTCCTGAACCTGAAAGTATAAGATTTCCTTCGCTATCTTCAAAAACATTACTAAATAATTCGTGGTCTAAATCAAAATCTTGCATAATATTCTTATGCCAAATTCCGCCTTCGGCAAAACCGGTATCTAAATCGCCACTCGAAGTTAATTTGCAAAAACCTAATTCTGTATTTGGCCAAGTATTATATGTACCTGCAATAACAATAGAGCCATTGTTTAGTATTTTCATACAATACGGAGAAATGGTCGTAGGTTCGTTAATAGATGAAAACACAATTCCGTTTTCGCCAAAAGTTTCGTCAATTTCTCCTTGATAGTTATATTTTGAAATCGAATAACCAGTATGAATGTAATATAAATTCCCATTTTCTTCTACGGTTTCGCCTTCTTGTTTTGCTATAAGCATAAAGTTATCATTTTCCAAATTCAACGACATTAGATAGCCTGTGTTAAAATTAAGATTAACTTTTCCTTTATCGCCAAAATCTTCATCAACAGTTCCATTTTCGTTAAATCTCATAATTATGGTTTCATGTCCTTGAAATTGAACTTTGGTAAAACTTCCAATCACAACAATTTTATTGTCATCTGTGATTTTCAAACCATACGGCATACTCTTGTCATAATCAGTTACTTTTACAAGTCCATTGTTCCCAAAACTTTTGTCGATAATTCCATCGGCGCTTGTTTTTGCAATTGTTAGATGATGTTTTCCACCGCCTATTAGGGTGTATCCAACAGCAATAATGTTGCCGTGTGTATCAAAATCCAATAAACTAACATCCGAAGCATTTGAAAATTTTGCTATCCCATTTTGCCCAAATGTATTATCAAGCGAAACTGTTTGTGAATAAACATTAATCGCAATGCTACCTGCTAACACTAATAATATTGTAATTTTATTCATCTTTCTTTACCCATGCCCTTGGGATTTATTTTGGTTTCTGGCTCACCGTTATTTTTTATCATCTTTTTACTAATCAGTCTTTTCTCGCTACGCTGTCCCCCGCTGACGCCTAACTACTTATTATACGTTTGGTGATACCCCTCAATTTTATTCCACAGGTGGATGCGGTCGATTCCTCTAACGTTATGTTCGTGAGTGGGATAGACAAAATAATCAACTTGCTTATTGGCTTTGATAGCCTCGTTTAGAAATTGAAGGCTGTTTTGCCACACTACGGTCGGGTCGATTGCACCGTGAATAATTAGAATATGCCCGTCGATATTTTCCACTTGATTTAGAAGAGAATTGTTTTTATATCCTTCGGGGTTTTCTTCGGGCGTGTCCATATAACGCTCGCCGTACATAATTTCGTAATATTTCCAATCAATGACGGGACCACCTGCCGTTGCCACCTTAAAAACCTCAGGATGTTGTAATTTTAAGGTCAAAGTCATAAATCCGCCGTAACTCCAACCATCCACAGAAAAACGGTTAGTATCTACGTAAGGTAGTGATTTTAAATAATTTACGCCAATCATTTGGTCTTCCACCTCCACCGTTCCCAAACGGCGATGAATGGTGCTTTCAAACTCAAATCCGCGATTTGCCGTGCCGCGATTATCTAAGGTAAAAACCACATAGCCCTTTTGAGCCATATAATGCAGAAAATGCCCGCCGCTCAGCCACGAATTGGTAACCAACTGCGAATGCGGACCGCCATACACATACACAAAAACAGGATATTTTTTGTTCGGGTCGAAATTGATAGGTTTGATAAGACGATAATACAAATCATCGCCGTTTTTGTTTTGCAATTTTCCGATGTTCACTTCCGGCAAATCGTATTGAGACAAGGAAGTTGTGTCGTACAACAACGTTTGCAACGTTTTCCCTTTGGCATCTTTGAGGGCAATCGCCGAAGGAAGCCCCAGCGATGTATATCTGTCCAAAAAATAAGTTCCATCAAAAGACGCTTGCACAATATGAGTTCCTTCTTCGGTGGAAATAGGACTCAACTTTCCCGATTTAATATCCACCACATACATTTTGCTTCCCGTAATTTCATCTTTGTTGGATGCAATAAACACTTTATCTCCCTTAGTATCAAAGCCTTCAAACGATTTTACCACCCACAACCCTTGCGTAAGTTGTTTGATTTCTTTTCCATTTATATCGTAAAGATGCAGATGTTTCCAGCCGCTTTTCTGGCTCACCCACAGGAACTTAGACTCATCATTGGGCAAAAAATACAAAGGGTCGGACGGCTCCACGTAACGAGCGTTTTTCTCCTCAAACAAGGTCTTGACAAACTCGCCCGTTGCGGCATCGTATTGATTTAGTTTTAAATGATTTTGCTCCCGATTCAGCACGCCGACAAAGATATATTTCTCATTCGGACTCCAGGTTACTGAGGTCAAATATTGCTCGGCAGGTTCGCCCGTTTTGAGATAGATAATTTTCTCATTTTCAAGATTATAAACACCCAATGTTACCTGATGACTTGCCAATCCCGCCATAGGATATTTTTCATTTTTCACAGATGCAATTCGCGTAGTGGTATTCACTATCGGGTAATCATCAACCATGCTTTCGTCCATACGATAAAATGCTAAATATCTGCCTTTTGGCGACCAAAATGAACCTTTATTTATGCCAAATTCATTACGATGTACCACATGACCATACTTTACATTTTCAGGATGTTCGGTATTGATATGTCTGGTTGTTGCATCTTGTAATGATAAGTTATTATAATCTATAATCATACCTGATTTGTTCTCATAGGATAGAAGATAATAAAGTGGAGATACATACAAATTATTTTCAATAGTGTAGGCAATACCATCATTCTTATAATCTATTTCTAAATTATCTTTACTTTCAATATTAATTATTTGGACTATCGTTTTTTTTGCGATATTGTAAAGCATCAATTTTCCTGCTGAATGGAAAAAAAATGCGTCTGTTTGAAAAAAATAGTGATATGTATATTTTTCTGCCCAATGTACAATATTCGGAAACGATTTAACTGCTTTTTCACCTACGGAATCCAAAGCCGCATTAATATCTTCCAATTTTACCCAAACGGTTGGATTGTGTTGCGGAGCGGTTGCTTTCATCAAATTTCCGTCTTTGACATAGACATAGTCGTGCGTCTGCGGAATCCATTGCAACTGCGGTAAATTGGCGGGATATAACTTCGTCCCCGCAAAAACGTCCGATAGATTGAATATCGCCTTTTGGGAAAATCCAACGCTGCCTATTCCCACTAAAAATCCTACTGCTAAAATCTTGATGTACTTCATGTTTTTTATTTATTGTTAATTTTTATTTAATTTTCTATTATCGTTTTGCCGAATTTGCAAGGAAGCGGCTTCCCTCCTTAAAAAATCTTCCTTTAGCCACAACTCAAAAATAGGGTCTAAAATATCCACAGATTGATGTGTTACATCAATGATTTCACGAGAAATAAGCGATGCTTTTATCTTTTTCAGATTGGCAGAACTCCCCAAACGATATTTTTTAAGATTTCTCTGCGAACTAAATGCCGTTTCACCGTCAGTAACGGCTTTGAGGAAGTTAATTTGCGTAGTTGTTAGCGTTTCTATTTGTCCAACAAAAAGCAAACTCAATTGATTTTTAATGCTTTGCAAAGATTCATCAATGAGTTCTTTTGAACAACTTGTTTTTGTTCTCAACCACGCTTGCTGTGCAAGTTGTTGTACATAATAAGAGTGATTATCAACGAGTTTTGCCAAATATTCTGCATTTTCAATGCTTATTTTTTTGTTCGTATCGTCAAAACGTTTTTTTATAAATTCTCCCCATTTATGATTGCTTATTTTTTGCAAAAACATAATGTCGCCAAATTTGTAAAATGGCATTGCTGCATTTGAAAAAATATCTAAAAGCATACTTCGTTTACTTCCGTAAAGACAATATGCAACATTGTGGTGGTGTTGCCAATGTGAGCGAAGTTTTCGCTGAAATGCCAAACTTTCAGGGAAATCGCCAATAGATTGAAACTCGTCGATACAAACAATTATGCCGATTTTTTTAGATTTTGCAATGGTTTCGGGTAAATTTAATATTTCATCAGGACTTTTTTGCAATGTTTCCCACCCAACACCAAACGAAATTTCGGCTTGCGAATCGGGCGAAAAATTAATTTTTGGCAATAAGTGCGATAAAAATGTTTTCGCATTTTCAGCCATTTCTTCCCAACGACTTGCAGTTGATTTTAGAATTTCTTTAGCAAAATGTTCGTAAAATTCAGCCTCACTTCGGACACTAAAAATATCAATTATACATACTTTTATCTCTTTATTCTCATTGCGGATTTTTTCTGCAACATTTTCTACAAGAGAAGTTTTTCCCCAACGTCTCGGAGAAATTATTGTCGTGTTTATCAACGATTTAAAGTTCATTTCAAGACGCAAGCGTTCTTCTTCCCTGTCTGTGAAATTTATCAAATCAGACGATTTTCCAAAAACAAATGGTAACTTATGCTTCATATAAAATATATTTTTTGCAAAGATACAATTTTTCCCTCAAATATAACCAAAAGGTTTGTAACTTTTTGGTTTGTAACCAAAAAGTTACATTTGTTTAATGTTTTAAACTGCCTGCGGTCTTCAAATAATTTTATGCTTGTTGATTTTTCCACTTCTACATATTTTTAGATTTTTTGCAAAGATACAATTTTTTTCTCAAATTTTTTGTTAATATTTTTTTCAACTTTTAAATATTAATTCAAAAAAAAATTGTATCTTTGCTTTTTAGAAATTTTACGTATCCAAAATGACGGAACAGGTAGATAAAATCACAAGGCATCGCTTAGCGACTTCCCGCATTACTACGGTGATTAGCATCTCTTTGGTGCTATTTATCGCTGGATTGCTGGGACTTATCATCATCAATGCCCGTATCATTGCCGACAATGTACGTGAGAATATCGGCTTTGAAATCATGCTTTCTTCGGATATTAGCGAGGGCGAACTCTCTGAAATGAAGAAGGATTTGAGTTTAAGACCTTACATTAAATCCTTAAACTACATTTCCAAGGAAGAGGCTACGCAGGAAACCATTGAGTTGCTGGGGACAGATTTCCGCGAAATAGTTGGGGATAATATTATTCCAGCCTCTATTCAATTGAAAATCAAATCGGAACACACGGCGATGGATAGCCTGCAACAGATTGAAAAATCGCTCTATCTCATGCCGCATGTAACGGATATTAAATACGAAAAAGACCATGTGAAGAATATTAATGAAAATTTGCAGAAAATTAAGATTATTTTGCTGATTTTCAGCGGGATTTTATTGATTATATCCATCGCACTCATTAGCAATACCATCCGATTGGCTATCTATTCCAAGCGTTTTCTCATTCGGAGCATGCTTTTGGTGGGGGCGAAACGGAAAACCATCTATGGACCCTTCATTATGACAGGAATTATTCAGGGAATATGGGGAGGCATTCTTGCAGTTCTATTACTACTTGCCCTATTGTACGGTGCATACACGCATCCATTTTTTTCCCAAGTGGTTGATTTCTCGCATTATGAACAATATCTTGGTTTGATGGGGATTCTCCTTTTATTCAGCATCTTACTAACATGGTTATCAACCCTGTTTTCCGTACGGAAATATATTAAAATGAAAACTGACAAATTATATTTTTAATTACAAAATAAATGGCACAGAACACAAAAAACAAGAAGCAAGTTGCGGTGAAAAAAGCAGCAAAACAGCAAATTACATGGGCATCAGGCATGCCCTTTGGTAAGTGGAATTACATCCTTTTGGTGGTGGGGTTGGTCGTATTGGCTATCGGTTATATTTTGCTTTCGGGCGGTGGGACAGATAATCCCAACGAATTTAGCGAGGCAATATTTGACAAGCGGCGTTTAACCATCGCCCCGATAGTTTTGGTAATCGGTTTTGCGATTGAATTTGTTGCCGTCTTCCTAAAAATAACACCAAAGACCGAAGAGGCTGAAACCCAGCAATAACCATGAGTATCTTTGAAGCAATTCTCCTTGGCATCGTACAAGGATTGACGGAGTTTTTGCCTGTAAGCAGCAGTGGACACTTGACCATTGGGGCGGTTTTATTCGGGCTGAATGGAGAGGAAAATCTCAGTTTCGCCATTGTCGTTCATGCGGCAACGGTGCTGAGTACTCTCGTTATCCTTTGGAGTGAAATTTGGAAACTGTTGCAAGGCTTGTTTAAATTTCGCTGGAACGAAGAGACGCAATACATTGGAAAAATTTTGTTTTCCATGATTCCCATTCTCATTATCGGCTTGTTTTTTAAGGAAACGGTGGAGCAGTTTTTTGGAAGCGGATTGTTGCTTGTCGGTTGTTGTTTACTGCTTACGGCGGCGTTGCTTTCGTTTGCCTATTTCGCCAAGCCGCGTCAAAAAGAAAACATCGGTTGGAAGAACGCTTTTGTAATCGGATTAGCACAAACCATTGCGGTCTTGCCCGGACTATCCCGCTCAGGGGCGACCATCTCCACAGGATTGCTGCTGGGAAACAAAAAAGAACAGGTTGCCAAGTTTTCATTCTTAATGGTGTTAATCCCCATTTTGGGCGAAGCCTTGTTGGATGGCAAAAAAATCCTTTTTGACGGTGTTTCTGCCCCGTTGTCTCCACTCGTTTTACTGGCAGGATTTACAGCGGCATTCCTTACCGGCTGCATCGCCTGCAAATGGATGTTGTCCATTGTAAAAAAAGGCAAATTGATTTATTTTGCCGTTTATTGTGCGATTGTGGGCGTGGCGGCGATAGTGGGAAATTTCTTTTTTTAGCGTACAAATGGAAGATAAAAACACCAAAGATTTATTTTTAGTAGCATCACAGTATTGCACTTTTATTGAGAACATTACTACCTTTTCTCAGGAGGAGATTGTAGGCTATTTGCTGAAAATCAGCCCATTGCTTTACTTAAAAGCAAGTCTGATTGAAGAAAAAGAATTGGAAGACAATGCCGCAGGCGAACAATTTGTTACGGAAGAACAATACGAACAGTGTTATTTACACCTAAAAGGGAAATTGGAAACAATGGATTTCTTTGAAAATTTTAACTTTGAAGCAAATGAAACCATGTCGTATTCTTTATGCGAAATTTTAGCGGATACCTATCAAGATTTAAAAGATTTTCTGTTGTTGTATGCAAAAAACACCTTGGCAGCACAAGAGAATGCCGTATGGTTGTGTCGAAACAATTTTGTACAAAATTGGGGACAAAAAATACTTGCACTATTGCCCTATTTGCATTTTCTAAACTATGGTGTGGCGGGAAATGAGGAGTTTGATTTTTAATTTTCCATAAAAAAAGTATATCTTTGCATTCTAAGAAATTATAACGTATAAAAGCATTTAAAACAATGAATATCACAGTTGTAGGTACGGGATATGTGGGTTTGGTTACGGGGGCTTGTTTTGCGGAAGTGGGCTTTAATGTAACTTGTGTGGATGTAGATGTTCAAAAGATTGAACGGCTCAAACAAGGAATATCTCCCATTTTTGAACCGGGGATAGAGGATTTATTAACTCGAAATATTAGCAATAATCGCTTAATTTTCAGTGAAGTGTTGTCAAAAGAGATTATCAATCAATCGGATGTGATTTTTTCGGCGGTAGGAACGCCACCCGATGAAGACGGTAGTGCCGATTTGCAATATGTCTTGGATGTTGCCCGCACGGTAGGGAAAAATATGGCCAAATATACCTTGTTGGTTACCAAAAGTACCGTTCCGGTGGGGACTGCCAACATGGTTGCCGATGCCATAAAAGATGAATTGGCAAAAAGAGGCGAAACCATTGAGTTTGATGTTGCTTCCAACCCCGAATTTCTCAAAGAAGGCGATGCCATCAACGATTTTATGAAGCCTGACCGTATTGTGGTGGGGCTGTCTTCGAAAAAAGTGGAAGATTTGATGGGCAAACTCTATAAACCCTTTGTTTCAAACGGTTATCCGCTGATTTTCACCGACATTGCATCTGCTGAAATGATAAAATATGCCGCAAATGCCATGCTGGCAACCCGCATCAGTTTTATGAATGATATTGCCAATTTGTGCGATTTGGTGGGGGCAGACGTAAGCATGGTGCGAAAAGGAATCGGTACGGATAGCCGCATCGGAAGCAAGTTTTTGAATGCGGGCATTGGCTATGGCGGCTCTTGTTTTCCAAAAGATGTAAAGGCGTTGATTAAGACTGCCGACCAGAACAACTATTCGTTGGAGGTACTAAAATCGGTGGAAACGGTAAATAATCGGCAGAAATTGGTGTTGTTCAATAAGTTAAAAAACTATTTCAACGGGGATTTAAAAGGTAAAACCATTGCTCTTTGGGGATTATCGTACAAACCCAATACGGACGATATGCGGGAGGCACCCTCTTTGGAAATCATTAAAAAGTTGCTCGAATCGGAGTGCAAAGTCCAAGCGTACGACCCGGTTTCGATGGAAGAAACCAAACGCAAAATTGGCAATGTAATCCATTATTGCAACCATAAAAACGATGTCCTGCAAGATGCAGATGCCCTGTTGTTATTGACTGAATGGGCGGATTTCACCGTGTTGGATTTCACTGTTTTGAAACAAAAAATGAAACATCACGTTGTTTTTGACGGGCGAAATATCTACAATTCAACCGAATGGAAACAGCAAGGATTCAACTATTTTGGGATAGGGGTTGCACAGTGAGATTGTAAGATTTTCAACTAAAAAGTGTATCTTTGCAAATTGAATACACAATGTACAAACATGAATAGGATTATAATAGTAAGTGCTTTTCTCTTAGTGAATTATGTTTCTTCTGCTCAGCCGATAACCGAATATTGGAAGAACGGAAAAACACGCAGCGTAGGAGAAAAAATGGATGAAAAGGAAGAGGGCAATTGGATTTATTACCATTCCAATGGGGTAAAATGTGCTGAAGGTCGCTACGAGACGGGAAATAAAGTCGGACAGTGGACTACGTGGTACGAAACGGGAGCAAAACAATCGGTCTATTTTCCCCAAACGGGAAATTTCACTGCTTGGCATCCGGACGGCAGAACGGAAAGTACAGGTTATTTCAAAGAGTATCAGAAAGATAGCACTTGGACATTTTACTACAACAACGGACAAATCAGCAAAATCTGCTACTATATCAACGACCTCATGGAGAGCGATTGCAAGGAATATTATCCCGATGGACAAAAAATGTTTGAAGGTCGGTATCAAAATGGTGAAATACAGGGATTTGCAACTTGGTATTACGAAAATGGAAAAACAGAAATGCAGGGACGTTCCGAAAACGGTTTGCAAGATAGCGTGTGGTCATTCTATTTTGAAAATGGAAAATTGGGCAGTCAGGGTAAATTCGTAAAAGGGAGGCAAGAGGGTGTTTGGACATTTTATTACGAAACAGGCGAAAAATGGCGGCAAGGCTCCTATTCCGATGGAAAGCGGCAAGGCACATGGGTTTGTTGGTATGAAAACGGACAAAAACAACGCGAAGGAAATTTTGTAGATGATAAAGAAGATGGCTTGTGGACACAGTGGTATCTTTCGGGCAAAGCACAGGACGAAGGCTATTTTTGTCAAGGAAAAATGTGCAAAACATGGAAAGGCTGGTTTACGACAGGCATACAGAAATACGAAATAGAGTACGACCGCAATTTGAAAAATGGAAAATATTTGTATTATTGGGATAACGGAAAATTAAGACACAGAGGCAATTACGTAAAAGATGACCGACAAGGTAGTTGGGAAACTTTTTCACAAATCGGTCTGCCCGTTGAGCATGGAAAGTATGTTAAGGATAAAAAATCGGGCGAGTGGACATTTTATAATGAACGCGGGGCAATTCTTCGTAAACAATCGTTTACAAACGATATCTCTGATGGGAAATGGGTTGAGTTCTACCCCAATGGAAAAAAGCACAGTGAAGGAGAATATAAGCAACTTGTAAAAACAGGCACGTGGATTTATTATAAAGAAAATGGAGATGTCCTCCGCAAAATTGCATATAAAAATGGAAAATCCGCAAAAGTATTGATGGAATCTAAGGGCAAGTGAAATTTAACGGCGGAGGTTATTTTTTCACCACTTTGCTCCATTTTCCGTTTAGATGTAAAAGATATATCCCCGGCGGATAGGCTGATAAATTTACCTGACTGCCGAAAAGTTCCTGTAAAACAACACCTTCCATATTGTAAACTTTAATAGCTCCTGCTGTTTCTAAAAAAATGGTATGGGTTGTCGGATTGGGATAAAGCGTTATCATACTGCCGATTGAATTGATTGGCGGGATATTCGTATGATTAGCAATACAATCGCGATAGCGAGGATGAATTTCCATATTGCCGTCCATGATTCCAAAATGCCCTTCCACAGAGTGTCCGCTTTCCTGAACTTTAATCGGCTCATTATAAGCCTCAAAATAGAATGCGGGAACATCGCCGTGCTTTATCCAATCAAGAAAACCGCACAAATAATTTGCCGCTTTTTCTTTTGAAGCCGTTTGTTCGCCTCCTGAGGGAATGGCATAATTGCCGTCGTAATATGGCGTTCCCGTTTCGGAAAGCAGGACAAGTTTTGATAAAAATGCAGCAACACTATTTGTAAAACGCTGCTTCATGGCATCAAGCATTTGATTTTCAGGCACATTATCCCAAGTACCGTTGTATATGTTCACACCGATAAAATCAAGTTTTTCAAAAACAGATGATTCCCACGAAACACTTGCAACATCCACACTGCCAATTGGTATTACTAAATCTTGTTCCAGCAACATTTCGCGTACTGTGTCAATACACGATGCCAGCGTTACTGGATTTACGCCTAAAAGAGACGTTTCGTTTCCTACCGCAATAAGGTCGGGATGCTGCCCTTCTTTTGCTAAAATTTGCTGCAATCCCGCTATTTGTGCCTTGTTATTTGCCGAATCATTGGTAATATATAGCCCAATCATTGTCCGCAAGCCCGCATCTTTGGCTATTTGGTTGATGTATTCCTGACCATTTCTTACCGTACCGAAGGTTCTTATCCATTTTGTCAGCGGCAATACCTTCAACATTCTGTTGCGTGTGTCCGCTTCCGATAATTGGTAACCGAAAGGCTCGCCGTTCAATGCAAGCGAAACATTCAGTCCCCAAAATGGCGTAACCAACGGCTCTTTGGGCAACCACAAAAAAGAATAGACCGAGCCGAACAAACCTGCGTTTTCAACCACCGCTTTAACAAGCAAAGTACCGTCTTCCGATACCGTGAAACTATTGTTGTTGTATATTTTGGCAGAAGAAGACGTTATGGGATGGCTGCCATCTAAAGTATAGTGCATAATGCCCTCGTTTTGACAGGACAACGTAATTTCCGTGCCTGCTGCAACAAATCCGGGCGGAATGCTGCTAACGATTTCCACCTGAGCAACTGCCCGCATGGCAACTATATTTATGCAAAATATCGCTATTGTCGCGATTTGTACGATTTTAGGAATAGGGATTGGGTTCATATATATTTTATTTATGATTAGAATAAACGCAAAAATACCATAAAAATTTTTGATTGTCTCTCTTTTTTGTTGTAGCGGAACTTGGACGTGTTTTATCATTAGTGCCTTTATACTTCGTTAAATTTGTGATAAATGAGGGAGTTATTGCCTCGTTTGCCAAACCTTTAATTAAAAAAACGGTAAAAATGAACAATTATTATTACAAAAAAGAGTTAAAATTCTCAGAGTGGAAAGCGGAAGACTAATACTGCCAGAAAGACCTGAAAGTCTTGCAAGTTTGATAGTTCACTTCCGCTTTTCGTTTCGAGATATATAACATTTTTGCTATGTTGTTTAGTATAAAATTAAAAACTGATTTATCTAAAAGAAAGTTTAACGCAGTGTAACTTGTGCCTACTTAAAAAGAGGCATGAAATATATTGTAAGGTTGTACGTTAATATCAAAAAGGAGTTAATATGTTATTGGGTTTTGGTGGTTTTAAGTTTATGAGAGGTACAAGTTGCAAACTTGCACCAGCGGGGGATTAACTCTGTCAGGGTTTTCAAACCTGACAGGATGAACATCCATTCCAGTTTTAGCATAGCATAAATGGACTTTCTGTGATTTTAACATACGCATTCCACTTGTTTTTGTACGTTATCACGTTTTGCTAATTCCTGCCAAAAACTACTATTTTCCAAACTTTTGTTGAAATAAACATCTAATTCAGGGAAAGTCATATCTTTTGTTTCCTCATATATTTTTGCCTGAATTTTCTCTTTCATCTTTAAACAATCAAATTTCTTCTCCATAATTTATTAATTCTTTTGGGTTTCTAATTTCAAGAGTTTTATAACCATTTTT
>Ga0082212_10008774_pt1 | contig 13143 bp, 10 predicted proteins | sample TergutNt197P3_FD_71548 | JGI IMG/M metagenome (GOLD analysis project Ga0082212, IMG submission 71548) | Neocapritermes taracua P3 segment gut microbial communities from Petit-Saut dam, French Guiana - Nt197 P3 | ecosystem: Host-associated > Arthropoda: Insects > Digestive system > Gut ... | reverse complement strand
TCCCGGCCGTGGCGGCGTATAGCAGAAGCGGCTATGCGGGCAAGACATGGACGTTTTTGTCCAACTGGGAGGGAATCAGCGCGGTTGACATTTATGAAATTACCAAAGATGGCCCGCAGCTGCTCAGTGGCGGCGCGGCGGTATCGGCGCAGCGGACCATTGACTTGACGCTCACGCCGAATCAGGCAATTTTGATTGTGCCCGCGGGGAAAACTGTATAGTCACCAGAGGCTTCACCTTCAGCGATATATCCTTTGCAGCACGAATTCGCAGGCACGGGCGGGCAGTACGCGGCGCAGGAGCATCACGAGCTGATAGGCCGCGCCCACGGTGACGCGCACGGGCGGGTTCCTTTTTTGCGCCAGCCTGAGCGCCGCGCGGGCCGCTTTTTCGGGGGCCGCGCCATTTTGCTCGTCCCGGGCCATGCGCGCCACGGCAGCTTCGCAGTTTTCCGCGTAGGGAGAACCCTCCGGCGCCGCCATGCGCCGCGCCCCGGTGAAGCCGGTCTTCGTGTCGCCCGGCTCGATGAGAGACGCCCGCAGGCCGAACTGCGCGCCCTCCATCCGCAGGGATTCCGCATAGGTATCCAGCGCGTATTTCGTGGCGCTGTAGTGGCTCTGGTAGGGCAGCGGCAGCCGCCCGGCTACGCTGCTCATAATGAGCACCAGGCCGCCGCCCCTCCCGCGCAGCATGGGTGAAAATATGCGGTTGACCCGCAGCACGCCGAAATAATTCACCTCGAACTGGGCGCGCACCGCCTCCTCCGGGGTATCCTCCGCCGCGCCCGCGATGCCCATGCCCGCGCAGTGCAGCAGGATGCCCACCCCGCCCCGGGCCTCGATGAAATCCCTCGCCCGCAGCACCGAGGCCTCGTCGGTGACATCCATCCGGATGTTGATGATAGGCCCCTGCGCCGATTCGTCGCAGCGGCGCGACGCCGCGTAGACCGTAAACCCATTTCGGGCGAACAATTCCGCCGCCGCCAGGCCAATGCCAGACGACGCGCCGGTAATCAGGATGGATTTGCCGTAAGGGCAGCGCATGGGCTCACCGCCTATCAATAGAGATTATCCCACCTGAATCAGCCTCGGGAGGAAGGGCTTGAGTGTCACGGTGCCGTTGAATGTCTCGCCGGAGATCAGGTCGGTCATCGCGCCGCAGTCCCTGCCGCCGATGGAGACCTTCACCGTGCGGTCAACGCCCCACGTGAAACTACACATGTTGATGATGGTTTTGCCGTCATATTCCGTTGCAAACCATTCGGTTTCCGCCACAGGCCTGCCGGTTTTCGTGTCGGTCAGCGCGGCATGGTAGAGCCCCTTCTTGGCCAACACTTTCTGCACCGCCCTCTGCTGGGTGCACTTGATAAACGCCAGCGAGATCCCGAAGATGTTCAGGCTCGGCATCATTTTTGCCGCTTTGACGTAGATGGGCAGGATGTCCAGCGGGCTGCGCATATGGCCGTATTCGTCGAACCAGAGGGAATCCAGGCCGAGGATCACCACGGAACCGCCATTCTTTTGGAATGCTTTGATGGCGGCCAGGTTCGCGTCGGATATACGCGAGGCCTTGGGCAGAATCAGCAGCTTATAGTTACACAGCTTTTCGGCAATGTCGTTTTCCGTGACGAAGTCCACCCGCTGCCCGCTGAGCGAGGCGCACTGGTAGGCGTCGTACATGGTTTCGGTGACGTTCCTATAGTCGAAGATGTGCGAGCTCTTGGAATAAAGTATCGCGACATCCGCCGGGGTGTTCTGCAGCGCGGTGACCTCATAGGAAAGGCGGTTGAGGTCCAGGGCCGTATGCGCCATGGCGACCACAAGGTCCGGCCGCCAGCCCAGGGAGTGGTGATACATGGAACCCCGCTTGCCGTATTGCCAGATCCAGGCCGTGCTCACCCCGCGCCCGTGCACCGCGCCCTGCCAGATGTCGGAGATGAGGAAGGGCACAAATTCCGGGATCAGGCGCTCGTCGTCGTCGATGGTCAGGTGGTCCTCGGAGTTATAGACCGGCGCGTTATTGGCCGAGCGCAGCATGTCGTACCACATGCTCTTGGAGTTGTACTTGACGGGGTCGAAGGCCTGGTCCAGGGGGGCGTTGAAGGAACGGTCCAGGTTGCGCCAGGCGTCGCAGCCGTTCAGCTGGGTATACCCGGCGAATTTTTCATGGTCGGAGCCGCGCAGGAAGACCCTTTCGTCATAGGAGTTTTTCCACTTGCCGGTGGAGTAGTAGTCCATGAGCTTGGTATCGATGGGGATGCCGCCCAGAATCTCGCGGGCCTTGTCCACCATCACCAGGTTGAAGTCGTCCATAACCTTGTCGTTGTAGTCGACAAAGTCCACCATCATGGCCGAGGCCTTCATCGCGGGGAAAGCGATTTCATCGAAGCTCTGATACCTGGTGCACCAGTTTTTGTTCAGCGCGGCGATGTCGTTATTGTAGCGCTCGCGGGCGAATTCGCGCCAGGGGGCAAGGTGGGCCGGGCTCTTCCAGCTGTGGAACACCGGCTCGTTGGTCAGGCTGAGGCTCTTGAAGGACTTGGAGTCCTTCAGCTGCGGCAGGCGGGCCTCCATGAAGTCCGTGATCACCTTCTGCGCGCGCTCGTCCGCGATGTTGAAGTTCATGAAGGCGTGGGGGCCGTTATCCATATAGATGCCATACCTGTTGATGAGCTCGCCGTAAAGATGGTGGGGCGACACCATGGTAGCCACGTAGAAGTTGTCCGCCTCCGCCTTGGCAGCCGTTCCGTCCGGAACTGTGTAGTAATTGACCTTGTAGCCCGCCTCGGCGCTATCGTCCAGTTGGATATAGGGCGGGTTGGCCCAAGCCATATGGCTGTCATAGCCAAAGGCGTTGAACCCGTGCACGCGCCGGCTCTCATTGTAGCCCTGGTCATAGCCGCCGAAGCCGACAAAGATCACAGGGCGGACTTCCTCCACCAGGGTATCGGGCTTGGCGCGGTCGCCCGCTTTCGTGGTGGCCCAGATGCTCTGGCCCCGGATCTCCGTTTCGCTGGTGACGTAGCGGGGCACCCACGCGCTGGTCTTTTCCCCCGCCAGCAGGGCGTCCATGGATTCCATGGCCTCGTTGTAGATGTCCTCCAGGCAGCGGTGGTAGTACTGCGCCTCCTCCAGGTTGAAGGCCTCGACCCACCAGCCGTGTGAGGGGTCCAGGTTGTTCCAGCCTTGGAAATTGCGCATCATCATGCGGTACACGTCATAGGCGGATACGTTGACCATCTCGTAATCCACGGGGATGCCCGCGGCCAGGCAATCGGCGAGCCTGTTTTGCAGCGCCACCCCTTTCGCGTCGATTTCGGCGAAATAGGCCGCGTCGTATGCCGCCAGGGTGGCGGGCGGAGCCGTCACCGGCAGCGCCGCCGTGTACGTTACGAAGTTGAGCGTCAGGAGCGCGCACAGCGCCAGCGCCAAAAATCGTTTCACTAGACCATCTCCTGTCCTTATGCGGATGCCAGGCTGCAGACTTATTTTATCACATCAGGAAGCCCATGTAAACCCATTTGGCATAAAACGCTGTTCGGACTCCCTTTTGCCGCGCTTGACAAGCTGCGATTGAATTTGTATAATACAATTTAATGAAAGCACCATGATGGGAGGCAGGCTCATGAATCAGGCGCTGCTGCGGCATTTTCAAGCGCTTACCGATGATGAGCGAGAGCGTCTGCGCAATGGGGATTCTAAATATCGCCCTCCCCATGTCGTCAACGCGAGCAAATATCTGAAAGCGGGAAAGCAGATCGTATTATCCATGAATGACCGTTTTCACGCGACTTCGGAGCACACCCACGATTTTGTGGAAATGGTTTACGTGTGCACTGGGCATATTACGCATATCATCAACGGTGCCGAGCTCGTCCAGCGGGCCGGCGAACTGTTGATCCTCAACCAACACACGCGGCAGGAAATTCTACCCGCCGGGATGGACGACATTGCCGTTAATTTCATCATTCTGCCGTCATTTTTTGAGCTGACGCTGGGCATGATGGGGGATACGGAGAGTGACCTGCGCACCTTTCTGATTAGCTGCCTAAAAAATGAAGACCAGCTTGGCGGTTACCTGCACTTTCAGGTGGCGGACGTGCTGCCGGTACAAAACCTGGTGGAGAATATGCTGTGGTCGCTTGTCAACAACGTGCCGTACCGGCGCAGCGTCAATCAGTTCACCATGGGGCTGCTGTTTTTGCATCTGCTCAATCATATGGGAAGGGCGCGCCCTGCCTCCAAGCAGGACGAACTGACCTTCCAGATTCTGCAATACTTGGATGAGCATTATGCAAGCGGCACATTGGCCGAGCTGGCGGGAATCCTTGGCTACAACATGAATTGGCTGTCAGGTGAAATCAAACGCCTGACGGGGAGCACTTTTAAGCAGCTGCAGAAAAACAGACGAATATCCCAGGCGAAATTCTTGCTGAGCACGACGCAGCTCCCTGTCATGGATATCGCCAAACAGATGGGTTACAACGATTCAAGTCATTTCTACCGCCTTTTCCAGGAACTGACAGGCTGCTCCCCGAAGCATTACAGAGATGAAAACAAATTGAACTAAGATGAAAAACGGGCGCTATTTCACTGAAATCGCGCTCTTTTTTGTTGGCTATATCAATGCTATAATTATATGAGCTATTCGCTGCCAAGGAGGCGCCTTATGAAACGTCAGCCGTCAAAGCTGCTCCCCTTCCTGCTGGCCGCATTGCTGGCCGGCGTGATGGTCTGGTATTACAGCGTTTATGTCAACTGGCAGCCGAAGCTTTTCCCCTTCGCCGTGGCGGCATCCGCGCTGGTATTCCTGGCGTTGGCGGCCTCAACTGTCTGGCCCGGCCAAGCTACCCCTAAGAAAAAATGCCTGCGCATCTTGGCTTGGGTTCTGGCCTTTATCGGCGTGCAGCAGGGCCTGTCATTCCTGATCAACAACGTCATCTACGCCGCCAGGCGGCCTCGGGCCGCCACACAGGTGGTGTTCCCGCTGCTGGCGCTGATGGTGGCGGCGCTACTGATCAAGCCCTTCCGGTCCCTCTCCCGCAAGGTGAGGTGGACTTCGGTTATTTCTGTTTTGGTGGCGCTGTGTATTGGGGCCGCCGCCTGGGCCATACCGGCGAATATACCCCTGAAGGGCTTCGCGCCCGCCCCGGAACCCGCGCCTGCCGTGATTGAAAAAACGCGCTCCATCGCCGATTACGAAATCGTCTACGAGCCGGGCGCATCGGAGACCGTGGTCGCCGCCGCGAACATCCTGGCCGACACCCTCAGCCAAATCACCGGCCTGGATTACACGGCGGCGCAGGCGGCCCTCTCCGGGGAAAAGCAAATTATTGTGGGCAGCCTCAGCGGCGTGGATAGATATGCCATCCAATCCGATGAGGATAATATTCTTATCCGGGGTGGCCGGCGGGGCGTGCTCTACGGCGTATATCGTTTCCTTGAGGAATACTTCGATTGCCGTTGGTACACAAGCGAGCTGGCGGTGATCCCGCAAGGCCCGGCGGAGATCGCCGAAGTGAAGGAAGAGCAGTACACCCCGCCCCTGGAATTCCGCGAGATGGACTGGATCAGCCGTTCCGACCCGGTCTACAGCGTGGCCAACGGCCTGAACGGCAACAGCTACCGCGCGCTGCCGGAGGAGCTGGGCGGCACCTTTGGCTATAACGGCCCCATGTGCCACTCCATCATCAACAATTTCCTGCGGCCCGATGAATTCTTCGAAGGCCACCCGGATTGGTATGCCTGGCGGGACGACAAGCAGGCCCGCGTGCCCCGGCAGCTCTGCCTGACCAATCCCGAGGTTCTGGCCGAGATGATCCGCGAGGTGCGCGCGCAGCTGGAACGCGGCAATGGGCAGCCCATCGTCACCGTCACGCAGGACGACAACGGGGACTATTGCCAGTGCGATAACTGCAGGGCGGTGGACGAGGAGGAGGGCTCCCAGGCGGGCACGATGCTGCGCTTTGTCAACGCCATCGCGGACGACATCAAGGACGACTACCCCCATGTGGCCATCGATACCTTCGCGTATCAGTACACCCGCACGCCGCCGAAAATCACCAGGCCCCGCGACAACGTGATTGTGCGCTTGTGCTCCATCGAATGCTGCTTCGCCCATCCCCTGGACGACCCCGATTGCCCCAACAACACAAAATTCGCCGAGGACATCCAAACCTGGAGCGAAATCTGCGGCAGGCTCTACATCTGGGACTACAACACCAATTTCCGGCACTACAACTGCATATACCCGAATTTCCAGGTGCTGCAGCGGAACATCCAGTTTTTTGTGGAGAACAACGTCAAGGGTATCTATGAGGAGGGGAATTACCAGTCCGCCGAATGCAACAGCGAATTCGGCCAGCTGCGCGGCTACCTGATTTCGCGCCTGCTGTGGGACCCCGACATCGACTTCGACGCCGAGATGGACGGCTTCCTCAAGGCGTATTACGGCGGCGGCTGGCAGTACATGCGGGAATTTATCGGCCTGATGTCCCGCAGCACGGGTAAGCCGGCCCTGTTCGGGCTGAAGCACCGCAAGCTGAGCATCGGCCTTTGGCCCGACGACAAGGCCCTGCTGGATCTGAAGCCCAGCCAGGTCCGCTATGCCGACAAGCTCTGGACAAAGGCCATCGAGCTGGCCGGAGATGAAACCTGCGAGCGGAACGTGCTGCGCTCCCAGCTGAGCTGGCGCTTCTGGAAGGGCTGCAACAAGGCGGCGGAATTCAGCCGCTGGCAGTGGCCTGGAAAATGGCTGGCGGCCAACGAGGCGCTTTATAATGACTTCAGGGCTTTCGGCGTCACCCGTTACAGCGAGGGCATGCTCCTCCTGAAGGAGCCGCCCCGCAGCTGGTGGGGGACGCCGGAGGGCTGGCAGGAGCAAAGCGCATGAGGAGAAAGCTGTTTTGAAGAAAACCCTGTTCGTGCTCGGCGACAGCATTTCGATGCACTACGGGCCGTATCTGGAAGCGCTGTGCGGCGGCGTATTCTGTTATGGCAGAAAAGAGGGCAACGGCGGCGACAGCGATATGGTCAGGACGTTCGCCGAGGAGCAGGCGGCAAGCGGCCAGATCGACTATGATCTCGTGTTGCTCAACTGCGGCCTGCACGACATCAAAACGCGCGATGGCCGCCGCCAGGTGGAGCTGCCCCAATACCGCGAAAACCTGCGGGCTGTACTGGCTATTTTTCAAGAAAAGCAAGTGCGCGTCCTATGGGTCAGGACGACGCCCGTATTCGATGAAATCCACAACAGCAGGACGACAGAAATCTGCCGGTATGCCGCAGACCTGGAATGCTACAACCGGGCGGCGGATGAAATCATGGCGGAAAACCAGATTGAAATGATCGATCTGTATGGTTTCACGCTGCCGTTCTTGCCGGATGGCTATTGCGATCATGTCCATTTTAAGAGACAAATCCGGGAAGCCCAGGCGGCGTTCATTTTTAAGGAGGTATACCGCCATGCTGCAAAGTAATTCCCACCCCCGCCGCTTTGCCCACCGCGGGGTTGCCCAGGCCGCGCCGGAGAATACCCTGGGCGCGTTTGAGGCCGCCGCCGCCCTGGGGCTGGAGGGAATCGAGCTGGACCTGCGCCTTTCCCGGGACGGCGTGCCGGTGGTCATCCACGACGCGAACCTGACCCGTTTGACCTGCGGCCATCCATCCAGACACAGCAACGCCCGGGTGGCGGAGCTGGATTGGGAGGCGCTTTCACAGATCGAGATCCCCTACGCCAACCACACCCTGGATGAGGAGCCCCCGGGCGGCGCGGAAAACGAGTTCCTCGCCCTGCTGCCCGGCCGGTTTCTGGGGCAGGAGTTCAATCATGACTATGTCAGCGCCTACGAGAAGGAGCCGCGCATGGCGGGGCTCATGCGCCTGTCGGACTTCCTGGACTGGTTCGCGGACAATGCCCCGGCGTCCATGGAGGCAGAGCTTGAAATTTGCGCCGACGGCCTGGCCAAACCCGTCTTCGGGCTGCTGGACGGCCACAGGGCCTGCCCGCGCTGCATCGTGTTCTCCGGCCATCCGGGGCAGATCGCCGAGATGCAGCTGCTCGCCGCGCGGGAAGGCAAGCCCGCCGGGCTGCGCCTGGGGGCCAACCTGCGCCAGGTGACGCCGGACGTCCTGGAGGACATGGAGAGCATGGACCTGTTCGAGATTGGCCTGAACCCCGGGCGCTTTACGCTTGATGACATACATCAACTGGAGCAGCTTGGCATCGTCGCTCTGGCCAATCTGATGGACACCCCGGACTGGTGGGCGCAGCTTGCGTCGATGGGCTGCTACGGGTTCAAGACGAACTACGCGAGTGCATACAGCCGGTTTGCGGACATAAAATAGCATCTCCGGCTTGCTATTTTATGTCCGCCGTGCTATACTGATTTTCACACCATCATTATGCTTTTGAGGAGGGAACCCCATGGAAAAAATTCGCGCGGCATTCGTCGGCACGGGCGGGCGCTCGTGGACACACATCGACAGGCTCAAGGACTTCGACGACGTGGAGCTGGCCGGCTTCATGGACGTCATCCCCGAACGGGCGCAGGAGAAACAGGCGCGCACCGGCCAGGGGGCGGCCTACGGGAACTACATCGAGATGCTCGACAGCGCAAAGCCGGACGTCCTGTACGTCTGCGTGCCGCCGGGCGAGCACGGCGGCATCGAGCGCGAGGCCATCGCCCGGGGCATCCACCTGTTCGTCGAGAAGCCCATGGCCCTCTCCATGGAGCTGGCCGAGGAAATCAACGAATCGGCCAAGGCGAAGGGACTCGTCACCTGCATCGGCTTCCAGGACCGCTACCTGGACCTGGTGGCCCAGGCCCGGGAATGGATGTCGGGCCGCAAGGTCGGCCTGGTGGACGGCGCGTGGGTGGGCGGCCTGCCCGGCCCGCCCTGGTATCCGAAGTACGCCACCTGCGGCGGCCAGCTGCTGGAGCAGAACATCCATATCTTCGACATGCTCCGCTTCCTCTTCGGCGAGCCCGCCAGCGTCTACTGCGCCGGGGGCCGCGGGATCATCGAGATGGAGGGCTACGACCTGCACGACTACTCTTCGGCAGTGATCACCATGGAGAGCGGCGTGGTGGCCACGCTGTTTTCGGGCTGCTACCTGGGCGAGGGCGCGCCCGGCTACCTCAACGGCATGAACATTTACTGCGCAGATCGGACCATCCGTTACAAGCTGCGCGACAAGGTCACTCTTGAGACAAAGACCGAGAACATCACCTACTGGAAACGCGCCGCCGACTGGCAGACCACTATGAACCGCACATTTATCGACGCGGTGAAGACCGGCGACACCTCGGCCATTCTTTCCCCCTATGAGGACGCGCTGAAGACCCTGAAGCTCTGCCTGGCCTGCAATGAGTCCATAGTGACAGGGAAGGTTGTGACGTTATGCTGACATCCCTGTTCGAGCCCTTCCGGGCAATCCTCGCGTTTTTCGAGAGCATCGCGCTGTTCCTCGGCGCACTGTTCGGGGCGGGGCAGGCGCTGCCCGTTATCGGCGACTACCCGGCACAGCTCAACCGTATGGGGATTTACGACAACAGGGCGCAGGACGCCCTGCCGCAGACCGCCATGCACAACATCGTGATAGAACATTTCTCGAAAGAGCGCACGGACGGCAAGAGCCCCAAGTGCCTGATCATCGGCTATGACGGCGCGCGGGCCGACGCCCTGATCAACACGAAAGACGACCCCGCCAGCGCCGCGCAGGCCGTCAGGGCGGACGGCGGCAAAATCTATAACATGCACTGCGGCGGTGATTTCCCGCGCCTGCAGAAGACCTCCACCTGCCCCGGCTGGACGACCCTGCTCACCGGCCACTGGGCGAAGGAGCCCGGCGGCACGGGCCATGGAATCACCGACAACGGCATCGTCAAGGCCCCGGACGCGCCGAAGCTGCTGTTCGACAACCTGTTCGACCGGGACCTCATCGGGCAGGCCGCCTTCGTGGTGGCCTGGGACGAGTATTGGGCATACCCCGGCGCGGTCTGGTATCACGACAAGGTCTACGCCGATGAAAAGGGCTTTAACATCCGCTGGCTGAACCAGGCCTATGAGGGCGACGGCGCGCTGTGCGCGGCAGGGCTGGAGCAGCTGCGCGATCCCGCCAACGACATCGTCATGGTCACTCTGGACGCCTGCGACTACGCGGGGCACGGCGACGGCTTCGGAAACTACAACCCGAAATATATCGAGGCCTTCGTGGCCTCCGAGCACTACGGCTATGAGCTGATCCAGGCCGTGAAGGCACGGCCGACCTACACGGCCGAGGACTGGCTGATCATCGTCACCACGGACCACGGCGGCTGGCGGCTGGGGCACGGCTCGCAGTTTTCCGTGGAGCGGCAGACCTTCATGGCCGTCAACAAAGACTTGGGGTTTTAAATGTCATGAATTTAAGTTTTGTCAGATCAATATTCAGACGAGTGCGATATCGTCTGTTCAGAAGGAGGAAATGCATGTTTACACTATCCTGTTCGGGCGGCTGGGTCCCCGGCACCTACGCCGAAAAAATCCGCGCCGCCGCCGCGCTGGGCTGGAAGGCCATCGAGCCCCTGTCCTGGTTTGGGGAGGACCTGGAGGCCGCCCGCGCCGCCTCCGACGAGACCGGCTGCTACATCTCCGGCATCATCGTGCAGTCGGCGGACAAGGCCGTGATGGAGCTTATGAAGTGGACCCACGGCATTGTCTACGAGGACGCCAGGGATGCCTTTGTGCAGGCGATGAAAGAGACCGTCGTCGCCGCGCAGGCCATAGGCTGCAAGAATATCGTCGTAACGACAGGCAACGAGCGCGGCGACGTGCCCCGCGATGTCCAGCACGCCAACGTGGTCGCCGCCCTGAAAGCCGCGCTGCCCGTCATCAAGGGCACGGGCATTCAGCTGGTGCTCGAGCCCCTGAACGTGCTGGTCAACCACAAGGGCTACTACCTGAGCACCTCCGAGGAGGGCGTGCAAATCGTGCGGGAGGTGGGCTCTCCCCAGGTGCGCCTGCTCTACGACATCTACCACCAGCAGATCACCGAGGGCAACCTCATCGACAACATCCGGCGCTACATCGGCGACATCGGGCATTTCCATGTGGGCGACGTGCCCGGCCGCAAGGAGCCCGGCACAGGCGAGATCAACTACAAAAATGTCTTCAAGGCCATCGCGGAGACGGGCTACGGAGGCTATGTTGTCTTTGAATGCGGCGCGACCGAGCCAGTGGAGGTTGTGACGGAAAAGATGTTCGCGCTGCTGCCGGCGTAACCAACAGTAAATATAGGAGGGACATCATGAAAAAAGCAGTATCTGTCCTTCTCGCCCTGGTGCTGGCGCTGGGCCTGCTTGCCCTCGCGCCTGTCGCGGCAAGCGCGGCGGATATCGCCACACCCATGATCGCGGCAAAATATTACCATTCCCTCGCGCTGAAAAGCGACGGCACGGTCTGGGCCTGGGGACAGAACACCTACGGCCAGGTGGGCGACGGAACCACCACGAACAAACGCACTCCGGTGCAGGTGTCCGGCCTGAACGGCGTGACCGCCGTCGCGGCGGGAGAATATCATTCCCTTGCGCTGAAGAGCGACGGCACGGTCTGGGCCTGGGGGGAGAATGGCCACGGCCAGCTGGGTGACGGCACGACCACAGACAGCGGCGCCCCCGTGCAGGTGAAAGGCGCGGGCGGCGCGGGGTCTTTAAGCGGCGTGGCCGTTATCGCGTCGGGAGGGCACGGGCATTCCCTCGCGCTGAAAAGCGACGGTACAGTCTGGGCCTGGGGGTATAACTATGCCGGCCAGCTGGGAGACGGCACCACCACGGACAGCAGCACCCCTGTGCAGGTTTTAGGGGCGGGCGGCGAGGGCTTTCTGAGCGGCGTGACCGCCATCTCGACAGGGCGCGGGCATTCCCTGGCGCTGAAAAACGACGGCACGGTCTGGACCTGGGGGTACAATGCCGGATATGAGCTGGGCCGCGTCACCGCAACCTCCTCCAACAACTTCACACCCATGCAGGCGGGCGGGACGCTGAACCTGGGCGTGACGACCCCCGTCACCTTCACGGCGGCGCAGGTGGGCGGCGCCAGCGGCACGGCAAATTCCACCGGCATCCAGCTGACGTTCAGCAAAGCTGTCAGCGGCCTGGCGGCGGAGAATATCACCATCTTCAACAGCGACGGCGCGGTCACGAAGGGCACGCTTTCCGGCTCCGGCACGTCATGGATCATCGGCCTTTCGAGCGTGGATAAGCAGGGCGGCGTCACCGTGCGCATAGGCAACTTCAGCACGTTCAGCGTGACCACCACAGCGCAGACCGTGATGGTATACAAGGGCAGCGGCGGCACCGCGCCTGTCGCCCCCACCATCACGACAGCCTCCCTGCCGGGCGGCACCGTGGGGACGGCATACAGCCAAACCCTCGCGGCAACGGGCGACGCCACAATCACATGGAGTCTTGACAGCGGCTCCCTGCCGGGCGGCCTGAGCCTTTCCACCGCAGGCGCGATTTCGGGAACACCTACGGCAGCTGGCACCTTCAATTTCACCGTCAAGGCCAACAACAGCGCGGGCAGCAATACAAAGGCGCTGTCCATCGTTGTCGCCGCCGTGCCGGCTACCGCTCCTACCATCACAACAGCCTCCCTGCCGGGCGGCACCGTGGGGACAGCATATAGCCAGGCCCTCGCGGCAACGGGCAGCGCCCCGATTACGTGGAGCGTTGACAGTGGTTCCTTGCCGGGCGGCCTGAGCCTTTCCACTGCTGGCGTGATTACGGGAACGCCCACGACAGCTGGCACCTTCAATTTCACCGTCAAGGCAACCAACAGCGCGGGCAGCGACACGAAGACGTTCTCCATCGAGATCTCCGCCAAGCCGCCAAAGGGCACCATCTTCGGCACGAGCTTTGAAGCGACCTTCTTCAACTGGATTTTGTTCTTCATTCTCTTCGGCTGGATCTGGATGTGGTTCTTCTAAGTCTTTAGGCACCCGGCAAAATGCAAATGCGATAGGCGCCCATGCAATCGTGTGGGCGCCTTAAATGTCTCTGTACCACTAAATTTGCCACTTTGCAAACCTAAATTTCTCAAAAACTGTAAACCGCTCGCCCTGTCCCGGAAACAGGGTTTTAATATTTGTTTTTCGCTTGAT
>Ga0082212_10008773_pt1 | contig 13143 bp, 9 predicted proteins | sample TergutNt197P3_FD_71548 | JGI IMG/M metagenome (GOLD analysis project Ga0082212, IMG submission 71548) | Neocapritermes taracua P3 segment gut microbial communities from Petit-Saut dam, French Guiana - Nt197 P3 | ecosystem: Host-associated > Arthropoda: Insects > Digestive system > Gut ... | reverse complement strand
TTTCCAATGAAAATGTATAATTAACCAGTATTGGAGATGCTGGTTTATGAAAAGAATTGCGCTGGAAACACTCAGAAAATGGAAAACCAGGCCTGGCCATAAGCCCATAATAATTAATGGGGCGCGTCAGGTTGGCAAAACCTGGCTTATGAAGGAATTTGGCCGCGCGGAATATAAAAAAACCGCTTATATAATGTTTGAGAAAAACCTCCGTATGCAGGAATTATTCGCGGGCGACATGGATGTCCGCCGGATTCTGACAGGGCTGGAACTAGAAACGGGCGAAAAAATCAACCCAAAAGATACATTGATTGTCTTTGACGAAATTCAGGAATGTCCGGCTGCCCTAACTTCACTTAAATACTTTAACGAAAACGCCCCCGAGTCCGATATTGCCGCCGCCGGCAGCCTGCTTGGCGTCAGCCTGCACCCGGGAATTTCGTTCCCTGTCGGCAAAGTGGAATTTATGCGTCTGTACCCCCTGTGTTTTTCGGAATTTTTGCTGGCAATGGGCGAAGAACAGTTAAAAGCCCTGCTGGACACGTGCGACTGGGAATTGATAAGGGTTTTTAAAGACAAATTTACCTCTTACCTGAAAATGTATTTTTATATTGGAGGTATGCCGGAAGTTGTTTCGGAGTTTTCCACAGGGAATGATTTCAATGCGGCGCGTCAAATTCAACAGCGCATTTTGGATGCCTATGAGCGGGATTTTTCCAAACATATCCCGACCGGCCATATCCAAAAAGTGCGGCAGTTGTGGGCGTCCATACCTTCGCAGCTTGCCAAAGAAAACAAAAAATTTGTATTCAAAGAAGTGCAGAAAGGGGCAACGGTATCTACATTTGAAACGGCGCTTAACTGGCTTGAAAGCTGTGGGTTGATACACAAGATTAACAGGTTGTCCAAAGCCGTCCAACCGATAAAAGGATACGAAAACACAGGCGCTTTTAAACTGTTCCTTTGCGACGTCGGCCTTTTATCGGCCATGGCCGCGCTGGACGCAAAAATAATTCTGGATGGTTCCGCCCTGTTCACGGAATTTAAAGGCGCTCTAACCGAACAATACGTTTGCCAGGAAATGAAGTGGTTTAACAATGCCGAAATCGCCTATTGGACCAACGAAGGGGCAACCGCAGAAATAGATTTTGTGGTACAGCTTGGCAGCGCCATTATTCCTGTAGAGGTAAAAGCCGCAACAAACCTGAAGGCAAAAAGTTTAATGGTGTACCGCGAAAAATTCCATCCGAAAATAGAAGTCCGCACTTCCCTGGCAGATTATAAAAAAACGGAAAACCTCCTTGATATTCCGCTCTATGCTCTGGGAAGGTTACCAAACATTACATAACACAAAAACGGGAACTTCCAAAAACCCTATTAGGTATTTTGAGGTTTTTAAAACTTACCGGTACAAATTCTCCAGTAAAGCAGTCGCGTGCCGCTTGACTATGGGGGGAAAGTCCAGGGCGGTAAAGGCACGCAAGAGGCGTACACCGGCATCTGCCAGTGGCGGGCCGGAAAAACGCGCCAAATCCCTTGTTGCTGTGGCGGCGGCCATAAGTGCACCCGGATCCATGGCGGGATTGTCCGGGGACATAAGGTAAGTAAATGCCCGGACTGCATCTCCAGATGGATCTACCCCAATACGGCCCAATGCTTCGCAGCAGGCTTTTAATATTTCAGGATCTTCGTAGGTGCCTGCAGCAGCGCCGGTTGTAAACTTATGGGCAAAAAGATTAGCCAAAAACGGAACCGTTTCACGCGAGCCTAAATAACCAAGCTGCCGGATATAGTTTGCGCGTTCAAGAATCTGCACCTGAGGCCGGAACGGTGAATAGGTGGGGGCCAGCGAAATACTGGCCACTTCCATCAGATAACCTACATATTCGGGTTCTTTCTCGCCAATTTCACCGGACCTGATTGCAGCGGCAATTTCATCATACATGGATTTAATAACGGCTGGATCAAAGCGGGTAGGCACATTAGCCCAGGTCGAAGGAGGCGGATGCCCCAGACCATACGTTCCTTCCGGGTTTGGCCCGTACATGGAACGCGGTACATTCCTTCTGCGTTCTTCGACACGGTAAGCGTGAAGAAAGTGATCGGTACCGACAGAATAAAGATAACCTTCATCGCTGAATGCAGGGATTGCCGCTGCTCCGGTAATACGGAGTATCCACAAACGCCGTCCATCGGATTCCCTGAACCCGGTAACACCTTTTACAGAAAGCGCATACACTCCCCGGTCGTCAAACTGTATACCCGCCCAATATGGTTCCAGGTTTCCGCCCCCGCGCTCGGCAGCAGTTTCATGGGAATTTTCTGTCCATACAGCCTTCCCATCAGGAGTGGAAAGGATCTGGACACGGCCGTCACGAAGGACTACCGCAACCTTGTCCCCATAACCTGCTGCAGCTGCCGGAGTTTGAGAAAGAGCCGGCAGGGATTGGCTTACTAATTTATTGGTATTATCCCGGTATACCCTGTCCAGGGCGCCATTGGCATAAAAAAGGAAAAATGAATCTTTTCCTTCCAAAAGCTGGAGGGGAACAATGTGAAGTGGTTTTGAATTAAGCTGAAATTGTTCAACAACGCTAAAGTGGTTTACCAGTGTAAATTTATTGTTATCCAGCACCATGGCAAGTCCGCCCCTGTGATCCAATACCGGTTTTACAAAAACCGGACTTTCCAAATCTTTGGACCAAAGGGAATAACCGGATGCAGTGCGGCAGTATAATTTTGATCCACAGGGAATAAAGAGCCTATCATCCCATCCTACGACAATGGGAGCTGTAATGGGCGTCCCCAGATTCAGTTTCCATAATTCCCTGCCGACCCGGTTTATGGCTATTACTGTTCCGCCAACGGTACAGACATAGGTAGTACCTTCCTGGGATCTGGTGGAAAAGGGAGTAAGTCTTTCTATACTATGGTAAGTCCAAAGCCAATTCCCGAAACGGCTATATGATTTAACATCCCCCTCTTCCAGGACTACCACTGCAGATTCTGCCTGAAGAGTAGGAAGGCCGGCTACAGTTCCCTTAAGATCCTGTTCCCAGGCCGGATTGGCACTTACCGGCGGTTCAGGCTGGGCATAAAGGAAAAGTGTAATAACTGTAAATAACAGTACAAAACTGATCTTGGCTTTCATGACATATAATATAACAATATATTCCGGTACTCTGCAATTGTTTCTGCGTGGACTATTTTATCGCGTAGCGCCGCTCCGCCGCTTATACCTGGCGTGTGCATAACACCCTTTGTATACGCACAAAACTGTTTTCTCATTTCCAGGCAGGCACGCTTTTCTCCTAAATCTCCGGCAAGCATTTCCAGATGCTGCAGTGCAATGCCCAGCCTTTCCGCCGCACCAGGAACTGTCCATGTTCCGGTTAACAAGAATGCTTTTGTTGTTTGAAAAATAAAAGGATTCCCCATAGCGCCCCGGGCAAACATCACCGCAGCACAGCCGGTTTCGGTAAACATGCGCCGGGCATCTTCCGGTGTGTAAAGATCGCCGGAACCGGCAACAGGAACCGGAAGTACAGCAGCCAGATCCGCTATAAAAGACCAGTCGCTTTTACCGCTATAGCCCTGGGAACGTGTCCGGGGGTGAAGGCTTACCATGGCTGCACCGGCCTCTACGGCTATACGGGCACATTCGCGGAAATTTTTAGAACTGTTGTCCCAGCCGGATCGTATTTTTGCCGTTACCGGGATGTTTCCCAAATGCTCTTTACTGGAATTAACCATGGCTTCAATTATCCGGCCAAGCAGGGGAGGGTCTTTCATTAATGCAGATCCTGATCCGGTTTTAATAACTTTGGGTACAGGGCAGCCGGCATTCAGGTCTATTGCATCGGGTTTAAGGGGAGCAAGGAGTGCACATGCCCTGCCTATAACCTCCGGCTTTGCGCCAAAAAGCTGGACGGCATAGCGTTTTTCCTTTAACCCGCGTTTTACAAGTACAGCCCCGGACATTTTATTCTCAGCATAACCGGCACATGATCCACCCAGGCCATAATATTGAGGGTTACGGGTAAGCGCTTCTGCAGAAATCAATTCGGTAAAAGAAAAATCTGCACCCATTCCTGCACAGATTGAACGATAAGCCCTGTCTGTATAGCCGGCTACAGGAGCCAGGAAAAGATTGCCCGGCAGTTCCAGTGAGCCAATTGTTACAGGGCAGTATACAGCAATGTCGTTCACTGTCCCCTATTCACTAACTATTAATTATTGGGAAGGCCAAAGAATCCATTGGCATTTTCCCAAAGTTGTGCGGCTAATTCTTCCTCGTCCATTTCCAGCATTTCTGCCATAAACCTGGCTGTAAGCGGCAGGTATTTTGGCATATTCCGTTTACCCCGGTAATCTGCAGGAACCATAAAAGGACTCTCAGATTCAATAAGTATACGATCCAGGGGAAGCACTTCCAGGGTTTCGTGAAGGTTCCGTGCATTCCTATAGGTCAAGTTCCCGGCAAATGAAAAAAACAGGTTAAGGTTTAAGGCTTTTTTTGCATATTCAGCATCTTCCGAATAGCAATGGAGTATGCCGCCTTTTGGGGGCAGTCTGTCTTTTAATATATCCAGCACATCATGGCCTGCATCCCTGTTGTGAATAATTACAGGCATATTAAGTTTGGCGGCTAGATCCAGCTGAGTAATAAACAACTCGATTTGAGAGTTTTTATTCCCGAACTTCCGGTAATAATCCAGGCCTATCTCTCCTATTGCAACAACCCGGGGAAGCTGAATACTCTGTTCAATGGTTTGAAGCCAGTCCCTTCCCGGATTTTGAACTTCCGAAGGGGAAACACCTACAGCATGATACACATTGTCAGCAGATTTAAGGTTCTCATAGACCGAAATAAAGTCATGAAGGCTGTTACAAATTGATACCAGACGGGTAACCTGAGCCTGACGGGCTTCCTGAATAACAATAAGCTGTTCGATAGGGTCATCAACAATGAGCCCTATATGGGCGTGAGTATCGAAATACTGCATGATTATGTCCAATAATTATATTTGAATTTTTCCAGGATTTAGCCCTGGTTGTATGCATTTCCCTTTATAATATTCTAATAATATCACAGGAAAACAGGTCTGTCAAGGTATATTTTGTAATTATTTTTTAACAACCTAATAGATGATATATCGTCTAATAATTGCTGATAAAAGTCATATTCCTTTTTTTTATAAAACTACTATTGGCTATAAAAACCGATAAAAAATAATATCCAAAAATTAAAATTTCTTGCTGGAGCATATACTATGATACGCATTGTTATTATTGATAGTCAGGAATCGAATCGCAGCTATCTTTGTGAGTATCTGTCAAATGAAAAAGATTTTGATATTGTCGGCTCAGGGGGCGATGGTTATGAGGCTGTAAAGCTGGTTGATCAGCATAGGCCGGATATAGTTCTGATGGATATGAACCTTTCTCTGGGTGATGGAATAAAAACTGCCTCATTAATTAAATACCGTTCTCCTCAAACTTCGGTAATTATCAGGGGGGATGGTAAAGAAAGAAGGGTTTTTTCATGTTTCTTTAACGGAATTTCCGGGTTTATCACCAACCAGGCAAACAGTATGCTCTTGTGTCATGCTATTAGGGCTGTGTACTACGGCGGAAGCCTTGTTTCTCCTGAATTCATAGTCAAAATCAGATCAATAGCTGTAAATTTGGCAGGAAATATATTAAAGTCCAGAGGCGATCTTAGATTGTCTCCGTCAGGAACAGGGAAAATAAATAAAAAAAAGCATTCTGTTGATGATGCGGCAGAACTGCCGCAAACCATCTCTCTCTCGGAAATACAAATAATGAGGTATGTTGGTCAGGGCTATACCAATAAAGAAATTGCTGAAAAACTTTCTTTAACTGAAGGAACTGTCCGTAATTATGTTTCTTCGGTATTGCAAAAAACAGGTTTTCGGGACAGAACCCAGGTTGCTATTTATGCAGTTAAGGCCGGGCTGTAAAGTGAAATTTTTCCAAACCTTAATGAAAAGAGCTTTAAAAATGGTTCAATTACTTTATTGCGTCAATAATTTCCCGTACAACCCGGTCAGCATCAGCATAATCGGCCTGACAGGTACCAACCTGGACATGACCGCCGCCGCCATACCCTAAAAGTATGCTCCCCACATTAACATGAGCAGTTTGATTAATAATGCTGTAGCCCACGGTTATGGCAACATTTTGCTTGTTTTTACCGTCAATAATCCAGACAGAAATATTTTGTTCCGGGTACATTGTATAGATAAAAAAACGGTTACCCGAATAGATTGTCTCCACTCCGCGGAGATCCATCACTATGGCATTACCTTCGGTTTTAGCGTATTTATTAATCATCTCTTTAAAAGATTCTGTCTGTTCCTGGTATATTTCAATCCGCTCTTTTACATCGCTCATGGCAAGAATTTCATCTATGGATTTATCAACACAGGCTTTTGCCAGTATCTTCATTAAATCATAATTACTGACGGTAAAATTCCTGAAACGGCCCAGCCCGGTCCTGGGATCCATAATAAAGCCCAGGAGTATCCAGCCAGTAGGGTTTAACACTTCTTCCCTGGAAAGGTCCCCTGAATCGACCTTATCCACATATTTAAGCATTTCATCAAAATGAGCTAACTTGCTTTTTCCATCATAGTATTCATAAATTACCCTGGCACAACTGGGGGCAATCCGGGAAACACCTTCAAAATATGCATCTTGTCCCAGCCGTTCTGTCTCGCTGTAATGGTGGTCAAACCACAGCTTACACCCTTTAACATAGGGAATATTCGCTAAAATATCATCAGAAGTAGCTTCTACAAGACCATCCTGTATATCCTTCGGGTGTACAAATTTATAATCGTCTATAATCCCCAGATATTCGAGTATAGCTCCACAAGCAAGACCGTCAAAATCTGACCTGGTTAAAAGTCTCATTTTTACCTCCGCATATCGTTACACCTTAGTATACACCAATATAAGGTATTTGGTATATTAAATCATGAATATTATTAAAAGAGTATCCAAATCCGCTGATTTTTTAAATAAAATAACAAAAAATAGAAAAATATTTTGGATACTCATCGTTTTTCTTGCTTTTATTACTGGTAATGTTTCTGCAGACAATTCACCGCTTTTTGTACTGCCGGCAGCATCTTTTTACGGGAGTCTGGGCAGCCCCAATGACCCTCTCCCTGTCAAAGCAGCGATGCGGACAGGTACCCTGGAAAATGGTTTACGTTACTATATACTGGAAAACTCCCTTCCTGCAGGCCGGGCATACCTAACCCTGGCAGTTAATGCAGGGTCTATTCTGGAAAATGACGATGAACAAGGCCTGGCCCATTTTGTCGAACACATGGCTTTTAACGGTACCGCACGTTTCCCCGGAGCAGAACTGGTTAATTACCTGCGTTCGCTTGGTATGCGTTTTGGCCCGGAGGTAAATGCATATACCGGTTTTGAAGAAACAGTTTATGGCATTGAAACTCCTGTTGAACAGGATGAAAACGGGATAAAACGGATACCGGAACGCGCCCTTGCCATTATAGACGACTGGACCTGGTCTGTTACATTTAATCCCGATGATGTAGACAAAGAACGCTCTGTCATTTTGGAAGAATACCGTACCCGTCTTGGTGCCATGGAAAGGGTAAGACGGCAAATACTGCCGCTTATCTTCCGCGGTTCCCGCTTTGCTGAAAGGCTCCCGATTGGGCTGCCGGAAATAATTCAAAATGCTCCGGCAGAAAGACTTACCGGTTTTTATCAACGCTGGTACAGACCGGATAACATGGCGGTAATTCTGGTTGGCGATTTTGACGGGGAAGTTCTGGAAAGGGAATTAACCAGCCATTTTACCGCCCCTGCCCCTGCTGCCCCCACTTCCCGGCCGTCTTTTGAGCTGCCCGATCCGCAAAAAGGGATCATTACATCAGCTGTGGTTACCGACGATGAACTGCCTGGTGCTACGGTATATCTCTACTTTAAACGAAGCCCTCAGGCCAGGGAAACAACCTTAAAAGCATACAGGGAACTATTAATCGATTACCTTATAGAAATAATGCTGAATTTCCGCTATAACGAAAAAATTTCCACCGGAGACACTCCCTATATGGCAGCCGGTTCCTGGAACAGCCGTTATGGACAGAAATCGCGTTACTATATTATGGCAGCCAATGCCAAAACCGGACGTAACAGTGAAACACTGGAAGCGCTTCTTGTGGAAAAAGAGCGCCTTATCCAATACGGTTTTACCCAGTCAGAGATGGAAAGGGCAAAGGCTGCGCTTCTTTCCGATTTGGAAAGAATAGTGGCAGAGAAAGACAGGCGTGATTCGGAGCGTTATATAAAAGAATTAACCGCCGACTTTTTGCGGGAACAACCTGCCCTGGATCCTGAATGGGAATTTGATGCCGTAGGGCAGCTCCTTCCCGGCATTGGGCTTGGAACCATTAATTCCACCATACAATTGTATTATGCCGATGATGATTTACTGGCAATAATAACTGCCCCGCAAGCCGAAGCGGCAGAACTTCCCAATGAACAAACCATAATAAGCATTGTCAGCAAAAGCCGCAGTGCTGATATAACACCGCCGAAAGAAAGGGTTATTGTATCAAGCATTATAGGTGATGTAACACCTGGTTCTATTGTTAAAGTTACTCAGGATGTATCGGGAGCTGATATCTGGGAATTAAGCAATGGCATGGTTCTTATCCTTATGCCTACAGCCAATAAAAACAATGAACTGGACTTTTACGCCCTTGCCCGCGGCGGTACTGCAGGCACTGTACTGCCCTATGAACATGCGCTGCTGGACGGTTTTAGTTTTTCGCAGGAAGAAGCTCTCCATTCTGCAAAGATGGCTGCTGAAATACAAAGCGCTTCCGGCCTTGCTTCTTTATCCAAACCGGAACTGATGGATTTCCTTTCCGATAAGCAGATATCCCTGTCGTTCTGGACCGGTTCACAAACCAGAGCGTTTAGGGGATCATCTTCCTTAAACGACCTGACTGCTTTATTCCAGCTTATCCACGGATTTTTTTCCCAGCCCCGGATTGATCAAAACGGTTTTGCTGTGGTACTGGATTATTATAAAACCAGGCTGCTTCAGGAAGTGGACAGCCCGGAAATATTCTTTTCCAAAGAACTATCCCGGTTTATTTATTCCAGTCATCCTTTATATAAACCCCTGGAACTTCTGGATTTGGATCATGTAAGCGAAAAAGCCGCCATTACTTTTTTAAATCTTGCCCTGAATCCTGCTGATTATACATTTGTTCTTGCAGGAAGTCTGGGCAACAGGAAGGAGTTACAGGAACTCGTTGAAATGTACCTGGCTTCTATTCCACATGGAGGCATCCCGCGCTGGAACACCTGGATCGATCCACAGGTAATCCGGCCAAAAGGAACCGAAAAAATAATCTATAAAGGGAAAGAAGAAAAATGCATTGTTTACATGGGCTGGTTTTTTTCCAAGAGCTGGTCTGAAAAGGATAATGCTGCTGTTCTGGCGCTTAACAATTACCTGGACATTGTATTAACAGACGAAATACGGGAAAAATTGGGCGGTGTTTACTCCATATCAGCCAAATCATCCTTTAGCCCTGAACCTGCGGGAGAACTATCTCTGGAAATATATTTTATCTGCGATCCCGGGCGGGAAGGAGAACTGAGGGCAGCAGTAAAGGAACAGCTTGTATCCCTTTCCCAAACAGTGGACGAAGAAACTTTTGTCAGGGCTAAAGAAGCGCTGATTAAAAACTTTGAGCGTTCAATGGAAAGCAATGGGTTCTGGGCGCGAAATTTGGCTAATTTTGCCGTTATCACCAATACCCCCCTGTCTCATTTAACGGAACGGCCTGGCCTTTACGCCTCGGTAACAGCGGCAGAACTTCGTACTTTAACGGTGGAATTACTTACAGAAGGACCGGCAGAACTGGTACTGCTACCAGAATCTGCCGAAGTAGAATAATGTGTCCCTAGAGGGCCACGAGCGCAGGAAAATTATTATAGTTTGCCGCTAAGAAGGCAATACCAGCAAAGCTGGTGAGGTGTGTGTATGGGTACATTAGGCATTATCAATTCGGATCCGGAAACAAAAAAACTTGTGGAATTCGCTTTTCAACAGATTCCTAGTCATAACTATGATTTGCTTTTTCTTGTTGAAGAAGATGAAATTCTGGAATTTCTTAATTATGCCCTGCCGGAACTTGTTGTAATCAATTTTTCAGATTCCAAAATTAAAATAGAAAGTATAATAAACCACATTAAAAACGATAAATGGATTTTGAATTTCGGGATCATTGGCCTTTATTCCCATGAAAAAGACAAGGAAGAAGATCTATTACAGAAATACAAGTCGATTAATGTACTTACCCAGCTGGATAATTACAGGCTCAGGACACATCTGGTAAAAAGCATCCAAATAATCGAACAAAACTACCAAATCATTTTTCAGCGGGAATTTACCAAAAACCTTCTAGAAGGCGCTTCCGGCAGTTTTTCTATAAACAACGACCTTCTGGCAGTACCCCTTTTTTCCAGCATCGGCGCTACAATTCTTGCCCAAAGAGGACTAATAAACCCGGACAGTAAAATGCATCTTCAATTGGCCCTGTCTGAACTAATTGTCAATGCCATTGAACATGGCAACTGCGATATCTCCTACGACGAAAAAACCAAAACTCTGGAGAAAGGAATTTCCCATGTCGATTTAATTGCAGAAAAATGCAAAGACCCGGCAGTTGCAGCAAAAAAAGTAACATTTAACTGGGAGATTAAGCAGGACAAAAGTATTTTTATTATTAGTGACGAAGGAAAAGGGTTTGATGTAAAAGCCCATCTCGAAAAAATAGCCAAACAGGATCAATATAGTCTGCATGGCCGGGGGATTAAAATGGCCGCTGGTCTATTTAATGAATTAAAGTACAATACCAAAGGAAACCAGGTTGCCTTAATTGTAAAACATGATATTTCAGTTGAACACGAAGTACCGGTAGGTTTTTCACGGGAACAGACAGTAATTGTAAAAAAAGGCGATACAGTCCTTAGAGAAGGAGAACCGAGCGATTATCTGTACTATATTTCCTCCGGTACATACGAAGTATTCCACAATGATAAGCCCGTGGGCACTCTTTCTCCTCAGGATATTTTTATGGGGGAAATGTCCTTTCTTCTTAATCAACGGCGTTCCGCTACAATAAAGGCAACAAGCCCCGGAAAACTTATCCTTTTAACCCAAAAAACTTTTGTCAATGTAATTCGGGAGTTTCCACACTATGGCATATTCCTTTCCAAACTGATGGCAAAACGCCTGGTAAGAAGCAACGAGCAAACAGCAGCCCAGTTAACCAGCTAAAAACTCAGGTTTTGAGTTTTGCCAGATACGGGGCATATTGCTTGTCGGATATGGCAATGTGGTTTAAAAGCCATTTTTTCAGGAATTGGGCCATATCAACAGGTGCAGTGTTTCCCGATTCATATTCCTGCATAGACTTTAGTACCGTTGCTACAAAATCATCGTGCAGTTTTCTATGATTGTTCAGATCAGGATAACTTGCTTTTAGCATATATTGCTCTTCATCAGAAAAGTGGTTTCTGGCATATACCACGGCTTTTTTAATCGTCTGTAAAAAGACTTTATCAGCAGCATCGGCTCCCTGTCTACAGGCATCAAAGAGCACATTAACCATCGTTACCAGCTCTTTATGCTGGATATCAATGGGCTCAAAATCCACTGAATAAGCGTTATCCCAGGTAACAGAATCTTCACCCATAAATTACCCCTTTTTCATTAAATTAGTGTTATTATAGAAGTATACCATATTTATTAATAAATTTCCAGTGCACCGGAAGAAGTATAACTACAAGGTACTAATTGCATAAACAGAAAAGAAAAACTACAATATAACCATGAACAAACTAACAGAAAAAAAACGGACTTCGCTTATTTGGGTCCTGTCTGGACTAATCCTGGGAGCGGTTTTTATTGTTGTTTCTGTTCGGGCCGAAGCTCAGAGCAATCCAAATTCTGAACGCCGTTACCCATCGTTCATCCAGAATGTGTTTGATTTTATCCAGAGAAACTATGTTGACGAAGTAGACGCCCAGACACTTTTTGAAGGCGCCATGAAGGGAATGCTGGAATCCCTGGACGATCCTCATTCGGCATTTCTTCCCGCACGGGAATACGAAGATTTACATGATACTACCTCCGGCCGTTTTGGCGGTGTAGGTCTGTATATCAGTAAACCACTGGAGACTAAACCGGACGGAACCCCTCCCTATGTAGAGGTATCCGCCCCCATCGAGGATACGCCCGGCTGGCGTTCCGGCATTAACCCCGGTGATCTAATAGTAGAAATTGACGGAGAGCCAACCGATGTCCTTTCCCTGGACACGGTTCTTTCACGTCTCCGCGGGGTGCCGGGAACCAATGTACAGTTGCTGATTAAACGGGGCGCCAATCTGCAATTTCCTGTAACGCTTACCAGGGCAGTAATCGAAGTGCCGGTAATTAAACACGACATGATAGGCAGCATTGGGTATTTACGGATTATCTCTTTTACTCCAATGACAATGGCACGGACAAGGGAAGCGCTGGAAGATTTTGCGAAAAAAAATTACAGCGCCCTGATAGTAGATCTCAGGAATAATCCCGGCGGTTTGCTGGATGCTGCAGTGGGGGTATGTGAACTGTTCCTGGAAGGCGGAACAATCGTCTCCACCAAGAGCCGCATTCCTAACGAAAACAGAACCTACAATGCCGGCAACAAATCTGTTGTACCTCATGACATGCCGGTAATTCTTTTAATTAACAGAGGATCTGCTTCCGCTTCGGAAATAGTGGCGGGAGCCATGAAGGACAGGGGCCGTGCATACCTTGTCGGAGAAAAATCATTTGGAAAAGGTTCTGTACAGCGTGTATTCCCTGTAGGAGGAAACTCCGGGTTTAGAATTACTACCGCCAGATATTATACTCCCAGCGATGTAAACATTGACAAAATAGGAATACCGCCTGACAGGGAAGTGTTTTTTCCAGAATTTTCCGGTGCTGATGCAGATGCACTTAAGGAGTTAATCGCAGCAAATGCCATTCCTGCCTTTGTTGAACAAAACCCCAGGGCATCAACTGAT
>Ga0082212_10008772_pt1 | contig 13144 bp, 10 predicted proteins | sample TergutNt197P3_FD_71548 | JGI IMG/M metagenome (GOLD analysis project Ga0082212, IMG submission 71548) | Neocapritermes taracua P3 segment gut microbial communities from Petit-Saut dam, French Guiana - Nt197 P3 | ecosystem: Host-associated > Arthropoda: Insects > Digestive system > Gut ... | reverse complement strand
CATAACGATCCAAAGAATGTCCGGGACGGTCAAGGTATCAGACTCCGACTCAAGAGTTCTTGACGTAGACAGTTCGTCAGGCAACATGAATCTGTCGGGATCGTTTGATAATGTTGATTTGAAGAGTATGTCCGGCGTTATAACTCTCAACAATACAGCTCCTCGTTCGATCCTTTCCACCGACAGTTCGTCCGGGCGGCAGGAGCTATCCGGTTCTTTCGATAGAGTATCAACCCACAGTATGTCCGGCTCTACGACGATCAGGAGCACAGTCGTTCCGTCGTCATTGGACGTCGACAGTTCATCCGGCACGGTGACCATCGCGGTCCCGAACGAAGGTGAGATCAGAGTCAGGCATTCCGCGGCGTCCGGCAGGTTGTCGAGTGACATACCGATAGTTATCGTTCAAGGGGGCAGCGCGCAGTTCAATATTTCGACAATGAGCGGCAGCGTAAGGATCATAGAGGTCGATTAGGCTGCGGGGAGTAACGGACAGATTAAGCTGCTGTAGCAAAGAAGCGATCAGCACCGAAGCGTAGGGTGTAAAGCGTAAAAAATAAGGAAAGAGAGAATGCGGAAATCGGTGCTTCTCTCTTTCCTTGTTATATACGTTAGGCGGGACGCCCGGGTGTGCGTCCCCTACGAACGAGGGGTGGGGGCGGTGCGAATGATTGGGGCGGTGCGAATGATTGGGGCGGTGCGAATGATTGGGGCGGTGCGAGGGAGTGGGCGGGGCGCTGATACGTCACCGGACGCACATTGCTCCGCCGTCCATTGCCCAGTTGACTCCGTCGACCATTGCGCCGGCGGGGGAGGCCATGAACACGCAAAGCGCGCCGATCTCGATCGGCTCTCCGAAACGATGCATCGGGAGGCTTTGCTCAACTCTGTCTATGGAACTCTGCGGCAGGTCTTTATCAAGATCCGAATGGAAGTTGCCGGGGCAGATCGTGTTTACACGGATCCCGTGCTCACCAAGGACGACCGCCAGATAGCGGGAGAAAATATCCAGACCGGCTTTCGAAGCGTGGTAAGGGGGGTTATGATGGGTCATTGCGCTTGAAACCCTCTGCCCGCCGATCGAGGTTATATTGATGATCGTGCCGCCCTTTGCCGCTTCTACCATTTTTGGCGCAATCTCATGGATAACGAACGCTGTGCCGTGAAGGTTGGTGTTGACTACCCTGAGCCACTCGTTCAAGCCGTTTTCAGCGAGGAACGCAGTCGTAGTGGCTACGCCGCTGTTGTTGACGAGAACGTCGACGTTTGGAAAGAAGTTGAACACTTCAGCGGCGGCTGCTTTGACGCTTTCGTAATCCGCGATATCGCACTTGAACGCGGCGTATTTTCCGCCGAACTTCTCAAGCTCCGACGCGGCCTGCTTTCCGCTGTCGACGTTGCGGCACAAAATGACTACGTTCGCGCCGCCTTCGGCAAAAGCTTGGGAAATGCCGCGCCCGATCCCGCGGTTGCCTCCTGTTACAACGACGTTTTTCCCCGCTACGCTGTAAGCATCTTTCAGTTCTGTGATGGGTGTTGATTTGATGACCATTTCTATTTTTCCTTTCATTTATAATGTGTCTAAAAACTCTATTCAGTCCGCTACTCTTTGACCCGCTACTCTTTGACTCGCTACTCTTTGACTAATGCTCCTCTGAATGACTCCTTGTTATCCTTGTCCCTTCGCGCGTAGTCGCCGCCGTTTCCTCCGGAAAAGTGAATGATGGGACGGTCAAGCCTCGGCACAAGAATGGGGCTGTGCGTCACGCCGCGCGGAATGTACGCGACGCAGCTTTTTGTGAAACTGATAGTTTCCCCGTCCAGAAACAGGGTGATCTCGCTTTGCAGTTCGGTCGGGTTTTCCGGGTCGCTGCCGAGAAAACCGATCAGTTCGTCGAACTCGTGCGCATGCGTCTCCGGGCCGGTGTCGTTGACCGTATGGAACCAGACTGCCTCCATATAGGGGGCGCCGGCGAGCTTAGCGCCATCGAGCCAGAGAAGCCTGGTGAGGAATCCTTCAGGCGCCGGCGGCAGGAACCCGTCGATCGGTGCGTATTTGACTACCGCGTTGCCTGCGTACTTGCCGGCGGGCGCTTCCGCTTCTGCGGGCTTTTCATCGTAAGTGCTTGAGTTCATGAGGCAGAAGTAATGTATGACAGGCCTTCTGACATTCTTTACTTCCATCCGGCCGTGCGCGACGCCGCTTGGTACAAACACGACGCATGTTTCCGTCAGCGTGAGCTTGTCGTTTTCGAGCCATAGCTCGATCTCCGCGCCCAGGTCTTCGTGATTATCGGGATCGGATCCGAGAAAGACCATCAGTTTGTCCGAATCGTGGCTGATCATCCCTGTCTGTGACAGCGGCTTTGCCAGCCACGCCGCCTGATAGTAGATCGCGCCCTCCACCGCGTTTCCGTCGATACATGTGATCGGGACGACAGCGTCAGCAGGTGAGACGCGCAAATCCGCCGGGGTACAGTCATGAGTATGCGAAAAATACTTGCTGCTTGACATTGACTTCCTCCTTAGTCCATGATTTTTTATTTTGCCACTGTTGTAACTCTGAATTCCGCTGTAACTAAGAATTCCGCTGTACTCAGAATTCCACTGTAACTCAGAATTCCGCGAGCAGTGACTTTATTCCGATATTAGTAATATATCCCCCGCATGCTCTATTGTCAAGTTACTGTTCAAGGGGTATAATGGATATAATAACGATATAATCAATTATTAACGAAAGGAACACAAGGTATGGACAAGCTTCTGGAAGGGAAAGTAGCCGTCGTAACAGGTTCGGGGCAGGGGATAGGGCGCGCTGTCGCGCTCGCGTTCGCGGAGCAGGGCGCAAAGGTTGTGACAAACAACCGTAAGCCCGGCGCTTCAGCCGCGTCGATGGTCACAGATGATCAGATCAACAAACTCTCTGCGCAACGCAAAGAATGGTTTATCAAGGGGTTCGAGAACGAGTCCGGCGACGCCGCGACCACTGCGCAGGAAATCAAAGCGCTGGGCGGTGAAGCGACTCCGGTGTTTTGCGATATAACGAAAGTCGAAGACGCCGAGCTACTGATCCAAACGGTCATTGACACATATGGCAGGATCGATATCCTTTGCAATGTCGCCGGCGGGTTCGGGTTTGGGGATATCGAGGATATCACGGTAGAACACTGGGATCGGGTGAATAATGTCAAACCCAAAGGTTTCTTTTACACGATGAAATATGCTATCCCTCATATGAGAAAGCAGAAATCGGGCCGTATCATCCTGTGCGCGTCGCCCGCGTTTGCAGGCGGGCCGCTGAAGCAAGCGGCGTATGTTGCGGCCAACGCAGGCGTCGTCGGATTGACCCGCGCAGCCGCGCTGGAGTTGAGCGCAGACGGCGTTACGGTAAACTGCTTTGCACCCGGAGCACATACGCGCGCGTCGTATGAGCTTGAGGCCGCAAGGGACTCGTACGATAAAGGGATCCTTATCCCCGGCAAAACGTTTATGTCTGCCGAGGATACTCCCGGCCCGGAACACGTGGCCCCGTTCATTGTATACCTCGCGTCGGATAAATCTTCGCGCGTGAGCGGCTCGACATTTTTCGTGGTTGGAAACATGATAGGGTTATACTCAAACCCCGTTTTCGAGAAAACGTTGAGGAAGGATTCAAAAGAGCCGTGGAGCCTCGATGAGTTGTTCGATAAGATCGAAACCGACATTATCCCCGGGTATAAGAGTATAGTGGACTGACGGCGGGGCGTCTGCCCCCCGGCTGTCCGCATCGTTGATCAGGAGTGTGGCTGTCATCGACTATCAAAAAGAATCGCTGAAGCTCCATTATGAGTGGAGCGGAAAAATGGAGTACAAACCAAAAATGGCGCTTGACTCGAGGGAAGCGCTGTCACTGGCATATACGCCCGGCGTTGCCGCGCCTTGCCTTGAAATAGCTCGCGATTGTGAAAAAAGCTATGAGCTGACAGGCAGGAACAACCTTGTCGCGGTAATAACCGACGGTACCGCGGTCCTCGGCCTGGGTGATATAGGGCCGGAAGCCGCGATGCCTGTCATGGAGGGGAAGTGCGTCATTTTCAAAGCGTTCGCCGACGTCGATGCGATCCCGCTTTGCATAAGGTCCAAAGACGTCAACGAGATAGTAAACACTATAGCGTTGCTCTCCGGGAGCTTTGGGGGGATCAATCTCGAGGATATCGCCGCTCCGCGCTGTTTTGAGATCGAGCAAAAGCTCAAGCAGCGGTGCGATATACCGGTATTCCATGACGATCAGCACGGTACGGCGGTAGTAACGCTGGCGGCGCTTACTAACGCGCTGAAGCTGACAGGTAAAAAAATCGGCGACGTCCGAGCGGTAGTCAACGGCGCAGGAGCCGCCGGACTTGCGACAGTAAAGTTACTTATCCAAGCGGGGCTCAAAGATGTTGTGATATGCGACACGAAAGGCGCGATTTTCAGCGGCCGCCCGGGGCTTGAACCGGCAAAGGAGGAAATAGCCGAGATCACAAACCCGCAGTCTGAACGCGGCGGACTCTCAGATGCGATAAAGGGCGCGGACGTGTTTATCGGCGTCTCCGCTCCCGGTGTTCTGTCCGGCGATATGGTCAGATCCATGGCGGGCGGGCCGATACTGTTTCCAATGGCGAATCCGACGCCGGAGATCATGCCGGATGAGGCGAGCGCTGCGGGCGCGGCGATCGTCGGGACAGGCAGGTCCGACTATCCCAACCAGATAAACAACGCCCTCGCGTTTCCGGGTATTTTCAGAGGCGCGCTGGACGCGCGGGCCTCTGATATCAACTCGGCTATGAAAATCGCGGCGGCTCGCGCACTTGCGGAGTTAGCCGACGACAAACTTTCGCCAAATTACATTCTGCCGGCGGCGTTTGACCCGCGTGTAGCCCCGGCAATTGCGTCAGCGGTCGCGAAAGCCGCGCGTGACACAGGAGTCAGCAGGGTGTAGTGCGGAGCGGGGCGTCGGGGACGGCGGACGACCGAGGGCGGTAGGCCCTACGGTGAAAAAAACAGGCTGAGCGGTGGTTGCCGTTCAGCCTGTTTTGTTGCTCTGGTGGGATGTTATGTATTTGCCGGACTGCTTGGATTGCCGCGCCGCATAAAGCGGCTCGCAATGACGGGGGATAGTGGTCTTCGGTATTAGTAATACGATATTGATATGTCCTGCTCGAATAGTGAGAATACTTCGTTACCGTTGCTCCTGAAGACCTCGTCATCCCTGTTCATGTAAAACGCGCAGGTCGGAGTGCACCAGACATAAAGGGTTTCATCAGCTCCGGGGATGGCCGCCCTACGGCCTCCGTTGTTCGAGAAGTATAACTCTCCGCCCCTGCTGCTTCTGTAATCCACGAGGAAGAATATTCTGGCGCCGTTATATGACAGCGCAATAGAGTTGGCGTCAACATCGTCGGAAACTTTGATCGGCGCCCCATTGCCTTTTACGCACCACAGTTCATCGTCTTCGTTGACATAGTAGATCGTTTTGCAATCACTTGTCGCGACATATGATTCGATGTTCCTTGCGATCTCCTTCCTTTCAGCGCCCGGGATAGTGGGATTTATAGAGGATAGATGACCGTTATTGTTTACAAACAACAGCGTTTTACCGTCGGGTGAAATGGACGCGTAGTTTGCGTAGTTAGAACTGCTGGATATCCTGTTGGATTCCATATTGCTGTCAATATGAACCAGGCCGTCACCGGTAACGGCGACGAAATCGTTGAAGTTGCGTATTCCGTAAACCATTATCCTTGCCCTGTCGGCATTGCTGCTGACTTGTGTCCCGCGAGGAAGGACGAGCCTGTAAATCGCGAGACTGCTGATTCTTTCCCTTTCATTTCCGCCGCGGCTGATATAGGTCTTGTCTTCCATAACGAACATGGCTTCAGAGTAATCGCTGTTGAACATAAGCACAGACAATGAGTTGGCGTCTGATGCGAGCCTTGTGTCGTTGCGGCCGCTCCTGAAGTGCAGAGATCCCGAGTACCCGTCATCTGATTTTTTGACGTAGTACAAGTGTCTCCCGCCATCAGATATCGCTACGGCAAACGTATCCTTGCCGATCTTCTCGGGGGTCTTGCCGTCTACTTTTATGTAGCCTGTAAACTCTTCGTCGCGATCGTCGTAATCGCTGATATAGCCTACGCTTTTGCCATTCGGAGAAATGCATATGCCCATCATATCAGAAGAACCGTAGTAGAATGCGTCCTCCGTGATTTTCACTGTGCCTCTCGATGATGTATCATACAAGAAGAGTGTTGCGACGGAGTTCCTGCTGTCATAGTCCGTCAAGTATACGACGCCGTTGCCGGAGTCGGATAACCGGTATGCCATTACGTCGTCCGCGATTTGATAGGCCGTCGAAGTGCTGACAAACCACAGCTCGCCTCCTGTGTTACTGCGATACTCCAGAAGAACAACGGCTTTGCTTCCGTCCATGCTTCTTTGAGTAGAGTATATATCACCGTCAAGGGAGAATTTCGGGTTATTGTCGCCGGAAACAAACACAACGCCGCGATCTGTGAAAAAGGAGATGTTATTTTTAACTACCGAACCGCCGCCTTTAGAGAGTAAGGAGATAATAACGATCGCGGCGATGACCACGACGATCACCGGAACTCCGATCAACAGTATCTTTTTGAGTGGCAGCGACTTCAGCTTTGAAGTGGGTTTGCCCTCCGGGACGCCCGGATACGGCGAGTATTGGCCGGGTTGCTGATATTGCGATTGATACTGCTGATATTGCTGCTGCGGCTGCTGGTATTGGGATTGGTACGGATCCTGATTTGGCTGCTGGTACGGGGCCTGGTAAGAAGCCTGGTTTTGCGCCTGATATGGGTTCTGATGTTGCGGCTGTGCCGGCGTCTGGCCTGCTGAAAGCAGAGCGCCGCATTGCGCGCAGAATGGTACTCCCGGATCGTTTATGTGGCCGCATTGCTCACATCTCATAATTTTTACCTCCCGATTAGTTGTGTGGTGCAATTGTACACTCAGCAAAATGAAATGTCAATAATGAATGGAGATATTGAATGGCTTCCCGCCGTATGATAAAATACCCACGAAGTTGCTGTTTCCGGCTTCTATTCACTGTGATCAGGCTGTGATCAGACTGTGATCAGATTTACCGTGAAATGGCGTTCTTGTGAGAGGTAGTGAGTGGCTGAATGGCTGATCAGTTTTCAAGGGCGGCTCTGCTGTACGGGCCGGAAAATATCGAAAAACTGGGAAACCGCCGCGTGGCGGTCTTTGGAGTCGGCGGGGTAGGGGGGCATTGCGCCGAGGCGCTCTGCCGCAGCGGTGTTGGCGCGATCGATATTTTCGACGGAGACGTCGTCGATGTGACTAACATAAACCGTCAGATCATTGCGACGCACAAGACTATCGGGCGATATAAAACTGACGTCATGCGCGAACGCCTTCTGGAAATCAACCCGCGCGCGGCGATCACCGCCCACAGGATGTTCTTTCTCCCTGATACGGCTGACGAAGTAGATCTTTCGGTATATGACTATATCGTAGACGCGGTGGATACAATAGCTGCGAAACTCGAACTTGTCTGCCGCGCCGCAGCGATCGGCGTGCCGGTGATCAGCTCGATGGGGGCCGCTAATAAGCTGGATCCGACAGCGCTAACAACAGCGGATATCTACGAGACGTCCGTCTGTCCGATGGCAAGGATCATGCGCTCGGAATTGCGTAAGAGAGGTATTGCTTCGCTTAGGGTAGTGTATTCAAAAGAACCGCCTGCGCCGCCTGCAAAGACTGCGCCGCCTGCAAAGACTGCGCCGCTTGCAAAGACTGCGCCGCCTGCAAAGACTGCTGCGGAATCTGAAAATAAAACGCGCGAAGGATCAAAAGAAACACTGGCGAGCAACGCCTTTGTTCCGCCTGCAGCGGGTCTGATTTTGGCTGCAGAGGTCATAAAAGAGTTGCTCGCGCTAAGCTGTCTATGAATGCACTGTGGTGGGATACTCTCTACTCTATGACTACTCTACCCTATGACTACTCTGATAGAGATCATTTGCGCAGACGCCGAACCGGGCTCCCACGACCGTCTGTATCTGAGAACTATCTCTGTAGAACCTTCCTTGACCGCGCGGAACACAAAGACTTGCGCCCCCGGCGCGCCGGGAAGAGCGGTATCCGGCGCGACGTAATCATCAGAAACGAGTTCGATGTACTCGTTTGGTTCTAAACTCCACGAAAACCCTGTTGTCGCGTTGCTTTCCAGTACTATCGTTGCGATTCCGCCGACAGGTATTTTATTCTCTATTCCCGCGTCAAGCACTGTCACCGGCTCCGGTCCCGCGCCATCGGTTCCGGGAACTCCGGAAGACAGCCCAAGAAGAACGATGAGCAGGAAAACTATCAGTCGATTCAGCATTTTCTTGGTCCTCCTTCGTTTTACTATATTCGTCTTACATTTGTAAAGAGCGGGGAATCAACGTTGATGAGTAACCGTTGATGAGTAACCGTTGAGTGACCGATGAGTGACCGTTACTCGTAATACCCCTCCGTCGACTTAATAAGAGTGTTGAATTGCGCAAGGTCATGCCCGTACCAGATTTCGGCGTTCAGCTCTTTGGCGAGTCTGGGGACTTCCTCGACGTGCTTATGCCACGCCGCCATATCCATGCATCTGCCGGGCTCCCTGACGGGCGGCCCGACGTTTTCGGAAGAGTATATAACGTCGCTTATGAGCAGCTTGTTGCCCGATTTCGGGAGTTCCAGCAGCAAACCAAGCTGACCGAATGAGTGGCCGCGCCCAAAATTGTAGATCGTGACGCCGTCCATCAGTTTTTGTGTCTTCTGGTCGGACGGGTACAATTTCCAGTTGAGTTTTTTCTTGATGAAGTATGTATAATCATCTTCAAAGTCTATCTTTCCAAGCGCGTAAAGCTTCATCATATTTGTGAACTCATCGTCCGAGACAATGATCTCCGCGTTCGGAAATCTGTCGATGAAACCATGATGATCGGGGTGCATATGCGATAGAAGTATGTAGTTGATATCTTCCGGTTTCAACCCGAGTTGGACGATGCGCGCCATAGGCGTGTCTTCATCGGTCATCTGCAGGTTTTTTGATATGAAGGGGAGCTGCCATTCCTCTTTGTGGCATGCGGCGTCATAAAGTATGTTGCCCTCGGGGTGGACAATAAGCGCTGTCCAGGCCGGGAACGAGAATGTCTCCGTCGGATCTTCGCACGATATGAGCTCATGTTTGATGCTGTTGTGGTTCATACCATTTGCCAGTACATATACTTTCATTGATATCCTCCTTGTACCGCTATGATCCCGACAACCGGCGGCTAACGCGACCGGTTGTCGATAGCGCCCTTGATATCCGCGCCTTTCGCCATGTTTTCAAGCGCCGTGTTTATGTCCTCAAGTTCGTACGTTGAGGATATTATTTTCGCGAAATCCACCTTCTCGCGGTGCGCTTCGATGAACTTCAGCGCCTTATAGAAATGCCGCGCGTCGGCGCCGCCGCTGCCTATAACGCAGGCCTGCTTCCTCTGGAGCATGTTCGGCATGAACGGGACGGTTTTTGTCGAGGTCTGGCCCATTACAAGATATGTGCAGTCTTTGCGCATAAAATCGAATCCCTGCAGGAATGCCTCCGGTACGCCGGCGGCTTCAATGCAGAACTCCGCGCCGCGCCCGTCGGTCAGATCCAGCACTATTTTAACGCGCTCGTCGTGGTTCTTTATCTCATCGATGTTTATCGTATGTGTGGCGCCCCACTCGCGGGCAAGCTCCAGCCTGTTCGCCGGGGCCCCGACGACAATGACTTTGCCTGCGCCCGAGTGCGAGGCAAGTAAAGTCGAGTACAAGCCGATCGGGCCACACCCTTGCACCACTACCGAATCAGCGGTCCCGATAGCGCTGTGCCGCTGCAAACGTTCAAATCCGCTCACAACAGTGCGGAAAGCGCAGCCTACGCCAAGGGCTTCCTCATCCAAAACGGTATCAGGCACGCGGACGACCTCAGTCATTTCACTGATATACACGTACTCGGCGAATCCACCCCACAGATAGTCGGGGGTCGCAAAGCCATAACCGGCGGCGCTTCTCTCACACATGTAGCGCTTGCGGTGGACCTTGCAATAGTAGCATTCGCCGCAAAACGGGTGCGCCCACATTATGCGGTCGCCCGGTTTGAGCGGCTGACCCGCGATATCGAACGCGCGGCCCTCGCCAAGTTCCACGACCTGACCGAGAGTTTCGTGCCCCTGGATATTGGGGAGCGGCGGTTTGAACTCTATTGTGCCGTTATGCTGGTGAACGTCTGTTCCGCAAACACCGGCCATCAGCACCTTTGCCAGAATGCAATTAGGGCGCACCTCAGGGACAGGTACGTCCTGTATAACGTCAGGTTTGCCGTACTCGACCAGTACAGCCGCTTTACAAGTCTTCGGAGTATTAGTATTGTTCATATTATAGTTACACCTCGCTCGTGAGCGCCGGAACAGCGCAATGGACGCTCTGCGCAATTGTTCGCATTTGTGCAGTTGTACGCATTTGTGCAGTACGCATTTATGCAGCTTACAGTTGCGAAACGCACATTCGTGCAACGCACATTCGTGCAACGCACATCAGTCCTGTGCGCCGTTCCGGCCCTTGCTCCTAATCTTTGTTTACCAGAGCCGCTTTAAGCGCTATCCCGGCGCGCATATCTTCCAGCGCCTGATTCGCGTCCTCAAGCTTGTACTTCTTGGATATGATCTCGCCGAACGGGTATTTATCCTTATTCGCTTGTACGAACTTCAAACACTTGATATAGTGCCGGATATCGCCACTGTGGCTGCCTATTACGACGGCGCTCTTGCGCTGGATCTTGTTTGGCACGATCGGTACTTCAGCTTCGCTTGTCTGACCGATGATAAGGTATTTTCCGTAGTATGCCAGCATATCCAGATTCTCGGCAAACACGCCCAGCGAACCGGAACACTCGATCACTATGTCGGCGCCGCGCCCGCCGCACAGATCGCGGATAAACTTGACTTTTTCGGCGGAGTCCTTGAAATCAGCCGCGTTGACTATATCTGTCGCTCCCCATTTTTTTGAAAACTCGAGCCGGGTCGGGCTTATGTCTACCGCTATGATCTTCGCCGCGCCCGTCTGCGCCGCAAGGACGATGGCAAACAGTCCGACAGGGCCTACGCCTGTCACGACAACTGAGTCGCCCGGACGGATGCCTCCGCATCTTGAGAGGCCTTCAAAAGCGTTGACGCAAGTACGCCCCGCGCAGCAAGCGCCGACCGCTTCTTCGGACGTGACGTCATCCGGGATCCTTACGAAATCGGTTCCCGACAGGACGACCTCGTACTCGGCGTAACCGCCGCGCAGTTCATATGCGTTTGAGAAGCCGTAACCTCTGCTGCGCTCGCACATAACAGGCTCATGCAGGACTTTACAGGAGTAGCATGTACCATCGAATAAGTGCGACCACATGATTCGGTCGCCGACTTTGACGGGCGCGCCGGTTATATCGGTTTTGACGCTGTCAGGCAGATAGAAAATCTCTCCCACAGTTTCATGGCCCATTATTATCGGTGTTGGCGGGTGCATGCTCAGCTCGTCTCGCGCGAGGTGAACGTCGGTGCCGCACACGCTTGCAAGGTCTACCTTGACGAGCATGTCGCCGGGACCCAGTTCCGGTACGGGAATGTCCAGCATTTCCAGCGGTTTTTTGAACTCTGTCAGAACCATTGCTTTGCTAGTCTTTGGGATGTCCATGTTTTACTCCTCCTAATATAATGTAAATAATAATATTTATAAGTGCTACCACGCGAGAAGTTTCATCAACTCGCTTATGTCGCCCAGCGTGTCGAGCGCCTTGACCGTACTGACTATTGCGTCGGCGTTTGCCCGCGTCATCGGGTAGGCTGAAAAATCCACGCAGCCGTAGAATTTTGCGATACACTCGTCAAACGTGACGGGATTCTCCGGAGAACCTGTCGCAGTCAACTTCTCGACGGTGTGAACATTACCGTCTTTCATCCCGACAACGATGCGAACCGGCTCAAGACCGCCGGTATCATACTTAGGCTCGTATATGATCTTGACTTTTGCCGCGAGCTTCAAGATTTCCGGGTCATGGATCGCTTCCGGTGTGAAAGACGCGAGCGTGACGCGTTTTTTAACGATCCCGGAGCAAGCCACCCACGCGAGGGAGAACTGAGAGTCGACGACATTCCGGGGTTTTGCCTTGTATTCAAGCGGTTCGCCCAGAAGCTCCAGAGTTCCCTTGCCGCAGTAAATCTCGATCCACTCCACGTTTTCGGCTTCGACGCCGTACTCGTTTACCAGTGTGAGCGCCGCGTCGCCCGACGGGTGAGTGCCGCGGCAGCAGGGGTAAGGCTTTATAGAGGTGTTTTCGGATTCAAAACGTTTTCCAAGCTCACCGACCAGCGCTTCCCTCGAGTAATCATTCCCGTGATACACTTTATAGTAGCCGTTGACGCCCTCCATGCTGTTTACCGCGCCCGTGACGCCTCTCTGCGCGAGCATAGCCGCGGCGATGCCTCCGCGCACGGAGAAACCGGGCCCCAAGCGCTTTGTCAGCGTTCCGTCCTTCACAGCTTGACCGTTGCCGCTGGACTGATGATAAGCTATCCCGATGGCATTGGCCATCTTTTCAACATCCATTCCCATGATCCACGACGCAACCGCAGCTGAAGTCATGTAACCGTTGACAGTCGTGAAATGCCAACCAAACTGATGGATGTCTTTACCCGGATGCGTCGCGAGGCCCATACGGCTGATCATATCGCCGCCGACTACTACGGCGCGGATCAGGTCCTTACCTGAGAGTTTCCCTGTATACTCTCCAACGGCGAGCGACGTCGGGATAGTGACTACTCCGGGGTGCATGATAGCCGCCTCGTGAACGTCGTCGAAATCGAGCGAATGCGTCATTGTCGCGTTCACTTGAGCCGCCGCAGGCGCGGGGACCTTGACTCTTGTGCCTATGATCGTACTCTGCTGCGCGCCGCCCCACTCGATCGCCAACTCGCGCGTCTCTTTGGCGCCGCCCTGGCCGAACCCGGCGGACGCGACTCCAATCAGGTCGAGCACCTGCTTTTTTGTCTCCTCGATCACTTTCCCGTTCAGATCCTCATACTTGACC